>Ga0315541_1002978_pt1 | contig 13439 bp, 12 predicted proteins | sample SalMarSW160190MG_FD_203095 | JGI IMG/M metagenome (GOLD analysis project Ga0315541, IMG submission 203095) | Salt marsh sediment microbial communities from the Plum Island Ecosystem LTER, Massachusetts, United States - Salt Marsh Sediment SW1601-190 ...
GGACATCGTAATCGAAATCCAGGTCATTAGTTGTGGGGTTAATGGGCTGAAAATCAACATTCGCCGCCTTATATCGAGCTGATAGTCCCGCAAGTAGCGCCCTTAGGGTGTCGCCATCTATTTCCATCTCGATAATGCCTTTCTTCCGAGCCTCCGGCCAAGGTGCATAAAGCCAGGGCATAACAATAGAAAGCATTCTTCCCCGAGTCACCTCCTGAGTTGGATTGACTACGATTATCAAGACTAATAGTCATGTGCCCCGGTGTTTTGTCTAAGTTTCCCACGTAGATTTTCATATTGTTATCCCCCTCTTTTGGGAGTCTGGTAGCCGACTAGCCTCCCAGGTATGCTCTCCTGACAGTCTCAGTAGACTTAAATTTGTCGATGTCACCCTCTAGAACAACCCTGCCAACCTGTAGTGCATAACCTCTATCGGCTACCCGGAGGGCCAAGGGAACATTTTGTTCAACCAAAAGGACGCTAACTCCCCTTTGATTAATATCCTTAATCACCTGCCCCACTTCATCAACCATTATAGGAGCCAATCCCAGTGAAGGCTCATCCATCAAGAGCAGCCTTGGTTTGGCCATTAAGCCGCGAGCAATGGCTAACATCTGTTGTTCACCGCCGCTCAGGGTTCCGGCCTGTTGATTGCGTCTCTCCCATAATATAGGGAAGCGCTCAAAGACCTTGTCCATGTCCTTTTTTATGCCAGGCTTATCTTTGCGTAAACTGGCACCAAGCTTGAGATTGCTCAGAACAGTGAGATAAGGGAAAAGCTTCCGACCTTCGGGGATGTGGACGATGCCCAGTTTCACACTTTCAGTAGTTTCCATACCATCTATCCTCTGATCTCGGAACCATACTTCTCCCGATGTTAATGGCGTCAACCCAGATATAACTCTCAAAATAGTGCTTTTACCTGCTCCATTAGCACCAATAATGCTAACTACGGATCCCTCGGCAACTTCCAAGGAAACGTCATCTAATGCCATGGATTTCCCATAGTGCGCCGTTATATTTTTCACCCTAAGCAGCATGTTCACTCCCCAAGTAAGCCTGAATCACCTCTTTGTTCTCCGTCACCTCTTTGGGTAAGCCTTCAGCAATTTTATGTCCAAAGTTAATAACTACAACCCTATCACATAAATCCATGATCCGCATGTTGTGCTCAACCACCACAATAGTCGTCCCTTGCTTCTGTGTTTTTCTAATGCCTGCCATGGTAAACTTGATTTCATCTGGGTTCATCCCGGCTATTGGCTCATCCAGTAACAGCAATTTGGGCTTAACCGCCAAGGCTCTGGCAATACCCAGCATCTTTTGATACCCGTGAGGCAGATTTTTAGCCAGCTCATCCTTAACTTTATCTAGCCCCGCCAGCTTCAAGATTTCCAGAGATTGTTCTAAGATATAGGCTTCATTACGACGATAGGTTTTGGTATTAAAGTATATATCCAGCAGACTTGACCGCGGGTGAAGATAGAACGATGCCGATACATTTTGCAGGACGGTAAAATTAGCGAAAAGAGGGTTTAGCTGAAAAGTCCGACCTATTCCCAGCTCAGCAACTTGATGTGGTTTTTTACCAGTTATATCTTGTCCATCAAACATTACCTTGCCTTTCGTCGGGCGAAGGACGCCGGTTATTAAATTGAAGAAGGTGGTTTTCCCGGCGCCATTGGGGCCGATTAAGCCCACTATCTCCCCTTTATTGACATTCATGTCAAACTGGTTAACAGCCGTCAGACCACCAAATTGTTTGGTTAATCCCTTAGTTTCCAGAAACATGGGCAACTTTCTTCCCTTTTTTACGTTCTGAATACCACAACATCACCATCTTAGGCAAACTAACCAGGCCCTGGGGCATCAGGAAGACGACAATTAACAACAAGAAGGCGGAAAGGTAGGGGGAATAGACTTTCAAATCGCGGGCAAATTCAGGGAGTAAAACCAGAATAGTAGTTCCGATGATGGGCCCGGCAAAGCTCTCAATACCACCGAGTAGTACATACATAACCAGCCACAGGGTTGCCATGAAGCCAAAGCTGGCGGGCGATAATACCGTATTGTAATGAGCATAACCGGCACCGGCTAGACCGGCAAAGAAACACCCCACACCCACCACCAGAATCCTGTACCAGCCTTCGTTGATACCAACACTGGAGGCTACCAGGTGTGATTGGGCAATAGCCTTCAAATTGATGCCGATGCGGGAAAACTCAAACCTGTAAAGGGCCAGGAGGCAAACCACGGTTAACCCCAGGAAGAAATAATAATAAGCTACCTTGGAGCTGCCAAACATAGACTGAATACCGATGAGACCGGCGTAACCACCGGTCCAGATTCCACCGGCATAAATTATATAAGTTACCCCTATACCAAAGAACAGGCTGCCCATGGCGTAGTACAGCGCCCTCAGCCTAGCAAACGGGTACCCTATCAGCATCCCGATGCCCATCGCCACCAATCCCCCCAGTGGCATGGTAAGCCAGGGTGGCCAGCCGAGCCACTTTGATGCCATGCCAGCGATATAAGCCCCAATGCCCATGAAAGCGCCATGGGCGAGGGGAAACTGACCGGAAATAGTTATCGTGCGCAGGCTGACAGCGGCAATTATGTATATAAAAGTCAGGATAAGTATATGCAAAATATAGGGGGACCCCTGTATCACAGGCAACAGGGCTATAATAACTACCAATCCGGCCAGAATAGACGGCTTGAGCCATTTCCTCTTATCTGTTATAGAAAGCTGTTTGATCATATCCGTACATCTTTATTTTACTGCTTCACATCTCTGCCTCATGCCCAAAGAAACCCTGCGGCCGGATTAGCAAAAGAACGACGACTATGCCCACAGCAACAGCATCACTGGCAGCACCGCTTATAAACAGGGGCAATATAGAATCCAGGGCACCCAGGACAAGCCCGGCAATAAAGATACCACTGATGCTCCCTACCCCAGACAGGATGGCCAGTATAAGGACCTTCACCAGCATGAAGTCTCCCATAAATGGGCCTAAACTCAAGTAAGCACCTATCATGCATCCAGCTATGGCCGCTAATGCACAACCTATGAAGGAGGCCAGAGCCGAAATGCGGTGGACTTTTATACCTTGCAAGAAAGCGCCTTCTATATCCTGAGAAATAGCCTGCATTTGCTGGCCCCACTTAGTCCGATTTACGAACCAAATTACCATCCCCAGCAGGAAGGCACCAACAGCGAAGGTTGCGATTCTCTCGTAGCTAACCGATACGAGCCCAATGCTAAGAACACCTTCCGCAAACGGTGGCAACGATACTATCTGGGTTCCAACAATAATATTAACGCTGGTCTGCAGAATCACTATAACGGCGACGCATACCATTATTATGCGGTTAAAATCCCCGACAAAGGGACGGAAACAGAACCTTTCTAGGAATACCCCAAAGGCACCCATTACTACTGCGGCAATTATTAATGCCGCCCATTGATTAATGCCCGCTGCTGATATAAGTGCCAATCCAATATAACCGCCTAACATATAGATGGCGCCATGGGCAAAATTTGGTATCCCCAGCATATTAAAAAGAAAGGCAAACCCCAGCGCCACCAGTATGTACATGGATGACAATATCAACAGATTGGTTACTGTTGCTACTATAAGTTCCATGTAGCTCTTATTCCAGCCGGTGTTTAATCAAGCCCTGGACAAAATCTCACCGGGGGGGATTATTCCCCCCCCGGTCTAATAGTAGAACAAAAACAACGGGTCAGGGTATAAAGCCGAGATCTATCCAGCCAGCAGAGGTCTCAACACCGTCCTTGAATATCTGTACTGCCTGCGGTGAAGCCACGACATGTTTAATCCCGAGGGTTTGCTCTCCGCATATCTTGGCCGTTCCCCAAATGGTTTCTATTTCGTCCATGGACTCTAGCTGGGCTTTTATCGTCATTGGGTCAAGGCTCTGGGCGGCCTCAATGGCCTCTTTTAAAACCCACAGGCAGTTGGGAGCCGTCATTTCCAGCTGATAATCGGCTCCATACTCGGCGGTAACCCTGCTGATTATTTCACTGGCTACAGGTGCCATATCCGGGTCACCGGGCGTCAAGGCAATTGAGAATACATCTTTCATTGCGTCCGCGCCGGCTATAGTCATAACTTGACTTATGCGCGCTGGCAGAGAGCCGGCAAAGGGCTTGTTGTTACCTGACTCTCGTAGTCCTTTGACAAGGGGACCCATGTGAAACACAAGACCATTTTGCATGAATATGGCATCGGCTTCTTCAATAGCGTTCAATTTCGCCACAAAAGCGCTGAAGTCCTGTGTTTCATTGGGATAGATGACCGGGTCGCCAACGACAGATATCCCTTCTGCTGCCAGTATCTCTGTGGCAATGGGTATCACATAGGGTGGCGCGCCGTCATCCGGCGTGACAATGGATACCGTTTTGACGTCAGGATAGTTTGCGCTGAGGTACTTGGCGGCGGCAGACGTTGTCAGCAAGCTCCCGTTACCAGCCATAAATGAATAGGGTGTGCTTGCATCCATCTCTCCAGGGGTGTGGACTACCCAGGTATTCAGCCGAAGTACCTGTTCAGGGTCACATACTGATGCCGCTGCCGGAGCGAAGAATGCGGTCGGTCCTATGATTAAGTCAATGCCCTCATCATAGACCAGCTTATTAGCCGCCGCGGTGACGCCGTCAAAGGTACTCTTGGTGTCGGCGACAACCAGTTCAACCATGTATTTCTCACCGTTAACCGTAATACCGCCCTGCTCATTTATCATATCCGCACAAGCTTGGGCCTGATTCAGGTCCGGCACTTCGCGGACTGAGAAAAAGCCGGTTATCCCTAGAATCATGCCGATTCGCAAAGTCTTCGCTTCGGCGGGTGGTGTTGCCGGACAACCGATAACGGACAATGCTGCTAGTATTATGACTAACCCGATGCTACAAATTAGTAAAGACTTCCTTTTCATTTTTTTTAAACCTCCCTATAGAGTGAAAAACCAAGACTTACTATAAATCGTTTATATCAGCTCACTTCTGTCACCCCCGTTTGCTGTCTTTCGCATAATATAATATAATTTATAACTGAATTAAATAATAATATTTAGGTTATCTGGCTGAATGTTAGTATAGAATTATTTCTTTGTCAATAGAAGGCAAAGGCTCCAGATTATGTTATTTAGTAATATCCGATTCATTTGTATAACAATCAACGTGTTGCGCGCTTATAAACAAACATCGTGAAGTCCTCAATTGACAACGGAATGTCATCATTTTAGAATGCTTGGAGTCAAAGATAATGAAGAATCTGCCAGTATTTCCGATAGGTGTTGTTTCAGAGTTGCTCAATGTGCATCCTGAAACTATTCGTGTATGGGAAAAATATGGGGTAGTTAAGCCGCAAAGGAGAAGCGGCCGGCGATTTTATTCTGAGACCGATCTGAAACGGTTGCGATTCATTCAGGGGTTAATAGCAGAAAGGCTGACCCTACCAGCAATACGTCATTATCTACGGCTTTACCCTTGTTGGCAATTAGATGGTTGCCCCGCCTGTATGCATCGCTCTAAGCTTGCTGAGTGTGCCAAACAATGCTGGGAAGAGGAAGGGACTTACTGTCAAGCATATGGTAATGAGGACACCTGCTCCAACTGTGAATTTCGTAAAGAATCAAAGGGATATAAGGTACAAAAATAGTTACCTAATCAAACCAATGAAAGGAGGGATAACATAATCTAAGTCGAGGAATTAGTCAAAGATTATCAGAATCCCTAAACAAGTTTAGATAGAATAATTAACTAAAATTGTCAAGGAGGTAAAATGATCGAGAAAATCGAGATCGACGAGGGGAAGAGGAGGAGAATAATAGATAAAGCAGGTCATCTTGCGGATGAACTCGCCCTAAAATACTACGCCTGCGCCCCGGGCACTTTCGCCGGAATATGCGAAGGTTTTAGGTCTGAGGGTATAGAGTTATTTTCACCCGAAACACAAGAAGTGTTGACTCGGGGAATGGTAGGGCTCCAGGGTGGTGTAGGCATAACAGGAGTCGGCACTTGCGGAGCTGTTAGCGCTGGTGCCTTTATTATAAGTTATGTAACTGGTATTACTACCGAGGAGTTAGCGAAAAATGTCAATCTTAATTATGCTATCGCTATTCCTGTCGTGACATACGTAGTCGATAGATTTGAGGAGACATACGGTGCTATAGATTGTCTCAGATTACGCTATAATCGAGTCCAGAGGGCTTATGACCGTTGTGACCCCGATGCCAAGATATATGAGACCCTTTTTGCTATGTACGAAAAGGAGAAGTGCGGCATAATGGCGGATGATTTTGAGGGAGGGCGCGACCAGATACCAGTTGTGCAAGGTGCACGTTGGGCAAGCGAGGGAATCTGCGATTTATTAGGGATGGAGCTTGAAGAGCGGAGGGAGATGCCGGCATTTGTACAGGATCTGGATCCCGCGATAATGGAGCCCAAGCTCAAGAAAGTCGTCGAGGCACTTAAGGAGCTGGATTTCGCACGCCCTCACGAGAAGCTTTCTTACCGGGAGTACTGGGATTTCAAGCTTAAAGGGAAAAAGGCAGTAGAGGAGAGCAGGCTGGGTTCAATAAGCGCCCCAGAGAAGTAGAATACGGGACTTCTGGGATAACAAAATGAGTGTTTGTTGGATGCACCGAGATTGCACAATTGTCAGTTTTGTGCAGTTTAATACTTCGAAACCCCTATCTCCTCCATCTTCCCCGTCACCATATAGACCACCCGCTCGCAGATATTGGTAACTCTATCAGCACTGCGCTCCAGATTATGAGCTACCCAGATAAGGCGAGTTGCCCTGGTAATGGTCTTCGGGTCTTCCGCCATGAAGGTGAGCAGCTCGCGGAAAACCTGGTCGTAAAGGTTGTCGACTTCGTCATCTTCGACAACGATTTTCCGGGCGGTATCAGCGTCACCCTTGACAAAGGTATCCAGACTGCGGTGCAGCATGTCTATTGTTTTTTCCATCATGCGGGGTATGTCGATAAGCGCCGCGGCGTATGCCAGTTCAAGGAACCAAAGAGCGCCCACAGTCGAAGACGCTTAGACTTGTCACCTTCCTTATCGCTATTCCTCAGGAAGCACAAGATTAACCGGCAGGCAGAGTATCTATTGCTAGGTAAGACTCCTGGTGAGGATGACCTCATATTCAGCAACCCCGATGGTGCTCCTGCCGACCCCGGTACTCTCACCCATAACTTTGCCAAGATCGTCAAGAAGGCAGGCCTGGAGCACCTGCGCTTCCACGACCTTAGGCACACGTTTGCCAGCCTTATGCTAATCGCTGGTGTTCACCCGAAGATTGTTAGCGAGATGTTGGGCCACTCAAGCGTAGCTTTCACCTTAGATGTTTACAGCCATGTGGTCGGAGGATTGCAAAAGAAGGCGATGGAACAGCTAGACCAAATGCTTCTACCAGAACTGCCAGAAAGCCAGGATGTCGGCAAAATGTCGGCAACAGACCCCCAAACAGACACAGCCAGCGGTCAGATTCGAACTGACGACCAGCGGTTTACGAAACCGCTGCTCTACCCCTGAGCTACGCTGGCTCAAGAGCTAGTATAGCACAAACAAGTGGGGTGTTCAGGTCTCTCTTCCCACCCTACCCACCCTCAAATGCTTCGCCTCTAACACTTTCTTTATTTGCCCATTTTCCCCCCAACCCAACAAAGCGAGGGATTGGGAGCAAAAGCCTCTAAGGGCGGGCGGGTGGGGAAAAAGATAAGTTAAAAATTGACGCTCAGATAGGGTTATGCTAGGATAAATGGCTATGGAAGAAGAGCTGGCAGGGTTAGCACCGGATAAAGATATGCTCCTGACCATCGGCGTTTTTGACGGCGTTCACCTCGGTCATAAATACCTGATTTCCCAGTTAAAGGAGCTTGCTCTCAAGCAGGAACTGCTCAGTGGCGTGGTAACCTTTCGCCAGCACCCTCAAGAAGTACTGTTCCCCCAGACCAAGCTCCCCTTCCTGACCAACATTACCCAGAGGGTAAACCTGCTCAAGAACGAAGGAGTTGACGCCGTTATCCCCCTATCCTTTACCCCAGAGCTAGCCCGGCTCAGCGCCCAGCAGTTCCTTAAACTATTGCAGAAATACCTCAGAATGCTGGGAGTGGTAATCGGGCCTGACTTTGCCCTAGGAAGAAATAGGGAGGGGAATACCGAGACCCTGCGCCGGCTGGGAAAGGAAATGGGCTTGGGGGTAACCGTAGTGCCCCCGCTAATAATAGACGGCGAGGTGGTCAGTAGCACTGCTATCAGGAAGGCTCTAGCCCAGGGAGATATGGAACAGGTGCAGCAGCTGGTAGGGCGCCCCTTCCGCCTTCAGGGGCGTGTAGTCACCGGGGCAGGGCGGGGTTTAAAGCTGGGCTTCCCCACCGCCAACCTGGAGATAGAAGCGGAACAGGCCCTCCCCCCCGATGGCGTCTATGTCAGCCAGGCTCGCATTAATAACCGGAGCTACCCCTCGGTGACCAACATCGGCAAGCGCCCCACCTTTAATAACGGCGAGCGCCTGGTAGAGGTCTATATCCTTGACTACGGCGGCGAGCTATACGAACGGGAGCTGGAGGTTAATATTTTAGAGCGACTCCGCGGCGAGAGGAAATTCGACAACGCAGAAGAACTGAGGAAACAGATAGTACAGGATGTAAAACAGGGAAGAGCCCTACTAAAAAGCCGAGGTGGAAAATAGCCATGCCTAGTGATGACATCAATTATCTGCTGAAGCGGGGGGTGGCGGAAATCATCGTTGAGGATGAGATGCGGGAGCTACTGCGCTCGGGCAGAAAGCTGCGGCTGAAGGAGGGGTTTGACCCCAGCTTCCCCGATATCCACCTCGGTCATATGGTAGCCCTGCGCAAACTGCGCCAGTTCCAGGAATTGGGGCATCAGATTGTTCTCATCGTTGCTGACTGGACGGCGCAGATTGGCGACCCCAGCGGTATGTCCGCCACCCGACCCATGCTCTCTATAGAGGAGGTCAAGGCTAACGCCGAGACCTACATGAAGCAGTTCTTCGCCATAGTTGATAAGGCAAAGACCGAGATCAGGTGGCAGAGCGAGTGGTTCGGCAAATTCACCCTCACCGATATTATCCAGCTCACCAGCAAGTTCACCGTCGCCCAATTTCTGGCCAGAGACGACTTCAGCAAGAGATATAAGGAGGAACGCCCCATTGCCCTCACCGAGCTGCTTTACCCCCTCCTCCAGGCATATGATTCGGTGGCGATTAAAGCCGATGTTGAATTCGGCGGCACCGACCAGAAGTTTAATTTCCTGGTGGGGAGGGAGCTTCAATCCATGGTGGGGCAGCGCCCCCAGCAGTGCTTTATGGTCCCCCTCCTCGTTGGCATCGACAGCAGCCAGAAGATGAGCAAAAGTCTGGGTAATTATATCGGCGTCGCTGAGCCGCCTGAGGAGATATACGGCAAGGCAATGTCTATCCCCGACAGCCTTATCCTAAACTACCTTGAACTGCTGACCGACGTCCCGGATAAAGAACTAGCCGAATTCAAGAAAGAGCTTGAGAATAAAGCCTTTAACCCGATGACGCTCAAAAAACGTCTGGCCAGGGAGATTATAACCCAGCTCTACGGCCAAAAAGCAGCCACCGAAGCCGAAGGGCACTTTGAAAGAACGGTGCAGAAAAAGGAAGCGCCGGAAGAGATAGCGCTGGGTACCAAGTCAGGTAAGAGTCTTCAGGATTACCTTGTGGAAAACCAACTGGCTAAAAGTCGGAGTGAAGCTAAGCGTCTCATTACACAAGGTGCTGTAGATGTAAATGGCAAAAAAGTTACCGATACACATAAGATTGTCGCCAAGGACAGTATCATAAAAGTAGGTAAGCGAGGTTATATAAAGTCTAGTTAGCCGGTATCTATACTAGCTGATGAAGAACCAGCCCCGCCGGCGCCTTGGGATAGAAGTAGGTTGATTTTCTGGGCATCCTATCGCCGGCATCAGCAATGGCTTTAATTACCTCCGGCTTAACCGGGCTTAAGAGAAAGGCGAGCTGGTATTCCTTCTCCACTACCCTCTTGACCGCATCCTCCCGGCTATAGGTATAGTCAAGGCCCGCCTCCTCACCACCCTCCACCCCCAGAAGCTTCTCCAGTATGACATGGTCAAGCACGCTGACGTTTAATTTCTTATACAGCTCTGAGTGAAAGCAGGGCATCAGCTCGCTGGCAGCCGCCGGGTCGCGCAGTCTCAATATGAGAACACTGCCTTCAGTGGCACCAAAGACAACCAGCCTGAACTCATCCCTCTCCCCACCACCCAGTAAATCGTCAACCTGCTGCCAGACACCGGGTTTATCAAGCGGCAGTTCCTCTACCTCAAAGAATGACTTTAACCCCGCCGGTAGCTGGCTCAGGGCTGTTCGTGACAGACCCCTCAGCAGCCGATGCGGAGGTAGAATGAGAAGCCCGGGGTCGGAGAAAGCCACCAGCGTCATCATGACAAAATTAAACGCCTCATCCCCAGAGATTGATGAAGAGCAGGCTTGCCGCTCCCGCTTATAGGTAAGAGCGCTCTCATAGCGATGGTGTCCGTCAGCAATATAGAGCGGCTGGCGGGCTAAGCTGGCGGATAGCTTTTCAATAACCTCAGGTTCGGTGACAGCCCAGACCCTATGCCCTTCTCCGCCAGCAAGATTAACTATCGGCTGGTTTTGCTCCGCCTCAGCCAGCAAAGAGGAGGCTTGCTTTCCCTGATCTTCAAACAGAGCCAGAATGGGGCTGGTATTAGCCTGAAGCGCCCAGAGCAGGCTCAAGCGGTCAGTGCTGTGCTCAGCCAGGGTGCCCTCGTGAGGGCGGACTGTCATCTTATCCCACTCCTCCAGCCTGACGCCGGCGATTATACCGCGGCGTCTATACTCCCTCCCCCCATGGGAGAAATAATGGTCGTGGAGATAGACAGCCGGTTTTTCGTCAGCGGTGAGTATGCCCTTCTCCAGCCACTGCTTCATAACAGCTGCGGAGCGGGTATATCTATTTTCGGTGGGCGCATCCTGAGGTAACCCTCGTCCAAATTCAATCTGGACGAAGTTATATGGACTCCGATGATAAAGCTCCTGCTGCAACTGGGGGGTGATAATATCGTAGGGGGGACAGATAACCTCGGCTAGGTCTTTAACCAGCCCCTGATTATAACGCACCCCGCGAAAGGGATGAATTTCAGCCACACTTAATCTCCTTTACCAGATAACCAATATGTCCCTTATAGTGTCATCAAATGAAGGTTCCTCATAATAGTAACCTTCTCTAGGCTCTATACATTGGTAGTACCTCTCGCCAACAATAGGTCTGACCCTATCATCAGTTATGGCATCAAAATAGGCAAGTCCTTCATCAACCGTATCAAAGGCTATTATGGCATGTCCCCCGTCTGGATAGCGGAGTTCAACATAAGCACACCGAAAACCTTCCCCCTCAGCATTATTGCACACATCCCTGGAAAAATGGCTACATATATATACATCCTCAACATATTCATTATCATTTGTTCTATCTGCATTGAGAAAGAAAACTGCCTGGCCATAAGTTGGGTCTACTAAGGTATAACCGTGACCCAAGCCAGCGTTTGAACCTTCCTCATAGCCGTCCGCTTTACCTGTTGCATAGCCCTCGGTGTAGCCATCCTGCTCACCGGAGATATAGCCTTCATCATAGCCATCCTCTATGCCTGAACTGTAGCCAACATTTTGACCTGAAGCATAGCCTTTATCATAGCCCGCTTTTCCGCCCATGCCATAGGCAACCTGATAAACCACAAAGCAGGAAAGGCATACTGCCGCCAAAATACCTACTGATATAAATATTCGTTTTAGCACTTCACACCACCCCCTGTCTAAAGGGACATTATACCAATTTATATTTCTCACCGCTACAAACTATGCTATACTTGAATTACAATTATTCGCTTTCTGATTTCACATGGACTTGGGCAAGGCAAAACAAAGAGTAGAGCGTCTCAGGGCTGAGATAAACCACCATAACTATCGCTATTATGTCCTGGATAGCCCCGAGATTTCCGACGCCGAATACGACGAGCTAATGCGGGAGCTGAAAAGCCTGGAGGAGGAATACCCACAGTTCCTGACTCCAGACTCACCCACCCAGCGGGTGGGGGCGGCGCCGGTGGAAGCCTTCGGCGTAGTGGAACACCCCTACCCCCTGCTTTCCCTGGGCAACGCCTTCTCTAAAGACGAGCTTCTAGCCTGGCATAGCCGAATCTCAAAGCTGGTGGACAGCAAGGAGTTCAACTTTGCCGGCGAGCACAAGATTGACGGCTTAGCGGTGGCGCTGACCTACGTTAACGGCAGCTTCACTAGGGGGGCTACCCGCGGCGACGGCTTTCGCGGCGAGGATATCACCCAGAACCTGAGGACTATCAGGAGCATCCCCCTCTCCACACCCAGGGACGCCCCGCCCCGCTTTGAGGTACGGGGGGAGGTCTACCTGCCCAAAGCCGGCTTTCATAAACTAAACCAGGAGCGAGCCAGTGAAGGCCTGCCCCTCTTTGCCAACCCCAGAAACGCCGCCGCCGGCTCGGTGCGCCAGCTTGACCCGCGCATCACCGCCAAGCGCCCGCTTGACATCTATATCTACATGCTGGGGTACGCCGAGGGTAAAGCCACCCCCACCACCCACTGGGAAACCATGGAGTACCTGAAGTCGCTGGGCTTTAAGATAAACCCCAACAACGAACTGCTTGCCGGCATTGAGAAGGTTGAAGGCTATTACTCCAAGTGGGCTGAGAAAAGAGACAGCCTCCCCTACGAAGCTGACGGCGTGGTGGTCAAGGTAAACCAGATTGACCTCCAAGAACGGATGGGAAATATTGGTCATGAGCCGAGATGGGCTATAGCCTACAAGTTCCCCGCCATCCAGGGCACCACCCGTCTCATTGATATCGGCATCAGCGTGGGCAGAACGGGCACCCTCAACCCCTACGCCATCTTAGAGCCGGTCTCGGTGGGCGGGGTAACCATCAAAAGCGCCGCCCTCCACAATGAGGACGACATCAGGCGAAAGGACATCCGCATCGGCGACAGCGTTATCATCCAGCGGGCGGGCGAGGTGATACCGGAGGTCATCGGGCCGGTCAAGAGCAAGCGGAGGGGAAAACAAAAGGAATTCAACCTCCTGGAGAAGATATTTGACCGCAAAAAACGGCGCCCCGCCTGCCCGGAGTGCGGGGCGGAGGTCTTCAAGCCCGAGGGCGAGGTTATGTACTACTGCTCCAATGCCGCCTGCCCGGCGCAAGTTCAAGAACGGCTGGAGCACTTCGTCTCCCGGGGGGGCATGGATATCAGGGGCATCGGCGAATCAAACAGCGCCCTCTTGTTACAAGAAGGGCTGGTTAAAGATGTGGCTGACCTCTACGAACTCAAGGA
>Ga0315541_1002983_pt1 | contig 13433 bp, 10 predicted proteins | sample SalMarSW160190MG_FD_203095 | JGI IMG/M metagenome (GOLD analysis project Ga0315541, IMG submission 203095) | Salt marsh sediment microbial communities from the Plum Island Ecosystem LTER, Massachusetts, United States - Salt Marsh Sediment SW1601-190 ...
ATACGCTCTCTCAAAAGTTTATTTTCTTCGACGAGTTTTTCGATAATGGTGTCTTTGTCCATGAAATCTTTATCGGACAAAAACACAGTTTTACTTCAATTATCCAAAATACTGTGAACGGTTACGATATTTTTAACAATTAATCGCAAAAAAAGCTCACACGTATTGCGCATACCTGTGGCAGAGCTACGCGCTTTACGTATGCAACTGACGAACGCAAGAAATGATTTACACCAATTTTATTCAATTACCACGATCAGTTTGTTTGGTACATATGGCTTTCAGCCTCAAACTCGGCTTGAGGATACTGTCGTTACAAAAAACGCAACAATTAATTACATAATTTTAAAGGGTTGTTCTGTTTCGAAGGTGATTATTACAAGCTGGGGCATATTCATTTGGCGTGTTTGGCGACTTTGATTAGACGAAGAATTAATTCGGCTCGGCCACGAATGGCTATTTTAGCGCAAATATGGGCTACATGTGTTCTCGCAGTATTGTATGTTATATGGCACTTTTTTGCGATTTGGCTGTTATTCAAACCCTCACAGACCAACTTTGTAATCTCAGTCTGCCGTGGCGTTAGGTGAAAACCCTTTTGGATGTAGTTCCATTGTTTTGAGCTAAACATATAGCGATAATTATAGAAGATTTTGCACAAGAGTCTGCATTTTTTTGAGAATTTTATAGCCGTATCTAACACAGATGCTAAAGAGTTGGATATAATCAGTAGTGTGTAGAGCGAAAGAAAGACTATACGTAAAGCGCGTACGCGCTTTACGTACTAGCGTATATGAATCTCACTAAAAGCGATTTGCATAATTGTATACGTAATTTACGTAGGTCAGTGTTTTTCAACTGGAAAGTAAGACCTGGGCATTTGTATGCGATTTACGTACTTTACTTTGTGCTAAACTTAAATCGAGTTATGAGATATGCTCAACTAACAATTCTGTGTACTGGAAAAGAATAAGTGACTTCCTTGCTCAAAACTAAGCTTAAAAAATGAACGAAAGCTGTACACCAAACGCCAAACGCGGCAACACCTCCCGCCTAATGAGAATCAACGACATCATAAGAGGGTAGTTCATGCTTTGGGATTCGAGACTTGTGTCTCGCATTTTCATTTTGATATTCGACATATACTATTTTGCATTCTTGAAGGTTATTTCCTTATAGGTAATAATCTAATTCTCATTATTGCTAGGAGTCCTGATTTATCGGGAAGATGGAGCAAGCTCCGATTTGGTATTTTTACAATTAATCGCAAGAAAAGCCCGCGTACGTAAAGCGCGTACGCGCTTTACGTACAAAAGGCTGAATACGAATACATAATTTGTATTTTTAGAATGGTTGATTTTTGCTTGCATTACAAGCACTATTACAATTCGGCCTACTGTAAACTACAATAGGAAACTGTCAGAAAAGTGGATTATTGCTGATGGCTGAAATTGCGCTTTGCGCAAATCATTTTTCTGATTTTTCCTTCGTTTTCTGCCGATACTATAAATTGAAAAAGAAACAGCATTAAGAGCGGAATCCATCCACGAGACTTGTCCTGAGCTTAGTCGAAGGATACAGTTCACGTTTTTTTATGCTGTTGTGTTTATTTGCCTTGTGCATTTAATCTTTTTTTCTTTTGGCTTTTCCCATCTTTTGTGTTATTTTTTTACCCCGTGAGATAGAATGGGAAAATACCCAGAAAAAATTAGGTGATTGTCTCTAGTTTTGATTTGGGAAAGTTCGGTTGAAATTCATCCTGCGAATGCTATGATATAGTGGTACGATATAGTGATTGCCAATATCATGTGGCAAGGTTGTTTGTAACACCGTAGATAGGCCGCGGTGTGTCTAATAGTAAAAGTCTTATGCGGGGACTATATATAGCTAGAATCATGCTTGACGGATGCAACATATAATTGGAACAATGGCCACAGAAATGATAAGCCAACTCGATCAAATTCGCCAAAAGCTCAACGGGCGTCACAAAAGATATGAACGGTCCAGAATTGGGCAGTTTCTGACACCAGCAGCGACTGCACAGTTTATGGCAAGTTTGTTCGAACGAGATGTTCAAAATGTGCGGATTCTTGATGCAGGGGCTGGATCAGGTATGCTGTTTGCGGCGGTAGTAGATGCTCTCATCTCGCGAAATCGGCGCCCACAGTCAATCGAGGTTGTAGCTTATGAAAATGATGAGGCGGTGTTGCCGTATTTGGAGGAAGCACTGTGCCGTTGCGAAGCTGATTGCAGAGAAGCGAACGTAGGCTTTAGCGGCAAAATCCGAGTTGAGGATTTTGTGAAGGCAGGCGTGGCCCTTACGCAGCAAGGATTGTTTTCGCAGCAGACAGAATGGTTTACTCATGCGATTCTGAACCCGCCCTATAAGAAGATCAACGGGGAGTCAGAAACACGGAAGCTGCTGGCCATTGGGGGGATGGATGTTTCGAACCTTTACGCGGCATTCGTATGGTTGGCGGCGAAAATGCTGAACGCCGGGGGCGAGATAGTGGCAATTACTCCTCGCAGTTTCTGTAATGGACCATATTTTCGCCGATTTCGTGTGGCGCTGCTAGACATGATAATATTGCAGCAGATTCATGTATTTGAGTTGCGGAATAAGGTTTTTAGCGACGATGATGTTCTTCAGGAAAATGTTATTTTTTACGCCGTACGCAGTCAACCTAAACCGAAGAATGTAATTATCTCATCATCGGAAAAGGCCGATTTCCACAAAGCAAACGTTCGTAGTGTTTCCTACGATCATGTGGTCTTCCCACACGACCGTGACGCTTTTATTCATTTGGTGCTCAATGACAACGACGAAGATTTGATCGAAAAAATGGAGCAGTTTAGAACGTCACTTGCTGAATTGGGGATAGAAGTTTCGACGGGGCGCGTAGTGGATTTCAGGGCGAGGGAGCACCTTCGGCTCTTGCCCGAAAAGGGAACAGTGCCTCTCGTATATCCGTGCCATTTTAAACATGGATTCGTCCAATGGCCAGCAGGCTCGGAGAAAAAGCCAAATGCAATTCTGTCGTCGGAGGAAACTCGCAATCTGATGGTTAAGGCAGGGTATTATGTGCTAACGAAGCGTTTCTCCGCGAAGGAGGAGCGCAGAAGAGTAGTGGCGGCGATTTATGATCCTCATCGAATTGAAGCACCTCTCGTTGGTTTTGAAAATCATTTGAACTACTTCCATGCGGCAGATAAAGGGCTTCCTTTAAAGCTTGCAAAAGGCTTGGCGGTGTATTTAAATTCTACGTTGTTTGACCGATACTTCCGGCTTTTCAGCGGGCATACTCAGGTCAATGCCACAGATTTGAAGAAAATGCGATATCCTACACGCCAACAACTTATGCTGCTCGGATCAAATGTAAAGGATCGGATCCCAGACCAGGAAACGGTGGATGCGATTCTGGAAAAGGTCTACAAGAACAGTGGCTAAAAAGACGAAGGTAAAGAAAGCAGACCGAAAAATTCAGGAAGCGCTCGAAATATTAGAATCGCTTGGACTTCCACGGCAGCAACAGAATGAACGCTCGGCCTTGACACTTCTTTCACTCTTAGGCCTCAAGCCTGAAGATGATTGGGACGAAGCGAGTAGTCCTTTAATGGGCATCACACCCATGATGGAGTTTTTCTCCGTGCACTACGGCAGGCGATATGCGCCTAACACACGCGAGACGGTGCGCCGACAGACGGTTCATCAATTTGTGCAGGCAGGACTCATTCTGCCCAATCCCGATAAGCCATCGCGACCAACCAATAGCCCAAAAGCGGTCTATCAAATTGAGCCATCGGCGCTGAAACTGTTACGTGAATTTGGCAAACCAAACTGGAAAATGAATTTGCAGGAATATCTGAAATCTACTGATACATTGAAACGGCTTTACGCGAGAGAGCGAGAGATGCGCCGCATTCCCCTGAAACTCCGTAGTGGAGAGGAGATCACCCTTTCACCTGGGGGCCAGAATGTGCTTGTCAAGAAGATCATAGAGGAGTTCTGTCCACTTTTCACACCAGGCGGGCAAGTTATCTACGTAGGTGATACGCAGAAGAAGTGGGCGTATTTTGATTCTGAGGCACTTGGGGAGCTTGGTGTTGAGATCGAAGAGCATGGCAAGATGCCCGATGTTGTTGTTCATTACATCGAGAAGAACTGGCTTGTTCTCATTGAGGCAGTTACAAGTCATGGACCAGTGAATCCAAAGCGGCGACAGGAATTGAGGAAACTATTTGCAGGATCGCACATAGGACTTGTATATGTAACGGCCTTCCTTGACCGGCGGACCTTGTTAAAATATCTAGACGACATCTCCTGGGAAACGGAAGTCTGGATCGCGGAGTCTTCGACACACCTAATCCACTTTAATGGTGAGCGTTTCCTGGGGCCTTATGAGGAAGGTTCGTACTCCTAAACGCTATTCGAAAAGATGTTTATTCATTTTAGGGAGTCGTGCGTTTTGCCATTTCGGCGAGGCTGTTGAGCAACGTGAAGGTGAATTTGTTGATTAGCATCATTTTGGTGGGGCATCCATTCTCCGTAGCAGAGCTTCCGGCCTTTGTAGCCGTGACTACTACGGCGGAGTAGGCACTGCGAAGGACGAAAGCCACCACCCTACAATTAAATAGAGAGAGAATCCCGCAATAATCCGCCAAAAAGACGGCGGATAAAATTGGGGGGTTGAATATGACCCCGCCCAGAGGTGACAGAATACCCCCCGGCACAGGTCCGGAGCTAAACTGTTCTGGGTCCCCGACTACGACCTGCCTTCGTCAAACTTGTGCCTTAGGTAACAGACTATGGCGGGTAAACGTTCGGGGACAGGCAAGCGCGGAATTACCGTTTTTAATAGATTCCTCAACTACGCTTCCCCTTCGACTTGGCTCAGGGCTAAAGGCTTTGTTCGCTCGGAATGATATAGAAAATTGGTTATTGATAATTGATAATTTACAATTTATAATTTGATCTGTCAGTGGGCAAACCAATGATGTCTTGACAATAATCAATAATCAATAGTAAATAATCAATTATACTGGTGAGAGTAGCTCAGTCGGATAGAGCACCAGATTGTGGTTCTGGGGGTCGCGGGTTCGAATCCCGTCTCTCACCCTTTCGGTTCGTGTTTCGTATTTCGTGAAGCGTATCTCGTATACTGTGACTCGTGACTCGGGTCACGAAGGACAGGTAAGCTTTTTTAATTATCGCAGTCGAATGTAATTTTGAACTGGGGATTAAAGCTGTTTATTGTCAGTACCGAAGCATACGACTTTTTCAGAAGTATATCAGGATAAGGTGGAAAGAGGTTTGTAGCCATCAAGCGCTAATCGACGTGGTTTTTTCTCATTCCCGGCGGCATATACAGCCCGCTGCGCCCCTTTGTCTCTCTGAAATCGACTATGATCTTGACAGCATCTTGAGGCTCATCTACAACAGTAAATACGTTCATATCTTCCGGAGAAATGTATTTGTACTCCTTAAGCATTTTCTGTTTCATCCACTTGATTAGTCCGTCCCAATACTCGCTGCCCATTAAGATCACTGGAAACTGAGCCTGTCTAAGTGTTTGAATCAGCACCAGAGCCTCTGTAAATTCATCCATGGTCCCGTAGCCACCTGGGAAGACAACGAAGCCGTGTGCGTATTTCAAAAACATCACCTTACGACAGAAGAAATACCGAAACTGTAGTGACATGTTCTGGTATTTGTTGGGGAGTTGCTCCACTGGTAGTTCGATATTTAGCCCGATACTCCTTCCGCCTGCCGCTGTGGCCCCTCTGTTTGCTGCTTCCATAATTCCTGCGCCTCCACCGGTTATGACAGCGAAGTCTGCCTTTGCCATCTCAAAGGCTGTTCGCTGGGCAAGGTCGTAGTATCTGCTCTCCGGCTTTTCCCTGGCGGAACCAAAAATGGAAACCGCGGGACCGACAGAAGCAAGCTCCTCGAATCCCTCTGTGAACTCTGCCATTATTCTAAATAGCCGCCAGAGGTCTTTAACAGGACTTTCAGCAATATCCATCATAGACGAAGCTCCCTGATAATTGCTGTTGTGTATGTTTGTTTTGTGCCGATTCACCATAGCAGACGGGGTTACCACAAACCCGGGTTATTTGCCGAAGGGCAGAATTTGACAACCGGACAGTTTTCACAGTCCGGCTTACGAGCTTTACATACATTTCGACCATGGAAAATTATCAGATGACTGAATAGCGTCCAATTCTTCTTTGGTACTATTTCGGCCAAATCGAATTCCAACTTTACAGCATCGCTATTAGCCGATAATCCTAACCTTCGTGAGAGCCGAATAACGTGAGTATCGCAGACTATCCCAGGCACACCAAACGCATTGCCCAACACAACATTCGCTGTTTTTCTGCCCACGCCGGGCAGAGTAACAAGCTCTTCCATCGTGTCAGGAATTTTGCCACGGAATTCCTCCACTATTTTTGTGCAGCAACCCTTGATATTAACCGCCTTGTTGTGATAAAAGCCGGTGCTTTTTATGTCCGACTCGATCTGCTTTATGTCAGCCTGAGCCCAGTCCTTAGCCGACCTGTACTTTATAAATAAATTTTTTGTGACCATATTGACGCGGACGTCTGTGCATTGTGCCGATAGTATGGTCGCGATCAACAGTTCCAGTGGGTTTGTAAATTCCAGTGCTGTCGTAGCTTCTGGGTAAGTTTTTTTCAAGATCGGCCAGATATTCTTTACTCGCTCAGCAGCCTCAGCTTTATTGATTTTTGGTTTTGCTTTTTTGGGCATTTTGCTTTCGTACCTATCTTTGGAGCATAGTTAGTGAATTGCTCCATTATTAATTGGCAAGGTCGGTCAGGGCCTTTTCCAATTCGCCTGCGAACAGGATGCCGCGCCATTTGATAGGCTCTTGTTGGCCCGGCACAAACAGCATACTAACCGGTACGCCTGGTTCGTTGTATATGTTCTTCAAGGCAAGTGTGGCGGGAGAATCCTTTTCGGTCGTATCAGCTTTGATTACCAGAACATTCTTTTCCTTGATCAATCGGGCAACGTCTCCTCGACCATATACTAACTTTTCGACCGTCTTGCAGCTCAAGCACCAATCTGCAGTAAACTCGATCAAGACCGGTCGCTCTTGTTGCAGGGCTTTCTCTATAGAAACCGAATCGTAGCTATGCCAGTTAATCAGTTCGTCGGCTGGAGGACTTAGAAAAGTCCATCCACCTGCAATTGCTACAATCGCTGCCACAATTCGAATGGCCCACTTACGCGTCGGTTTTGTACCATAGCTGACCCACTTGCTCCACATCCAAACGCAAAAGGCTAATATGACACCAAAATATAAAATACCTGCTATCCGTGTTTCCGGCAGCGCTGTAATGAGTTTGACCGCAATCAACAAAAGAAGGAATCCAACCGTTTGTTTGAATAGCTCCATCCAGCGCCCAGCCTTCGGCAGACGCTTTAATAGGCTGGGCATTGAAGTCAAAACCGCGTACGGAATGGCCATTCCGATGCCTACAGCCATTATTGCAATTGTCGCGAGCAGCAATGGCTGAACTTGTGCCCAGGCGAATGCCGCCGCGAGGATTCCGAAGCTGCAAGGTGTACTTAGTATCGCCGCCAGAAACCCCATCCCTACAGCTCCAGAGTATCCCTGGCCGGCGCCGGATTTGCTGGCGATTGATGATGGCACGCTGATTGTGAAGACATCGAACATATACAGCGCCAGCGCTACAAGCAGAAGTGCCATTGCTGCAACGAACGAAGGATTGCGAAACTGATCGCCCCACTGCAAAACAGTTCCATAAAAGATGCGCAGAATTATGCTTGCGCCGGCAAGACAGGCAAAGAATAACAGTATTCCCATACAAAAGGCAAGCCCCATGGATATGGACCTGCCTTTGCCTTGTTTTGCCTGCTCGACAATGCGCATCACAATAAGAGGCAGAACAGGCCAAATGCATGGCATGATGTTCAAAGAAAGTCCTGCTACTAATGCCAGACCAAGCGCAAACCAAATCGAGTAACTTGGGCCCTCAATCGTCACCTCGGCTGTCGCGCCTTCATCTGCATCAATCATTGCTTCAAGGGCTATTTGTTTCCAGGAATCAGATTGGCTAAGATCAATTCTTGTCTGTAAGGTCTTTTCGAATGGCGGCAGACAAGCCATGCTTGTACAGGCAATACCTGAGATTTTGACCTCAACGTCTCCCTCATCGATAACGTCTGTTTTTGTTGGGCTGTGTACTGCCAGAATAGGCAGGAAGACAGTGAATTTGCCGGCATACACTTCTACTTTTTGACCTGACGGGTCATTGAATATCTCCCACTTGGGCAAGACAGGTTCGCCAAACTGGAAGTGCTCGGATTTCGCTTCAACCTTAAGTTGGAGTCCTGGAGCAGGCGCGGTTTCTGGATTTGCGTAGTAATGTAAATCATCAGTCCCCTCGAATATTACCGCTATGCCGGATTTGGAGCCCATCAGAGCAGGCTCAACACGCGCAACAGAAAACTCATCATTATATCTGGCTAGCTCGACCGCTGGAGCAGAAACGTCTGGCGAGGCTACACCAGACTGGGCGGAGGAGCCTGCCTTAATCGAATCTTCACCAGTGGCAGCTAAACCGACCAGAATGACACAAAGCGCACAAAATATGCCGACAGCTTTATTCTGCATAGGTATCTTTTTGTATAGTTAGAACAAGGAGAATATCAGTTATTGGATTGCTCCTGTTGTTCTGGATTGTCTTGCTGTGACTGCTCGCTCTTAGCCTGCTCAGCAGCTAATAAGTCGCCCACGGTTGGTTTATCGAGCTGGCCACCTTGTAAAATTAGTTCTACATCATCAGCATCGAGAGTCTCGTATTTCAGCAGTGCCTTAGCGATTCTTTCGAGTTTGTCTTTGTTCGCTTCGATTACTTCCTTCGCCTGCTTGTAGGCCTCGCTCGTAATCCTTTTCACCTCTTGGTCTATCTCTTCGGCTGTTTTTTCCGAATACTCCTTTTCCATAGGTATTATGTAGGCGAGGTCTCTTGCCCCCGAATCCGGCCCATAGCTGATGAGACCAAGTTGACTGCTCATGCCCCAGGTCAGGATCATCTGCTTTGCTATCTTCGTGGCCTGCTCAATGTCTGATTGTGCGCCGCTGGATATGTCGTCACAGAACATTTCTTCAGCGATTCGTCCACCGAAACAGACCTGCAAAATTGCCATACAATACCTTTTCGTAAACATCGTCCTGTCTTTTTCCGGCAGAGCGAAAGTCGCCCCTCCCATTGGTCCTCGCGGAATGATACTCACCTTGTGCAAGGGGTCCGCATCCTCAAGCAGAGACTGAACGAGTGTATGTCCAGCCTCGTGATAAGCGGTGATCTCTCGCTCCTTTTGGTCGATGACTCTGCTTTTTTTGGCTCGTCCCCATCGGACCTTATCTCTGGCCTCTTCCATATCGGCCGTTTCGATGTATTCTTTGTTTGCCATGGTTGCCGCCAGCGCGGCCTCATTAATTATAGCTGCTAGGTCGGCACCGCTGAACATAGGTGTCCCTCGTGCCAACCTGTTCAGATCGGCGTCTGGTCCCATCTTCACCTTTTTGGCGTGAACCATCAGGATATCAGCCCGGCCCCTCAAGTCCGGCAGCGGGACGATGACCTGTCTGTCAAACCTGCCTGGCCGTGTCAATGCGTTATCCAAAATGTCGGAGCGGTTGGTTGCGGCGATCACTATAACCTGGTCGTCGGTGTCAAAGCCGTCCATTTCAACAAGAATAGCATTTAACGTTTGCTCGCGTTCGTCGTGCCCTCCACCAACAAAACTGGCTCCACGTTTACGCCCAATAGCATCGACTTCATCAAGGAATATAATACACGGAGAGTTATCTTTTGCTTGTTTGAATAGATCGCGTACGCGCGATGCGCCTACGCCCACAAACATCTCTACAAAATCGCTGCCGGATATACTAAAGAAGGGGACATCAGCTTCACCTGCAATGGCCTTTGCAAGGAGTGTTTTTCCACAACCGGGCGGTCCAATAAGTAAGACTCCTCGTGGAATCCGTCCGCCGAGTCGTTTGAATTTTTTCGGGTTCTTCAGAAATTCGATTATCTCGGCGACTTCTTCCTTTGCCTCCTCGATGCCGGCGACATCTTCAAACGTCACCTTAACGCGGTCTTTACCAAGCACCTTGTGTCTGCTTCGTCCGAATGACATCAACATACCTCCGGCACCACTTCGCAGATTCCTTGCGAAGATAAAATAGAAAAATCCGATCAATAAAAGTAGCGGTAAAACCCACTGCATAAGCATAATCAGCCAGATTCGCTGCTTGGCCATTTTAACGTCAACATCGCTGCCCGTTTCATCCAATATACTCCAGATCCTTTTGATCGCCTCTTCTTGATTATAGTCTACAGTGAATGAAACCGAACCTTCTTCATCCTGACTTACCAGGGCTTCTTTGAACTTGCCTGAGATTTCAGTCTCGCCAATCTCTAAGCTCTTAATTTCGTTATTTCTAAGATGTCGCTCGAATTCATCCCAGCTAATGTTGTTGCTGCCAAGTCCATGCTGCAATATCATCATCGCAGCAAAAATAGCAATTGCAATTATCAGCCAACTAAACGGGCCGCGCTTATAACTCGGCAATGGAGGCTTTCTGCCCTTTCTTCTCCCCGGTAAACGAGGTGGCTGGTTTGGCTTTTGTTTCCTACCGTTACTCATTGTCTTCTACTTCAACATTATTGTTTCATTGTATCCTACACCTGTCCGAAATCATGACGATGCACAATTGCACACTGTTACCAAATTTTTTCCATAATTTCTACGACATTTTGGGCTAGTTTGTTTGCCGCAACCGTTGCAGCGTAACCAAAATCCTGGGCTTGGTACTCAGAATAACTTGCTGAGGCTGTTACCGACCGGTTGTCTATAAGCAGTTGCCCAGTCTTCAGGTTCTTCCAATTTACGACCGCTTTTACCTGCACTTCTTTTTCCAGTGCGAGGCCCATTTCTCTTTCAACGGTGAGCACAGATTCACCTATCGAAAGTATTTGGCCGCTTATTATTGTATCGGCACGGTCCAAACTTGAAACGATTTTGTACGGAGTCTCAGCCTCGATGCGTTTCGACAAGGCGTCAGAAAGGTCATATTCCACTGCCCGTCGAAAGCTCCTGTTATCGAACATCTCCAGGTAAATGCTGCAGACATCATGTGGAAATAACGATTCGTTGGAGTAGTCCCCTATTTCTGTACAACCGCAAAGAATAGAGAACGAGACAATAATTACATTCAACATAATCATGGGGGCAAGGATTTTCCTCTGCATACAGTGTTTTTTCCTTAGTTTATTTATTTTCTGTCTCCCTGTCATCCACACAACTATTGAGCATTGATTTTGCAGTTTGGGCCGCTTCAGTGTCTGGCCAATTTTGTGTCACCATGTCAAAATAGAGATTAGCTGCCTGTCTCTTGCCTATTTTACGATAATACCGACCTATACTGAGCTGTTTCAGGGCCAGTTGTTTATCTATCTCATCGATAATACTGTCAATACCTAATGTCTCGGCCTCTTCCGGATATAAGAGCTGGAATTTCTCGTAGTAGCTCCTTGCTGTTATTAATTTTGAAGCGTCGTAGAGGAACCTTTTGCCCTCAGGTTGTTTGTTATAGGTTGCAATCTTGCACCGAGCCATGCCCAGCAGAGCATCCTTGCCGATTTGCCCGCTCTGCCACTGGGACGATATTTCTGACCACATCAAGTATGCCTGCTCGTATTTTTTTCTCTTTTCGTAGTTCTCAGCAACTGCCAACGCTGCCTTTATGCCCAGCCCGTCAGGCTCGCTCAAGCCGATCCGGTCGATTATCCGTTCCATTGTCTGAGCGCCTGTGCTATAGCTTTTCACTTTAAAGATACCGAGCACTGTTATCTTTCGGCCGTCTAATAACGCCTTGGCTATCGTGAACTGGCGGCCCAAAGCCGCCTCACAAAGCTTGCTTTCAGGATATTCCTTAAGCAATTTGTCATAGCGTTTGATTGCTTTGGCGTATTTTCCTTTGCAGTAAAGCAGTTCTGCCTCAATGAATACATCCAGATCAGATTCCTTAATCCCCGAAAAATCCTGTTTTAGTTTCTTGTGTGCGGCTTTAACTTCTTTCGTTCGGCCTTTGTTAACCAACTCTTTTGCATTAGCCACAGCAAGCAGATATTTATCCTCGTTCTCCGGCGATAGAGTCTGCCAGCTATCATCCTTTCCCAAGTGCCAGGTATCCGCTGTCGCCATCCAAGCGACTGACAGCACAACCAAGACCACCGATACTATTAATCGTATTCTGTATTGCAACATAGCTCAGCCTCGTTATTGATTTTTGGCTTTGCATTTTTCTGTCAAGACTTTTAGCTCGTACAACATTATACTGCACCTCAGAACCATTGCAAACACGGACTTGGAAATATCGCGTATGGGATTTGAGGATACAGTTTAAAAGCCCATCTAAGTGTTCTTTTACCCGCCTCCGCAGAAAGCCACGGGTTCTACCCGTGGATGAATGCGAGAAGGGTATCCGCCGAAGCTTTAGCGAAGGCGGATGTGCTTCGGCGGGTTCCGCCGTAGATGTTCATCCTTCGTAGTAGTTCTACTACGGAGAATGGAAAGGTGCCACGGGCTATGCCCGTGGGGATCCACTATGCTCGCATGTACCAAACCGGCGGGCAGTTGGTGGGCTTACGGAGGGTGGGGTTTCAGCTATGTTACTTGCCGGATGTATGTGCAAAGGACCCAGTAAACCTGCCAGAGATGCTTTTTTCCTGCTATACGTTCTTTCCTACTTTACTTCAGACTGCTTATCGGATATACATACTATCTGAGAATGCCCAGTTTCACTTGGAAGGTAGGGTGTTTCCTGTTGAGATAGGCTATTTTCCTAAATAAATCCGTACAAAAAGTCGTGACGGAGGTGTGAAATGGCGAGAGATATTTTTCTGATTTCCGGCGCAGTTATTGTTTGTTTGGGCCTTGTGTTCTGTACAGGCTGCCAGACTAAGGTGTTAAGCGACCTTGGGCTTCCTGCCAGCGGTGCCAATCGCCTTGTGGTCGAAGATTACATTGACAAAATGAAAGCAGGCTGGATCGGACAGATGGCTGGCGTTGGCTGGGGCGCGCCCACAGAGTTTCACTACAAGGGCCAGATCATTCCACCCGACGAGATGCCTCAGTGGAATCCTGAGTTGATCAACCAGTACGAACAGGATGACCTTTATGTTGAAATGACATTCCTCATGACTTTGGAGCTCTATGGATTCGATGTATCGATTCGCCAGGCCGGCATCGATTTTGCGAATACCGATTACGAATTATGGCACGCCAATCTGACAGGTCGTGACAACCTGCGCCGCGGCATCGCTCCGCCGGATTCCGGGCATCCTATGTTCAACGAACATGCCGACGATAT
>Ga0315541_1002985_pt1 | contig 13430 bp, 11 predicted proteins | sample SalMarSW160190MG_FD_203095 | JGI IMG/M metagenome (GOLD analysis project Ga0315541, IMG submission 203095) | Salt marsh sediment microbial communities from the Plum Island Ecosystem LTER, Massachusetts, United States - Salt Marsh Sediment SW1601-190 ...
GGAGCGCCGAAGCTGGCCCTACTACGTGGGCGACGCGTGGGGATACCCCTTCCGGTGGCAGGCGAAGTGGGTGCTGCTGGGCTGGCTGGCCTTGAACGTCTTCGTTGCGCCGTTTCTGTGCTTTCATCCGGTCTTGTGCCTCCTGACGCGCCTGGCGATGCTGGGCCTGCTCGTGCTGTACGAGTTCGAACTCGTCCGGCAGTCGGCGTTCGACGCGGAGGCCGATCCTAGACTGCCGGCGTGGGATGACTGGCATGAGTCGATGCTGCGCCCGCTCGGGCTGCTGGTGGCAGTCGTGGCCGGCAGCGGCCTCCCGCTCTTCGTGGTGGTGCTGCCCGGGCTGCTCTTTGACATGCCGGGCTGGTGGCGGTATGTCAACTATGCGGGGCTTGGGCTTTCCCTGTTCATGTTGCCCATCACCATGCTGGCGGTGGCCGCTTCCGACAGCCCCGCGGGGATCCACCCGAAGTTCACCTTTCCGGCGGTGTTGCGCATTCCCTTCGCCTACATCCTTTGCGCGGTGTTCTGCGCCGTTTGCCTGGTCGGCGGCAGCGTAGCGGGCGGCAGGCTGACGCTCGCACTCGGAGGCGGCTTCCTTGGCGCCTTCGCCGGCGGAGCAGTTCGGCTCTATGCCATCACCGTTGCCGCGCGGGCGCTCGGCACACTACACTACGCCTACTCGGACAGGATGGGCTGGCTTAAGTAGGGCCTCCGGCAGGCTCGTGCCAAGCAGACCGATGAGACTCCGGTGCACATGCGGCCGCGATGGCGACGTAGAGCTAAACGACGGCGCCGATGAGCTCGAATGCCCCGACTGCGGGCGGCGCTACCGCGTCTTCGTGCACGGGGCGAAGGTCGACCTCGTCGAGATCGAAGACCTGAACCTGGACTCGGCGTTTCTGGATCTGGAACGAGGGCCCGAGGAGCCGCTGCCGCAGGAGGCGCCGTCGGACGAGACGCCCACGGAAGAGATCGAGGTCCTCCTGCCCGTCCGCCCCGAGCCCAGGCGCTGGTGGCCCTACGTGCTGACCGCCCCCTCCCACCCCTTGCGCGGGAACGCGAAGTGGGTGCTCATCGTGTGGCTGACGGCGCACCTGATCGTGTCGGGCGGCTTCGGCCGCCTTTTCTGGCTTGCCGTTTGGATGCCCGACGTGGCCGCTCCCGTTGGCCGGGTGCGCGTCGCCTGGGTGACCGTCGCGGTCCTGGCGTTCAACCTGGCTATGCTCGGGGCGATGGCACGCTACGTCTTCCACCTCATCCACCGGAGCGCGTGGGAGCCCGACACCCCGTCGTCGCTGCCGCAATTCGACAACGTCTACGACTTCCTCGGGCGGCCCCTTCTGCTCGTCCTCGCCATCCTGGGCGCCAGCGGCTGGCCGCTGTGGCTCGCCGTCTGCATCTGGAAGATCGTGCCGGGCATGCCGGCGTGGTGGCCGATCGTCATTGCCGTGTGCGGTCTGGCCTTCCTGTTCGTGCTGCCGATGAACGCACTGGCGGTGGCGACGGCGGACGATGCACGCGCCCTCAGCCCGCGCGCTACCTTTCCCGCCATCGCCCGATTGGCCGGCCCTTACCTGCTCCTGTGCCTCTTTTGCGCACCCGCGGGGGCGCTCACGTGCCTGGCCCCCTTCTCCTTCCTCGGATGGGTCGGGTGGGGTGTGCTCATCACTCCGCTGGCCGAGGTCGTCTGGGTCTACCTGCTCGTGGCGTCAGCCCGCGTCCTCGGCGCGTTCTACTACGGCTATTCCGAGCAGCTCGGCTGGATCAGGGAGCTGAAGTCTGAGCCTTTGCCTCCCCCGCGCTCCGTCGGGCGCTGAATTGCGGCAGCGCCCGGCCCCCGCCGCTGATAAGTCCCTGTGCGAGCGAACAGCCGTCCTTTGCATGCAAGTCTTGAAAACACCCCCTTTGCGGTGCCATAATGAGGCTACGGTAGCTTTCAAGAGGGCCTCTCCAGGGAATCCGTGAGATGCCGGCAGAGCGCATTCGGCCCAAGACCATCGTTTTCATCGCAGTCGTTTTCTTAGCGCTCGTCGCCGTGCACCTGCGCTGGGGCGGCGAGGATGGCGCCGCAGAGGAGCCCGAAGAGCCACGGCCCAGGCTCTCGCAGGTGCAGATCACCAGCGGCGGGCAAGCCGTCGAGATCGACCTGGGGGCCCTTCCCACCAGGGGCGACATCGAGCGGCTCATGGAGGGCTACGCCCGCGTGCTGCGGACCGGGGAGCAAGATGAACGGCGCACAACCGCCATCCAACTCGCCTACATCGCCAACGAACCGCGCGAGTACGAGAATATCCTCCAGGTGCGCGAGCCCGTCCTCGACCGATTGCGCCAGGCCCTGCTGGCAGGGCTGAACGATGAGGACGGCCGGGTGGCCGCCAACTGCCGGGACGCCCTGGTCGGCCTGTGGCGCGTCTCCGATAGCGCTCCCGCCATCGAGCGCTTCGCCGGCGGAGTGGCCGCCTACGAGACCGGCGACTACGATGCGGCGCTGAAGGCGTTCCAGACCGCCGAGAAACTCCAGAGCGATCCGCCCCCCGACCTCTATCGCATGATGGCCCAGGTCTACCTGGCCCAGTCCAAGCCCGAACAGGCCATCGACGAGTGCCGCCTCGCCCTCAAGGCGGAACCCAAGCACTTCCTGGCCCTCTGCGTCCTGGCAAGAGCCTATGCGCAGAACGGGCAGCCCGACAAGGCGCGATCCGCGCTGGACAGGGCACTGGCCATCTACAAGAGCTTCCCGGACGCCTTGAGGCTGCGCGAGCAGATCACTGCCGTCCCGCAGAGCGCCACCCCCTGAGCGCCGCCTCCTAATAGGCCCAACATAGGTCTTCCATCGGTTCCCCCCTCTTCTCCCCTCCCACAAAGGGGATTCCCTCTCCCGCCGGGAGAGGGTTAGGGTGAGGGTTGCGGAAACCGCAGAAGGCTTTCTCTACTCCCGTTCGACAAGCCGCCTGGAAGGCGGCGCTACGGGCTGCGAGCGCATTCCCCGCACTGGTAGCGCCGGCATCCCTGCCGGCTTCGGGCGGGGAAGTTGGCCTCTACGATTGCAATGCACGTACGAGCGCATTCATCATCGCCCTCGTCTTCTCCGACGCAGGACGGTTCCGCGCGATCACCCGGCCCAGTAAGGGTCGCGGAAACCTGAGAAGGCTTTCGGGAGTCTCCTCAGCCGGCCTCGTGCGAGACCTCTGCCAGCCGGGCGAGCGTGTCCCTGGCACGGCCGGAGTCGACCGAGTCTGCCGCCGCCGCCAGCCCCTCCGCCAGCGAGTCCGCCTTGCCCCCCACGTAGATGGCCGCCGCTGCGTTGAGCAGTACGATGTCCCGGGCCGGGCCGGGCTCGCCGGCCAGGACCGACCGCACGGCCTCTGCGCTCTCCGCCACGCCGTTCACCGTCAAGTCTTCGCGGTGCGCCCTCGGCAGACCGAACTCCTCCGGTTCCACGTAACGGGTCTCGAACCGGTCGCCCTCCACCTCCGCCACGAACGTCCGATCGCACGTGCTGATCTCGTCCATGCCGTCGTCGCTATGCACGACCATCGCCCGCACAGCCCCCAGCCTGCCGAGCACCTCGGCGATGGTCTCGACGAGGGAGGCGTCGAAGACGCCCAGCACCTGTCTCCTGGCACCGGCGGGATTTGTCAGCGGCCCGAGCACGTTGAAGACGGTCCGCAGGGCCAGTTCGCGCCGGGGTCCGATGGCGTACTTCATCGCCTTGTGCAGCGACGGCGCGAACAGGAATCCGATCCCCACCTCGCGAACGCACCTCGCCACAACTTCCGGCGGCGCTGCGATGTTGACCCTCAACGCGTCCAGCACGTCCGCGCTGCCCCAACTGCTGGAGGCGCCCCGGTTGCCGTGCTTGGCCACGGGCACACCCGCGCCGGCCGTCACCAGCGCGGAGGCGGTGGAAATGTTCAGCGTGCCTTTGTGCGTGCCGCCCGTGCCGCACGTGTCCACCACGTCCAGCCCGCCCACGTCGATGGGAGTTGCGGCCTCACGCATGGCCTCCGCGCAGCCGGTGATCTCCTCCACCGTCTCCCCCTTGACGCGCAGCGCCACGAGGAACCCCGCAATCTGCGCGTCCGTGGCCTGGCCGGACATGATGACCGACAGGGCATCCCGCGCCTCCCGGGCCGACAGATCCTCGCCGTCCACAACCCTGGCTATGTATTCCTGCAGCATGATGCCTCCGGTCCGACGGAGTGCCTGGTGTCCAAGATCGGTTCGCCGAGGCATTGTAGGGCCAGCGCCCCCCATGGTCAATAGGCTTTATGCGCCCCAGGGCCGGAGGTATGGCCGTGCAGTGGCAACGCACGGCACGTTCTGATATAAGGCGGCAATCCCGACGACTCCCTTCGTTCGAGGCCGTGATGATCGACCTGCACACGCACACGATCCTGAGTGACGGCGACCTGCTGCCCGCCGAGCTGGTGCGGCGGTGCCAGATGCAGGGCTACCGCGCGATGGCCATCACCGACCACTGCGATCCGTCGAACGTCGAGTTCATCCTGAATGCCCTGGTTGAGTTCTGCGAGGCCGTTGCCGGAGCGTACGGGGAGCTGCAAGTGCTGCCCGGATGCGAACTCACGCACGTGCCGCCCATCCTCATCGACGGCATAATCGTGCGCGCCCGGGAGATGGGCGCCGAAATGGTGCTGGTGCACGGGGAGACCATCGTTGAGCCCGTGGCGCCTGGCACGAACCGCGCGGCCATCGAGGCCGGGTGCGACGTGCTTGCCCACCCCGGTCTTATCGATGCCGAGGACGTGGCGCTAGCGGCCGAGATGGGCGTGATGCTCGAGATATCCAGCAAGCGGGGCCACAGCCTGACCAACGGGCACGTGGCACGCCTAGCGATCGAGCACGGCGCGGGGCTCGTGTTTGGCTCGGACGGGCACACGCCGGGCGACTACCCCACCCGCGCGGAGGCCGAGCGCGTCGCCCGTGGGGCGGGCCTGACCGACGAGCAGGTGGCCGGGATGTTCGCCAACGCCGCCCGCTTCTTCTCCGCGGAGTGAAGCTGCCCGCCGTAACTGGCCAGCCGCTCCCACTGCCGGGCGCCAACGGCAAGCATTCGACACGGATCACCACGGATACGGCCAAACGGCAGTGGGCCACTGATCCACACAGATCAGCACTGATCCGGAAGCCGAGGTGGCGGGGGCGGCCCTTGGTCGTCCAGGTGCGTCAGGTACGCGTCGCTGTCGTAGGTGCGCTTCTCCAGCAGCCAGCCCTTGTAGGTGTCGGCCACGCGGTCGTTCGTCCCGTCGTTCACGGCCGTCAGCCACCGGATGCTTGCCCGCCCTGCATCCGGTGGGTCGCCGTGGGTGTAGGAGAGCGCAAGCCCGCTCGGGTAGCCCAGCGACTTGGGAAAGCAAGGCCAACTCAGGTCATTCCGTCCGTCCGTGATCCCTGAGGATCTGGGCTACGAGCTCGTACTTTCCGGTCAACGCTAACGCCAACGGCGTTCTACCCTCTGAATCCTTCGCTTCTGGATCTGCACCCTCTTCCACCAACAGGCGAGCCGTCTCGGCTTGGCCAAATTCGGCCGCCCAGTGCAGCGGAGTCCTGCCAAACCTGTCACGTTGCCTCGCCTCCCATACACTACGAGCCAGAAGTCCCTTCAGGGCTTCGATGTTGCCAGAGGCCGCCGCCGTGAAAGCATCGTGCCGCGCACCCAAGCTGAGAAGAGCGCGAGCGACGTCTTCGTGCGAGCATGCCATCGCCAGCCGCAATGGGCTTCGGCCGTCCCTGTCCAGTGCATTGACGTCTGCGCCTGCCTCGGCCAAGAGCTGCACGATCGGGGAGCCTCGCCCAAAGCCAGACGCTGCATCATGCAGAGGTGTTGAGCCATATGAGTCAGCGGCATTGGGGTCCGCACCCGCATCCAGGAGAACACGGACAACGTTCTCACACTGACGAAAAGCGGCCAAGTGAAGCGGTGTGTGACCGAACCGGTCCCGCGCGCTCAGATCTGCCCCGTTCCGCAAGAGCAGGGCCACGATTTCAGGCTGGCAGGTCTCGGCTGCCAGATGGAGAGGAGTCTCCAGGGAGGAATCACACGGGGCGGTTTGAGCCCCATGAGCCAAGAGTTGCGCGGCTATTTCGATATGGCCCCGAACCGCCGCCTCATGCAACGGGGCTCTACCGTCGGTGCATCTCGCCTCTGAATCCGCGCCCCAACTAAGCAAGCGCGCCGTGAATTCTTCATCGCCTTTGGCGGCGGTCAGAAACAAGCCCGTACAGCCCTCGCTCCCTCGTGCGTTCACGTCCGCTCCTTTGCTGAGCATCTCCGCTGCAACGTCCATCTGCCCCGCCTGCACTGCCGCCAGGAACCTCGCCGTGCACTCATGGCGGCGCCAGAGACTCACGCCAACCAGGACGGCCACGATCGATACAACAATGGCCCCACCCAGAAGCAACCTCTGTCTCACGGACGAGAACATGGCGCTGTCTCCCATTGCCCGCTACGGTCTGTAAGATTGCCGGAAACGCGATAACTTGCCCGACAGGAAGCCGTTGAGTTCCGAAGTTACGCAAACGAGCCCGCCCCCTGCCAAGACCAGTCCCCGGCGCAGCCCATCGCTCCCACAAATACGCTCCCCGAGAATGTCAATGCATGGCGGGAATATGCAGAACGCCGGCGCTCACGCCAAGCCATAACATACATATACGCAACCATCCTCCAGGCCCCGCAGCCGACCGGCGCCCCGAGGAACACCTCGCCCTACCAGCCCTCCGTGGCATGTTGAATGGCCAGAAGGCCGTAAGCAGTGACCAGGTCCGGAATCTGCTCCATCCAGCGCCCGTTCTCGTTGACCCAGGAACCGTCGGCCCGCTGCACCGTCAATAGCTGCGAGACCAGTTCCCGTCGCCAATCGTGGGATGCCTGCTCGGCGTCAACGACCAGCTCCGTGCCGTACACCTGAAGGGCGCGCGCCATCGTCACGTAGTAGTAATAGAGCCCCTGCTGGCCGAGCCCCGGGTTCTCAGTGACGGACCAGTGCCGGCAGGCCCATTCGTAAGCGGCGCGCACGCGGGGGTCGTCCCTGTCCAGCCGCGCGTAGAGCATGCTCTTCAGCCCGGCGTAGGTCATGCCGGCGTAGCTGCGCAGCCCGCCGTCGGGGCTCTCACCCGCCTTGCTCTCGCCGGGGCGGTAGACGAATCCGCCGTCGTCGGCAGCCCAGTCCTGGTCGTTCGTCTCGTCCAGGTTCTGGCAGCGCTCCAGGAACTTAATCGCCCGCCCGTAGGCGACCTCGGTGGGCGTCTGGGCCCAGTCCGGCGCCGCGGACCTGGCCCGATCCTGTTCGTCCAGAGCCTCGAGTTGCCGCAGGGCCTCCAGGGCTAACTGCGTGTTGGACAGGTCGGCGCGGTGCGTCTCTTCGCGCGAGGGGCTGATCTCATAGCCCCAGCCGCCGTACTCGATGCTGTCGGGTGTAAAGCCCTCGCTCTCATCCGCCTGCGAGTCCAGCAGGAAGCGGCGGGCGTTGCGCACCAGCGCCTCGTCTTCGAGCGTGCCGGCCGCGAAGAGCGCCTGGGCGCACACGCTGGTGCTGTAAGAGGGATAGAACTGGTCGTAGATGCCGCCCTCGGGCTTCGCGTGGCTGCGGATGAAGTCCAGCCCACGGCGGACCGGGTCGCTGGCGGGCCCGAAGTCTTCTTGGCCGCTGCCGACCATCGCCATCACGACAAGCGCCGTGATGGCCGGGTGATCGCTCCAGGAGCCGTCCTCGCCCTGAGTGGACTTCAGGTGAAGCAGCGCGCGGCGCGAGGCGGCCTGGCTCTCACGCAGGAGCGACACGTCCCGCTTCGGCGCCCCCCGGGCGGCCGTCACGGCAAGTGCCAGCAACGCCAGCACCGCCGCAAACGCAAGGACCGGCAGGAACGGACCTCGACTTCGTGGGGCCATCACTCTTTCTCCTCCGTTGATGCCTGCTTCTCGGCCTCTTTGCCTTCTTCCTTCGGCAGTTCGATGATGAGCTCAACGGGAGTGCCGAGCGGCGGGCAGATATCCTTGTTGACGAAGTAGTAGATGTCGTCGTTCACGGTGGGGGCGCACAACTCGAGGATGGCCAGCGGGTCGTGATACGTCGTGATGAGGCTGCCGTCCAGATCGGCACCGAACTTGCCGCCGGTGACACGACTTCCCAGGAAGACCCAGGTGGCCTCGGCCTGCGGCGTGTCGGCCTCGACGTTGAAGAGCAGCTTCTCGGCGCGGCAGCGGGAGGGCTTGTCCTCGGGCTTGGCGTCGGCCTGGCGCCACTCGACGGACACGAGCGCTTCGTCGCCCGCCGGGCGCTGCCTGACCGGGCTATCCTCCGGGTAGTCAACGGCCGGGTTGCGCCCCTCCTTCATGCCCAGCAGCTTCAGCGCCACCTGGAGGTGCTTCGGCTCGACTTCGAGGGTCAGGACGCTCTCGTGCGTCTTGCCGCGCGCCAGACAGGCCAGCAGCTCGATCGGGCCGCCCTCGTCCATGTTGACCCGGCCGGGGCAGCGAACGGTCCGCGCTTGGACGTTGAGAACTACGTTGCCGAGCTGGTAGAGACTCGGGCCTATCTTGCGGATGCGGGCCTGATCTCGAGCGTCAGCCTGCGGCGCCGGCTCCGCTGCCGGCTCGGCGGCCGTCGGGCCGAGCCAGATTGAGACTGCCGCGCAGACCATCATCAGCATCAGGCGCATCCCCAGTCCTCCCCAAGCGAGACCTCGGACAGGATTATAGCGAGCCGGAGCGTACGGGGAAAGCAAGTGCCGCCCGAAACAAGCTGCCCAAAAAGGAAAGGGCCGGGAAGAGCCTGCTACGCTCCCCGGCCCAGGCAGGGCTGAACCGACGACGTCACTCCGCGGAGATCGCCTCGACGGGGCACTCGTCCACGCACGTGAGGCACTCGGTGCATTCGTCGTGGTCGATCTGAGCGATGCCATCGACGAGAGAGATGGCTTCGACGGGGCACGCGTCCACGCAGGTGCCGCAGCCCGTGCACTCCTCCTTATTCACTTCGACCATCTGATCCTCCTCCTGTCGCACACGGCGGCGCGAGGGCCGCCCCGAAAACGTGAGATGACTACGCAGCCGAGCGCGGTGTCACGCTCCGGCCTCGGCTTCGCCGGAAGCGCCGGCCCGGGCTTCACCGGGAGCAGCGGCCGCAGCCGCCACGAGGGGTTCTCCTTCGATTACAAAGCAGTTCATGGGACAGACTTCGGCCGCCGTCCGGAAGTCCCCGCCGGCCTTCTCGAAGTCCAGCACCGGCAGGTTGTCTTCCAGGACGATGGCCTCATGGGGATCTTTCTTCTGGCACAGGCCGCAGGCAATGCACCCCACCGAACAGATGTCCTTGACCGCCTTGCCCCTATAGTGCGAGGAGCAGCCAAGATAGATCTTCCAGTGCACGGGCAGCAGGCTTATGAGATCGCGGGGGCAGGTCCTGACGCAAATGCCGCACGCCGTGCACTTCTCGGGGTCGATGACGGGCAGCCGCTCTTCGCTCATGGTTATCGCGTCGAAGGGACACGCGGCCGCGCAGGTACCCAGCCCCAGGCAACCGTAGATGCAGTCCTTCGGGCCGCCGTACGTGATGTGAGCGGCGCGGCAGTCCCCTTCGCCGACATACTCGAACCGATCGCCGCAGCGGCTCGTCCCGCCCTGGCAGTGCACCACGGCCCTCAGCTTGACGGTCTCCTCGACCTCAACGCCCATCAGATCGGCAATGGCCTTCGCCACGTCAGCCCCCCCTGCCGTGCAGAGGGAGACCTTCTCCCCCTCCACGACCGCCTCGGCATACTGACGGCAGCCGGCATAGCCGCAGCCGCCACAATTGACGCCGGGAAGGGCATTCAGCACGGCTTCGATGCGCGGATCGACGTTCGCATGGAAGACGCGCGCCGCCACGACGAGTCCCAGGCTGAACAGCACGCCGAGCACCACCATGGATGCGACAGCCCACAGGACGATTGTCGGTATTCCGAGCATTGCGAGACACCGAAGCCTGAACCGGCCTGCGTGCACGGGAAGGGGATGGCGCTCAGCGTCCCAGACCGAGGCGGTAGCCCAGCATCTGGAATTCCTCCCCGAGCTCGTTGATCTTGGCCATGGTGCGACGGTAGTCGTACGGCACGCGGTTATAGCGCACGACGCCGTCGTCAAAGGTCACGAAGCACGCGCGGTTATCGCCGTCGCGCGGCTGCCCCACTGAACCGATGTTGATGATCCTCTTGCGTTCGTCCAGTTCGATGGTGAGCCCTTCGCCGCGCACGCCGGACAGCTCCAGGTCCTCCGTGATGCAGCACGGCAGATGCGAATGGCCGACCAGGCACATGTAGTCAAACATGGAGAACATCTCGTCGAACTTGCCCGGGTCGTGAGCCACGTCGGAGGGCAGTATGTACTCACTGAGCTCGGCACGCGGCGAAGCGTGCACGAGGAGCATGTCGTCCCTCTCCGCGCTGAGAGGGAGTTGGGACAGGAAGTTCCACCTTTCTTTGTCCTGATCGGTCGAATCGTCGGTGATCCTCATCCACTTCTTGGTCTTGTAGATCATCGCCGTGGCGAGGCTGTTAAACCCGACCGGGCTGTTCAGCAGCGCCCAGTCGTGGTTGCCCATCAGCGTGAGGGAGCAGTTCCGTCTGACCAGATCCGTGCACTGGACGGGATCGGGTCCGTATCCGACGATGTCGCCCAGGCACCAGACCTCATCTATGCCCTGATGGCGGATCTCCCGGAGCACCGCTTCGAGTGCCTCCAGGTTGCCGTGGATGTCCGAGATTAGGGCTTTTTTCGCCATCGTACAAGTCTTTTCGCACGCAACGACGCCCCATTTGACCAGAACATGCAAGAACGTCAAGGCGGGACGGCGAAGCGTTAGCACGTTCCATTATCCCAAAAGGGCAGGGACGCTGCAAACGCCGCATGTCTGGCCGGCCCCTCTCTGCCGGGGACGGTCCGCCGCAACGCCGCCAGACTTGTCGGTCGGCAAGCAGTTGGATTAGAATAGCTGCCGCTGTCACGTGAGCGGGTCGGCCGTCCAGATCTGCCGCGGTGGACGGGCGAGCCGTCGCCGCTTTGGCATCTGCGATCACGCCATGAAGAAGCTGCAGACATACATCCTGAAGGACCTGTTCCGGGCCCTGATCCCGGCGTTCGCCACGCTGGTGCTGATCATGGCGGCGGGGTTCTGCATGCAGCTCCTGAGGCAGGGGCTGGACGTGGTCCGGCTGAGCGGACTCCTGCCGCCCGTGTTCGCCTACTGCATACCGATGGCCCTGCCGGCGGCCTTTCTGACGGCCGTCATCATGACCTTCGGCAGGTTGTCGGCCGACAACGAACTGATGGCCATCCGAGCCGCCGGCATTCACCTGTTTGGGATCGTTTACCCGGTGCTGGCAGTGGCCGCGGCGCTCACGTTGGTGGCCGTGTACTTCCAGTTCGAGACCGTTCCCCGGGCGCGCGGGGCCGCGAGGGCTCTCAGGCATGAGGCCCTCAAGCAGATACTGCTGGACAAGGTGGCGCTCTGCGCCAGAAGGCGGCTGGCCTTTCCGCCCACCTACGTCCAGTACGAGGACTTCAAGGACGGCAAGATGATCAACCTGGTTGTCCTGGAGATTCGCGGCGACCGGCCCCGAACGGTCATCACGGCCGAGTCAGGCGTCATCAAGGAAGACGCGGCGCACGCCGGCATCGTCTCGTTCCAGATGAGCAACTGCACGGTCAGGTGGTTCGGGCTCGAGGTGGGGGATGAGGCGATCCCCATGACGTCCGAACGGGTTGTCCTGAACGTCCGCGTGGCACCGAAGGCCGACGAAGTGCTCAGCCAGAAGAAGCACCTGGGATTCTGGAAGCTCATGCACGAGCTGCGCCGCCTGCGGGAAGCCGTTGGCTCGCAGCCGGCGATCCATGATCCCGATCGCGTCCGGGAGAAAGGGTTCACCGAAATCCACGGCTACGACATCGAGATCCTCGAAGTGGACCGTGCCCTCGACAGCCTTCGCCAACGGCACGACAAACACGCCTTCCAGGAGCCGAGGCGTCAGGAGCAAGTCATCGAGCGCAATCGCCAGTTGATCGCCGACGCTGAGAAGGATATCGAACTCCTCCAACAGCAACAGGCGGCTTGCTTCCAGGAGCTCAAACAGGCAAGGGAAGCCGATACCGACAACATCGAGAAGCAGGTGGAGCTGGAGAGGAGACATCGGGACTTGCTGGCTCAGGTTGATGCGCTGAAGAAGCGGATCGAGACACTCCAGGCAGAGCTCGGGGCTGCCGACAGCCTGGCCAATGCATCCAGCGCAAAGGCCCGCGAACTCGAGGAGTCCATCCGTGAACTCGAAGACAGAAGGTCCGAGCTGTGGCTCAAGCGCGGGAAAGTCCAACAGGTCATCGAGTGGGCCAACCAACAGAAGGAGCTGCTCTCTCTGCGGTTGCGCGTCCACAAGCGGCTGGGCCAGGCGCTCGCCGTGCTTGTCTTCGCGTTCATCGGGGTGCCCGTGGGGATAATGGCGAGCCGCCGCCGGGTCGTGACTGCGTTCGGCATCAGCTTCGCCATCGTGCTGTTTGTCTTCTACCCGCTCCTGATCCTCGGGCAGCTCGCCGCAGAGAGCGGTGCTTTCCCCGTCGGTCCGTCCATGTGGGCTGCTAACGCTCTGACGTTCCTGATCGGGGCGGCCCTTACGGTGAAGGTGATGCGCGGATAGGCAGCCCCGTTCCCGGCATCGAGCGTGCAGTCCGTAGAATGACAGGGCTTACCTCGTCCGGTGGCCTCCGGCTATGCCCGACAACTGCGCCCCGAAAGAGCCTGCCGAAGGCGTTCCCCGCGCGCACGGCGTCGACGGAGCCGGTGCCGTAACGGCGCTGCTAACGCAGCTCCTTCTCTCTGCGCTCGCCGGGACGTTGCTGTTCCTCTCCTTTCCGCCCGTCGACTTCTCGCCGCTGGCCTTCGTGGCGCTGGTCCCGTTGCTGGTCGCCGCCAGCGGCACGAGCTCATGCCGCAGGGCCATCCTTTGCGGGGCGACGGCCGCCCTGGCGTTCTACCTGCCTTCATTCGCCTGGGTGGCCAGCGTTGCAGTGCCGGGCTGGTTCGGCCTGACGGTCTACTGCGGGCTCTACGTGGCGGCAGCGGCGGGGATCGTGCGGCTGCTTCAACGGAACACGGGCGCGCTGTGGCCCGTGCTGACGGCGTTGGTGTGGGCGGGCCTCGAGCTGCTTCGGGCGCGGCTCGGGCCGGGGTTCCCATGGCTCTTCCTGGGCTACACGCAGTACCGCTACGCCGCGTTGCTGCAGCTTGCCGCCCTGGGCGGTGTGTACGCCGTCAGCTTCGTCGTCGTCCTGGTAAACGCAGTCCTGGCGGGTTCCGTCATCGCCACCCTTCGCCGGTCCCCTTCCACTCGCCGGGTCGGGCTCGAGCGCCCGCTGCTTGCAGTCGCGCTCCTGGGGCTCGCGC
>Ga0315541_1002987_pt1 | contig 13422 bp, 14 predicted proteins | sample SalMarSW160190MG_FD_203095 | JGI IMG/M metagenome (GOLD analysis project Ga0315541, IMG submission 203095) | Salt marsh sediment microbial communities from the Plum Island Ecosystem LTER, Massachusetts, United States - Salt Marsh Sediment SW1601-190 ...
ATCCACCGTAAGGTGTCCTGCGGAGAAATACGAAACAAACAGGTTGTTAAATCCGAAATCCTAATCCTTCGACCCTGCTCAGGACAGGTTAACCATTGCAGCCATTATGAAAAACACGATTTCCCTCTTTATCTTTCGTTCCTTTCACGAAGAGCATAAAGCGAGCATCTGCGGTTCGACCTTTGAACACTGATCAAAAAAATTGATAACATTTCATCGAAATATGAAACTGACGAACGGTGGTCACGTCCGCCAGCATGTATGGGTTAGACAATATATATCCTCATGTAAATTGAAAACCTGACACCTTAATATTTTCTTTACCAATATTCAAGAATTGACTTTTTTAATTTGATAAATTGCAGACATATTCTTAAAAATATTATCTTTTAAATTCAAAATTCCAGTAATTTCTTCATACATTTTTAAAGTAAATTCCGAAACTTTAAATTCTCCAAAATATCCTTTATACTTAATATTACCATATTCCTCGATGATAAAATGCTTAGGAAAAATTGAATTAAGTGAAAACCACTCTGCTAACAAATATTCTTGTAATGTTTGCTGAAAATATTTTATTCTTTTATCGTTGCCACAACTAATAATGAGACCATTTGTCAAAAGAACTGGAATAATCTGAATAATTTCTTCTTGATGTTTATTATCACTTAATCTTATCAGATGCTCAACATCTATTTCAACCTTATTGTCTTTAGTCATTAGATATGCTACATATTGCAACAAATTGAGTTTCTTCATAACGTCAAACTGTTTACTTGAAACATTTTTATTCTCTTCCTCTTCAAGAAAATCTTGTAAAAAGTTTGAATATATCATAGAGATGGAATTAGGTATCTGTTTTTCCTTTTTAAAAATCCTGAAAAACATTAAGAAGATAAATGGAGTATTGCAAATGAGAGAAAATTGGGCATTTTCTTTAAATAATTTAATTAAATCAGACCTTAATAGATTATCAATTTCATCTTCAGATACATTTTTCATAAAATCGACTTGTATATCCTGATCAAGTCTTTTTATGGTACGAATAGCAAACTTATTATACAATGGTGAACAATACCTATAAAATTCATTAGTTCGGCATGTAATTAAAAATAAGCTTTCATCAAACTCTTCTGATCTTTTACTAATAAGTTCAGCTTTCTTCTGAGTTTCACTATCAGGTTCATTTAATCCATCGTATATCAACATTAGTCTCTTTTCTTCGCGTAGCTTAATATATTGACTTTCATTAATGATTAATATAGACTTAACACGTTCTTTTATACTATCAGCGTGCTGAATGTCATCAAAGTCTAATATAATGGGCACTATTTTCGGATTTTTCTGTTCCTGTGCAGTTTTAAGTATTCTTTTTATAGCTGTAGTTTTACCTGATGCAGGTTCACCAATAAAAGCTATTTTATTGACTCCAAGTTTCAGTATCTTATTAAAATGGTCTAGTTCTATTCTTTCATCTTCTAAGTATATCGGCAGGCTAAATAAACTGAATCCTAATGGATTATATCCTTTTCGTTGCTCTGGCGGCACATAGTTTCTTTTTAAATAATCGTTTATTTTATTTTTTAATCCTAATAATGATTTTTGATTATCCTTTTCTACAGTGATAATATAATCACGAGCAACATAACCTGGACTGTTATTACCATGAGTTTCAATTTTATTTTCTTTCATCATGAATTTCTACCTTATAATTACCATAGACTTTCCCAGGGCTTTGATTGCCAAGTGTTTCAATTGTATCACCAGATGTCTTTTTCTTTCTATATCTAAAGAAACTAATTATTAAACTAATAATTAACACCCCTATTCCAGAAAAAATCCACTCTTTATTTATTTTGATAATATTCCATATCTCACTCATAATTTTTATCCTTTTTTTATTTTAAGTTATTTTATGGTCTAACTATGTATTATATGATTTCCAGATAAACCCACTTTCGGGTCTTTCTTTTAGATAATACTCAAATGCTACTCTGTGAAGTAGCCTTCGCTACGAAGCACAAGCCGCAATACTTTCTAAGTTCTCTTTCATCAGTACATGAACCGCTTAACCGATCGTCTTCTGCGCTACGGACCCATGCACGTACTGATGACCTTACTCGCCAGTGTCTTATCTACGGGTTAATTTGCGTGGCGCAGCTCGGCCTTGGCAATACCGACCAGAGACCTCAGCGCTGCATTCACCGAACGTTCGTCGGGGAAATACTTGGCAACATCCGGGGAGAGGAGGACCAAGTTCGTTCCCTGTTGGAACCGCTTGGCATACTTGCCTCGTACACCACCTTTGAGTTTGGAGAGGTCGTATTCCGGCCGCAAATCGTCGGCCATTTTTTTGTTATTTGCCTTCTTCATAATATCTTCGTATCTGCTGATGTTCTTGCTCGATACTTTCCAATTAGAATAATTCTTTAATTAAATCGTTTTTGTTTATTTCGAAATGGACAGCAATATCGCTCAAAATACCGCTCAGTGTGCCTATTTTAAGATATTTATGGGCGGGGATAGTAATATGGTGTTCGCCTTTAGCAGTAGTGGTAAGCCGTATGTGGCTGCCTGTTTGCCGTGTTATTTCATAGCCGTATTTTTTAAGAAGTTTTGCAAGTTCTACACCGCTGATTTCCCGGGGAAGTTTCATATTGCTATTACTTCATCCTTGACTATGTGTAAGCGTACAATACGGGGAATTTCCTTTACGTCAAAGTGGCATTTTACTGCATCTTTGATATTTTCTTTTAACTCGTCTAATGTCTCACCTTCGGTATGAATGGAATGACCGAGTGCCTTAGCGGTGTAACCACCCTCATCAGAATTTTCAACGATAAATATAATTTCACTCATAGGTTTTAATCTCTACTAAAATTGACCGTGCTACGGCTGGCACCTATGCCTTGACGAGCGGATTCTTTTACCGCTTATCCCACACAAATTCTTCACTATATTTGATTATTATAAAACCTTCCTGTCTGCTTGTCAAATCTTTTATTGACCATATCCTGCATTATGTGTAATATTATGCACAGCATGCCTTATGGCACTGCACGAAACGAGTTTGTATGCAGATAATAGAGCAAATACCGAAATTAAAACCGAGAGCTGTTGATGCACACAAGGGCGATTTTGGCAAGGTGTGTATCATTGCCGGAAGTATCGGTATGAGCGGTGCTGCTGCTCTTGCGGGCCGAGCGGCATTGCGGGCGGGCGCCGGATTAGTGCGAGTAGCAACGCCAAAAAGCGTGCTGCCAATAGTCGCTTCAATAGAGCCATCCTTTACCACTATCGCCCTGCCCGAAGACAGCGCCGGACGAATATCTGCAAAAGCAATCAATACTATCCTTAATGCTACCAGCGAAAATGATGCTGTGGCTTTCGGCCCGGGTATCGGCGTCAGCGGCGCTCTTCATTCGTTGCTCGGAACACTCCTTGAGCAAGAGAATCTTCGGCTGCTTATAGACGCCGATGGTCTGAATAACCTTGCCGGCATAAAAGACTGGCCAGATAAGCTAAAGGCAAAACTGATTTTGACACCGCATCCAGGCGAGATGAAAAGATTATGGCAGGGACTATTTAGAGAAGAACTGCCGTCCGAGCGCCGGCAGCAGGCAATACAATTAGCTCATCAAACAAAAACAACCGTTGCCTTGAAAGGAGCGGGGACGGTCGTCAGCAGCGGCGAAAAAGTCTATATTAATAAGACAGGTAATCCCGGTATGGCCACGGCCGGCTCAGGTGACGTTTTGACGGGAGTAATAACGGCACTTATGGGTCAGGGGCTGAGCAATTTCGATGCAACGGTACTGGGCGTTTACATACACGGATTAGCCGGTGACATTGCAGCAGAAAAAAAAGGGCAGGTCAGTTTGATAGCAACCGACATAATAGAAGCATTAGGCAATGCTTTTATGAAAAATCAGACAGATTCTTAGAAAGGATTAGCCACAAAGACACGAAGGCACAAAGAAAACTTAAAATAAAAAAATATATAGTTAAAACTTGGTGTCTTGGCGCCTTCATGGCAAGAATAAAAAAGAAAAGGATTGGCCATGGAACTTAATCCTGTCGACATTGTAGTGTTTTTGGGATTCATTGTCGCTGTGGTCAGCGTAGGCCTCCTGAAGAGTCGGCACGGGAAAACCAGCGAAGACTACTTCCTGGCCAGCCGAGGTCTGAAATGGTGGCTGATCGGGTTCTCCCTGATTGCCGCCAACATCTCCTCGGAGCAACTGGTTGGCATGAGCGGCAACGCCGCCAGTCACGTGGGGCTCGCAATAGCCAGCTACGAATGGATGGCGGCGATAACCCTTGTTGTGGTGGCGTTCTGTTTTCTGCCTTATTTTCTGCGGGCGGGCATCTTTACGATGCCGGAGTTCCTCGAAGTACGCTACAATTCGACGGCGCGGACAATCATGGCAGTGGCGACATTGTTTATCTATATGCTGCTGTTGGGCTCGGTAACGTATTCGGGAGCGCTGACGGTCAACACGATGGCAGGCAAGATGGGATACGACGTGTCGATAGCAAAGGCTGCGCTGGTGATTGGCTTCATTGCGATGTTGTATGTAACCGCCGGCGGACTGAAAGCGTGTGCATGGGCCGATTTGATACAGGGAAGCGCCCTGATTCTCGGCGGAGTAATTGTGATGGTCTTTGCATTCAAGAAGCTCGGCGCAACAACGGATGAGCTTGCCTTTGTGGATAATGTCAGGACTGGTGCAGTGGGGTTGAAGACCTTTGCTCAGGACAGCGGAGCAATCGAGCGTTTCTGGGAACTGAACAAGGTGCGAATGAACATGTTCCTGCCGAAAGATGATAAGGTGCTGCCGTGGACGGCACTTCTTCTCGGCTTGTGGATTCCGAATTTCTACTACTGGGGTCTGAACCAGTACATCACGCAGCGGACGCTGGCGTCGAAGTCGGTGGCTGAAGGACAGAAGGGTATCGTGTTCTCGGCATTTATGAAGCTGCTAATTCCCTTTGTTGTGGTGATTCCAGGTATCATAGCCTTTAATCTCTTCGCAAAGGATATGCAGGACCAATCGGTCAACGACAATGCCCCGGTAATCGCCAAGTACATGATGGCCAACAAGAACACTCAGTTGGTCGAGATTGTGCATGCACCGAGCGAGGAAGCCGTTGCGAGCCGGCCGCGAGGCAAGTTCATGATTGCCGTGTATCCGGATGATGCGGCTCTGAAGGCCGTTAAAGTCAGGAATCCGTTTGCCCTTCCTATAACGCAGGCGAAGCTCGATGAGCTGGAGGTGCAGGAGTACACGGTATTTGAATCGGATGACAAGTCATGGAAGGCAGCGTTCCCGGCGCTGGCGGTGGAATTGCAGGCATACAACAAGTCTGTGATGGATGCAGCCGAGGCGGCCAAGGCCAATGTCACAAGCGAGAAATTTATCGCCTATAAATATGACACGGCCCTCGGACAACTGCTGAGCAGTGTTCTACCTCAGAAGACAGGTTTGGTGGGCTTTGTTCTTGCGGCATTATTGGGGGCGATTGTCAGTTCGCTGGCAGCGATGCTGAACGCGGCTTCCACGATTTTCACGATGGATATTTTTAAGAGGTACATCTCACCGGAGGCGGGACAGAAGACTGTGGTGTTTCTCGGGCGAATATGCGTTATCGTGTTCTCGGTCATTGCGGTAATGCTGGCACCAAAGTTAGGCAATCCCAAGATAAGTAACAGTATCTTCACCATCATCCAGGAAAGCCAGGGTCTGATATCGCCGGGTATTTTGGCGGTATTTGTGTTCGGCCTGGTTGTGCGAAAGGCACCACCGATTGCCGGTGTAATTGGGCTGCTGACCAATATTGTCTCCTACGGCGGAATGTATCTGCTCGGGCGATACAAAATCGGCCCGGAGATTCAGTTCCTCAACCGTATGGCGATTTGCTTCGGGCTGTGCCTTTTGGTCATGACCATTATCAGGGTGGTCAAGCCCCTGCCCGAACCTATTGAGTTCAAGCAACAAACGAAGCTGGACCTCCGCTCTTCCCGCGGGGCCATGATAGCCGGTGTTGTAGTTGTGGTCATAACGCTGACTCTGTACGTGCTGTTCAGCCCGATTGGGCTTGCAAAGTAAGGAGCATAATTGTGAATGTAGCTAACGACCAGCAGGCGTTTGATGTGTTAAAACAACTGGCGAAGGAAAAAAAATTAGACGTGGCCGGCGAAAAAATTCGACGAACATCCAGTCGATTCTGCCTTGGTGTTGAGCACGGAGATTATAACGGGACAGAACTTTTCGGTGTGGGAACTGACAGGTTCATCTGGTTGGCCTATAAGCCGAACGGAACCGATACCGTCAAACTATTCAGCGGAAACTTTCCCGACGATGGAGTCATTGAATTTGAGTTAGGCGATGTGCCAGAGCCAAAGTCAGCGGCCATTGCCGATACGTGGGGGCGCTTTCCTTACGGAGTTGATTATATCTTAAAAAGAGAAGGCATTAAGCTAACTGAGGGTATCAACGGAGTTATTTATGGTAACATACCCGGCGGCGGAATGAGCCGGTCAGCTTCACTTAGTTTGAATCTGATATTGTCGCTTCTGGATGCAAACCAGATTGAAATTGAAGACAAGATGAAACTGGTGGACATGGCGCAAGCGGTGGAGAATGATTATATTGGCTCACCGTGCGGCAAGCTCGACCAGATTATGATATTGTTCGCACGAGAGGCGATGGGGACGTATTACAATCCGGCAAAAAGGTCTGTAGATTACGTGCAGCTTGGTGCCGGAGCTACCGATTTTCGTATAGTTGTTCTTGATACGGGCACGGTTCGGCCCGGCCTGGAAAAATCCACTTATAAAATCCGAAGGGCAGAGTGCGAAGAGCTGGTTTCGATATTACAAAAATCAAATTACAATATATCCTGTCTTGCGGACATCAAGGATGAGAAAACCTATGAAAAGATTACGGCTGAGCTTGGTGAGAGCTATCCTGATTTGTGTGACCGGTTAAAATATATTTTCGGCGCTCAAAAGAGGTTCTATAAGATGCTCGAGGCCTGGAAGGCCGGCGACATCGAAATGGTCGGGCAGATATTCAGAGAAGACGGGCTTGGTCTGCGAGATGATTATAAGATATCAGGGCCGGAATTAGAGGCAATGTGTAATATCGCCCGGACGGTGCCGGGCGCTTTAGGGGAACGGATGTTAGGTGGTGGTGATAAAGGAGCATCGGGCGCTCTGGTTCGGGCTGAAAGTGTCGAAAAGCTCAAAAAAGCAGTTGATACAAACTATCCAAACAATTATCCTGAAAACAAGAATAAATACGCCGTTCATACCTGCAAAGTGGTGGATGGCGTGAAAGTTTATGAAGGTTTGCTTTAATAGTTGCAAGGTTTTGCGGTTAAGGCCATTATTGTAAAAGTTGCTAATGTCAGGGAAAAACTCGACATCAGGTAAAGGTGAATATCGTGCAGCGGTCCGCTCTAACAGGCAGATAGGCGAGCGTTTCTACCGGCTCGGGCTGGAATTATCAGGCGATGGTGCAAGGGCCTTTGCAGGATTTCGGCCTGGCCAGTTCGCCGAGTTTGACCTCTCCAGTACCGCCCTGCCACCGGCAGAAAGAATACCTGAAGATTTGGCCGATGTTGCTCAACGAAACATCCTACTGCGAAGGCCTTTTGCCTTCGTGGATGTTAATGCTGATAAGGACAAAACTTCGGCTGAGGTTCTTTATCGTGTTGTCGGCCCAGCCAGTTTGCGAATGACAACTTTGACATCAAGCGACTCTGTAGGTGTGATTGGGCCTTTAGGCAATGGTTTCTGGATACCGGAGGGCAAGAAAAGAACGGTATTGATTGCCGGAGGAATGGGCGCCCCGCCGTTGCAGCATTTGGCAAAGGTCCTTACGGCTGAACATCCTGATATAGAAGTGATTGCCTTTGCAGGCGCCAAGACAGCAAAAGATTTGCCTTTCGAGAAGCAACTGGATGGGATATCTCAGCAATTGGGCTTTACATTGCCGGAGTTTGCAAAATACGGTGTTAATTCACAGGTGGCGACAGATGACGGCTCAGCCGGTTTTGAAGGGATGGTTACCAACTGCTTTGTGCGGTGGCTCGACAAGTCTAATCCGGCCCGCGAGCGTTCGGTTATTTACGCCTGCGGGCCTGAGCAGATGCTGGCGCAGGTAGCGGAGATTGCGAAAGAAAAAAATATCGATTGCCAAATCAGTATGGAACGTCGAATGGCCTGCGGAATCGGCATCTGCCAGAGTTGCGTTATAGAATGCAGGATTGAAGGTACAAGTGAAACAGTTTATAAGCTATGCTGTGAGGATGGCCCGGTGTTTGACAGTAAAGAAGTGGTTTTTTTACGATAGCTTCTATGTATAATAGGTAGAAAATGTATACAGAGATGAAAACATTCAAAAAAGGTGGGCACACAATAATATGGGGTGATGCAATCGAGGTACTTTCCAACGAGATACAAGATGACTCTATTGATTTAATCTTCACTGATCCACCATATAACATTGGTAAAGATTTTAACGGCACAAAGGATAAATGGGAATCAGATGAGAGTTATCTTCAGTGGAGTTATCAATGGCTTGATTTGTGTATAAAAAAACTCAAATCATGTGGTAGCTTTTACGTAATGACATCAACTCAAAATATGCCATATTTCGATATTTACCTGCGAAAACGTCTGGCAATTCTTTCACGAATTGTATGGTATTATGACAGCTCAGGCGTTCAAGCCAAAAGATACTATGGGTCTTTATACGAACCCATCCTCTTTTGTGTTAAAGATAAAAATAACTACACGTTTAATTCAAAAGATATTCTTGTGGAAGCGAGAACAGGAGCAGTAAGAAAACTAATTGACTATAGAAAGCCTACACCAACGGTATATAACCCTGAAAAAGTTCCTGGTAATGTATGGGAAATTCCAAGGGTAAGGTATCGTATGAACGAATATGAAAATCATCCCACACAAAAACCAGTAGCATTATTGGAGAGAATTATTAACGCTAGCAGTAACGAAGGGGATATCGTACTTGATCCTTTCTCAGGGTCATTTACAACCTCATATGTTGCTAAGCAACTCAAGAGAAAATCCATTGGAATAGAAATACAGGAAGAATACATAAAGATAGGATTGCGAAGGATTCAAATGGCCTCAGATTACAATGGACAACCTTTAGAAAAGGCCCCGCGGTCGTTTGAACTTGTTAAAGACAAAAAACAGACAATGTTAAATTTCTCAGAAGCGTAAAAATGGAACATGAGTTTACCAAGAAAATCAAAGAGATCTTAAAAAAGAATTTTGGTGGACCGTCTGATAGGTTGTTTTCCGAAAGCCAGATTATTCAGTATCTTAACATAAAGACAAAATCTGCCAACAAAGGTTCGAAATCACGTGGCAGTTTTGCGAACCTATATGCTATATATGTGCTCGTGGAAGACTACATTGCAAAGGGCTTTCATAAGAGCGGAAAATATTCGGAGTACGAGGGAGCAATGTTTACCAAGCTGCTGAGAAGACAGCGTGAGTTACCCTTTGGACAAAAGCTCCAGAACCATGCTTTGAATCATAGAATGAATGAAGAATTCAAAAAGTACTTTCCCACCTGCGATTACATTCCAATTCTGAGAAGCCCTGAGACCAACAGGTATTGGTTTAATGAGAACCTTTTGAAGATTAAAGATAAGAACAAGTACTTAAACCTTAGCGAAGCAGTAATTGAGATTATCGGAACTTATGCGGAAGCTAAGAAAAGTGCTTTTGAAAGGTTCATCCATTTTTGTGAAAGCTCCAAAACTTTAAGCGAGAAAGAGTTGGTCGAATTTATAAAAAGTCTGGTAGAGCCAACTGCCGACGCAAGAATATTTGAGATTGTAAGTTATAGCATACTCAAATACTACTACCATGACCAAAATATATACTGGGGGTTCGAGGTCGATAAGATTCAGGAGGATAGACTTAAGCTTTTCAAAACGGGCCGCACAAATGCAAATGATGGGGGGATTGATTTCGTAATGAAACCATTAGGACGCTTTTTCCAGGTTACTGAAACCGTAGACGTGAACAAGTATTTCTTAGACATAGATAAAATCGAAAAATACCCAATAACATTTGTGGTAAAGTCATTAGACCCGGTTACAGAACTGGAAAAAAGAATAAAAGAACAAGCACAAAAGCAATACTCAATTAAGGCGATAGTGTCGCGGTATATGAGATGCATCGAGGAAATCATCAACATTCCTATTCTCATAGAAAGATTTGGGGAGGCTGTTAAGCAGGAACACTTGAGCAACATTTTGGCTGAGATTATCAACCAGAGCAAAGTTGAATTCAGTTACGAAGATGATTATGACATCAGCGACTACGAGGACATAACCATAGACGAGGAGTAAACCTTAAGAAGTCCAGACAATAAAGGTACATGCGGACGTTTTTTACGAAAGTCCAACGCACTACAGTGGTTTTATGGACAATACAGTTGATATATCGGTGGATTTTGCGGGATTGAGGTTGGCGAATCCGGTTTTTACGGCGTCTGGGACGTGCGGATATGCTGATGAATTGGCTGATTTTATGGATATAAACCAGCTCGGCGGATTTATTACAAAAAGCATTACGGTCAAGCCGAGAAAAGGAAATCCGACCCCTCGGATTGTAGAAACCGATTCGGGGATGCTCAATGCGATTGGATGGGCCAACGTCGGCCTGGATAAATTCCTCGAAGAGAAACTGCCCACTATCGACAAATTCACTATACCTGTTTTCGTTAACATAGCAGGTGAAACTATTGACGAATATGTGGCTGTGGTCGAACGATTAGCAACGGAGAAAGCGATAGCAGGATTTGAATTGAATATAAGCTGTCCTAACGTCGAAAAAGGTGGGATAAGTTTTGGCACTGACCCGGAACTGGTAAAAGAGGTTACCTCTGCTGTAAAGAAGGCATGTGGCGAGAAGATGTTGATGGTTAAGCTGGCTCCTGCTGTTACGGATATAAGCGTAACCGCTCGGGCGGCGGTTGAGGCGGGTGCCGATGCACTTAGTTTAATAAATACATTCACGGCAATGGTTATTGATATTGAAACCCGCAGGCCGATTTTAGCAAACAAAACCGGGGGACTATCCGGGCCTGCAATAAAACCGATAGCGGTCTATCTGGTCAATAAAGTCTATAATGAGGTCGCCAAGCAAAGCGGAATACCGATTTTAGCGATGGGAGGAATAAGAAATGCCTCTGATGCCGTCGAATTTATTATTGCAGGTGCATCGGCAATAGCGGTGGGTACTGCGAATTTTATCGAGCCGGGATGCGCAACAAAAATCATCGATGGCATAAAAAAATATTGCTCCGGCCATAATATAGCAAATATAAAAGAGTTGGTCGGCTCACTTGAAACAGGTTAACAGATGGAAACAATTAAGTTATTACGCGATTATTTCCCGACGGCGGTTTTTACGGGCAAGTGCCTTGTCTTTATAAGCGAGGACTGGCGTGTCGAGCTTACCGAGCATAAAGACAGCGACTTCAGCAAGGAGGGTGCTCAGCCATCAATTATACGGGTCAGAATATTCAAAAAGACACTGGACGGAGAACTTATTCCCGGCCATTATGAAGACTTTCAGCTCGAATTGTTGGGTGAACTCGCCGAGCAGATTGAAAAGTATGTTCAGTTTGCAGTCGGAGTAAACCTCAGGGAAATTGCCGAATAACATACAGGAGGATGCCTGCTGTTCGATAGCATTTAACTTTCAATGGAGAATTTGTCAGTACAAAAAGTTGATGATGGTGTTGTCTTTGCGGTGAAGGTTTTACCCGGCAGCAGCAAGACCGCGATTAGTGGTCTGCACAACAGTATGCTGAAAATTAAAGTCGCAGCCCCGGCAGAGAAGGGAAAAGCCAACAAATACCTGCTGGAGTTTTTAGCTAAAGAGCTGGGGGTAAAGAAAAATGCCGTTTGTATAATTTCCGGCAAGACCAATCCGATTAAGCACATCCAGATTCAGGGTCTCTGCCCTGAGACGCTTTTGAATAAGCTGAACTTAAATAAAACAGGACTTAAGTGAATGAGCGATAAGCCAACAGTTGAAATTCGAGAATCCATAGACGAGACTTCGCTTGGCTATATGCTCAAGCTGGCAACACCGATGGTAGTGACAACTATATCGTTTACTATCATGCAATTCGTAGACAGGTTTATGGTTTCCCGCCTTGGGACGGAGGCACTGGCAGCCATTTTGCCGGCTGGGATTGTCAGTTTTGTACCGGGTGCTTTTGCGATTGGGGCGATGGCGAGCTTAAACACGTTCGTAAGTCAAAGCTTTGGTCGGGGTGATAAAAATGCCTGCTCAAACTATTACTGGCAGACGATATATATGGGATTGATATATTTTACGATTGTAATTGCGATTATGTGGCCGGCAGCACCGTGGATATTCAAAATGATGGGCCAACCTCCGGAAGTCTCCACTATGGAAGTAATATATCTACGAATTATGCTTTATGCCCAAATAGTGGCGATTATTAACTGGGCAAGCAGCCAATTTTTTATGGGCATCCATCGGCCTGTTATTACGATGTATGCGTCGCTGTGCGGACAGGCAGTCAATGTTTTAGCTAATTATGTACTTATTTTCGGCAAGTTTGGGTTTCCCCGGCTGGAGATTGCAGGTGCGGGCTGGGGGACATTTATCGGGATATCCGTAATTGCAGGCATAAATCTGACCGTGCTTTTAGGCAGTAAAATAAACTCAACTTTCAAATCCAGAGGGACGTTGAATATTGATTTTGGCAAGATGTACGATTTGCTGAAAGTTGGGCTTCCAGCCGGTTTTGACCTTATGATAAATGTCGCTTTTTGGGGGGTGGTTCTGTTCGGTTTAATCGGCAGATTCGGCAAAGAAGCCTTAGCGGCGACAAGCGCAGTACTATCGTATACCAATGTCTCAGTTATGCCAATCGTGGGTATAGCAACGGCATTGACGGCGGCAGTCGGCAAGACAATCGGGCAGGGACGAAAGGAACTGGCAGTAAAACAAACAAGTATCTGCCTGCGAGTTGCGCTGGTTTATATGGGAACAATAGGGATTTGTTTTCTCGTGTTTAGGGAGCCCCTGATGCGATTCTGGACCTCCGACGCCAAGGTGATTGAAGCCGGAGTTAATATTTTGATTTGTGCTGCAATCTACCAGGTTTTCCACGCCGCCCGGATTATTTACAGCGGCCCATTGCGGGGAGCAGGTGACACAGTCTGGCTGGCAGTGATATCAGCACTGGCAGCGGTGATAATATTAGGGGCTGGCGGCGTTCTTATAGTTATATTTTTCCCTAATCTTGGTCCTTTAGGACCCTGGATTGCCGCTGCATTAAGTATCATCGCGGCTGGATTAGCAAATCGCTGGAGATTCAAGAGTAACAG
>Ga0315541_1002988_pt1 | contig 13421 bp, 9 predicted proteins | sample SalMarSW160190MG_FD_203095 | JGI IMG/M metagenome (GOLD analysis project Ga0315541, IMG submission 203095) | Salt marsh sediment microbial communities from the Plum Island Ecosystem LTER, Massachusetts, United States - Salt Marsh Sediment SW1601-190 ...
AAAACGAGAAAGCGATACGATTAGCGAAGGATGCTGGTTTGTTCGTCTCCATTTCGGTGATTATCGGATATCCAGGAGAAACAAAAGAGATGTTACAGGAAACTATTGACCTCATCAGAAAAGCGGAGCCCGATGACGTGTACATTTGTGTGGCAACGCCGTATCCGGGCACCGAGCTTCGCAGAGTTGTGGAGGAGATGGGATGGGAGATGTCCAATGATTGGGGACTCTATGACACAATAACGCCTGTTTTTGCGAATCCTAACTTGTCGGCTGAAGAGGTCAGAAAATTGAGAACCTCTTTCTATAACAGCTTTTATTCTCCAAAATATGTGCTACGTCACTTGTTTAAAGTGAACTTCTATAGTCGAGTGATGGCTCGAACCGCTGTGAATCATATCTTATGGCGAATCAGAAATCATTTATAGACTCGATTTATTAGGTTGTCAATGTCCCAATTTTTTATTGGTTAATTTATGGAATAGAATGATGATTATACGCATCGAAGTATCTCCATCCTTAGCATTGGATTTGCAAAATCTCAGGTTCGACGGTTAGTGCCTTTCTCTTTGAATCGTATAAATATGATGAATGCTGAAAAGCACAATATTCAGAACGACGAAGCCCGGATCGATGGCTCCACGGGGCGGAGAGGATGGCGGATAAGCAGGACTGGATGTGTAACTTACCGAAAGCCAAAATAAACTAAGTGACAGCAATAATGGGTGAAAGAAAATAGATCAGAAAACATATTACTTAGATCGGATCTAAGTGGTTAATTCAAAAGAAAGTGGAAAGAGATTGAAGAAGAGAATAATTTCTAGAATAATGCTGACATTGCTGTTAACTAGCTTATCGACGTTAGCATTTAACATTCAACCAGTCAAAACCACGGGCGGGATAATTATTAGGGCTGATGGAGCAATTGATCCTCCGAAGGCACCTATTCTAAGAAACGGGGAGGTCTACACGTTTACTGACAATATTTTTGATGAAATTGTGGTGGAGAGAAACAACATAATAGTGGATGGAAACGGATATATGCTTCAGGGTTCGGGAAGCAAAAGTGGATTCGTTTTAGTTGGCATATACAATGTTACAATCCAAAACATGAATATCCAAAAGTTCGCTACTGCTGTAACACTCGATAAGTCTTCTTACAATAATATTTCTGGAAACAACATCGCAGACAATAACGATGGCATTTACCTTTATAGCGCTTCGAATAACATAATCTCCGGAAATAATATAAAAAATAACAGGCTTAAGGGCATCGGAGTATACAGTTCCTCAGAAGGTAACAGTATCTTCGGAAACAACTTCACAAATAACTTTAGGAACATGTACATCTCTTGCTCTTCTGGTAACACCATCTCCGAAAACACGATAACAGACAGCGACTACGACGGCATCTGCCTATATTGGTCTAACAACAATACAATCTCCGAAAACACGATAACAGACTGTAATTATGACGGCATCTGCCTATATTGGGCTTCCGGTAACAGCATCTCCGAAAACATTATGACAGAAAACTACCACAGCGTCAGTCTATACAGTTCTTCGGATAACACGATCTCCAGAAACAACATAAAAAATAGCGTCTATGGCATCGATGTCTACAGTTTTTCACAATTTAACACCATCTCCGAAAACACGATAACAGACAATGATGATGGCATCCACCTCTATAGTGCTTCGAATAATACCGTCTCCAGAAACAACATAACAAACAACAATCGTGGTATCGACTTCGATAGTTCTTCGGAGAACATCATCTCTAGAAACATCATAACAAGTAACGACCACGGTATTTACCTTTCTGGTTCTTACGGTAACACTATCTCAGAAAACGAGATAACAGAAAGTAACTACGATGGGATCTATCTCTATGATTCTTCAGAATTTAACACAATCTCCGAAAACACGATAACAGACAGCGACTACGACGGCATCTACCTCTATTGGTCTAACAACAACACAATCTCCGAAAACACGATAACAGACAGCGACTACGACGGCATCTACCTCTATTGGTCTAACAACAACACAATCTCCGAAAACACGATAACAGACAACTTCAGGGGCATCTTCTTCTGGTCTTCTTCTGGAAACATTATCTCTGGAAACACTAATACCAATAACTACGATGGCATGTGCATCCATGGCGCCGATGTCGTCATCTTCAATAACACGTTAGCAAACAACGCCATAGGTATCGCCCTCCATAGTTTTGGCACAATTATCACTGGGAACAACATAAAAAACAACAGCGACTGCGGCATCAGCGTTTATGATTCTTTAAATAACACGATTTTTCATAACAACCTCATTAACAACGCAAATCAGATTCGGTTATCACAGTCTAATAGCACATGGGATGACGATTATCCTTCAGGCGGTAACTACTGGAGCAACTACAACGGCACAGACAGCAACAACGATGGAATAGGAGATATCTCATATATTATTGACGAGAACAACCAAGATAACTGTCCGCTTATGGAACCTATTTATGCATTCGATGCGGGCACATGGGAGGGGACTCGTTACTTCGTTGATGTGATTAGCAATTCCACGGTTTCAGACTTCTACTTTAATCCCCTTGAGGGACCTTTCCTGGGTTTTAGTGTGACTGCTTCAGATGACAAAACAGGTTTCTGTAGGGTCACCGTTCCCACCGGGCTTTTATGGACCGACGACGCCTGGACGGTTAAAGTGAATAATCAAACAATTACACCAGACATGATGGAAGCTGGTGGAAACACGTACTTCTACTTCACCTACAGCCACTCGGCAAAGATTATTGAAATAAGAGGGACAGAGGCGATCCCAGAATTTCCAATATGGATCCCAACGTTATTCGCACTGATCGTGCTTGGAGTTGCCTTAGTCCTCTATAAACAGGGATTATTCAAAACACCAATCTACCAGCACTTAAGATCAGCCCTTAGCTTCTATTAGGTGCGAGTTTTTGTTGTGCTTTGTTAGTTTTTATTGCTATTTTTAGATAGCTGTCGTTCATACTATTCGAAAATTTACTAGTCCGCACACTCTATCTGTTATGGATTGCAGCGTTTGAGGCGGTTACTGAACTCCTGCGCATATACGGAACTAACCCTTAACGCTCCTGCTCATTAGATTTCCATATTAAGTTATTAACGTGTCCTCTTAAGTTTGAGACATAATCTTTTGAGAGAACAGAGGCTACTTCTGCGCATCCAAACGATTTGCGCCTATTCTCACATGATGTGTATATTCGGATTTAGCCCAAGTTTGTTAACAGAAAATCTTTAAAGAACCGCTAAGGAAGATATTAATGGCGTCTAAAAGTGGTAGGACCTTAAATATGAAGCTCAAAAACATTCTCTTTTTCATATTTGTGCTGGTGGGCGTATCAGTTGCGCTATACTATCACACTCTAACTGGCTTTGGTTGGAACCAGTGGCTGCTAGTGCTAATAAACATTATTTTCTTCGGTCTTTTCGTGGCGCTGCTACGGTTCAGAAGGAAAGTAGCGCGCCTCCCCAGCAGCATCTACTTGGCATTCATAGTCGCATTTTTCGCCGAAATGTTCGGTTTCCCCTTAACCATGTACGTTTTGATGGTAGTTTTCGGATACAGCGACATTTATTCTCTGGAGTTTCTCTTAACCAAGGTGATGGGGCGAGAACAGTTTTACATTGTTTTCCATTACTACGTGTTTCCCCTATCCAAAATCATCATGGGCATAGGAATAATCTTGGTAATCTTTGGCTGGAAAGAAATCTACGAGGGCAAAGGCAAGCTTGTTACCACGGGCATTTACCGCTACATTCGCCACCCGCAGTATCTAGGCTTCTTTTTAATCACTCTGGGCATGAATGTTCAGTGGCTCACAATCATCACGCTTGCACTGTGGCCTGTCGTCGTAATAGTCTATTATCGACTTGCAAAAACAGAGGAAAAAGAAGCGGAAGAAGAGTTCGGAGAAGAGTTTCTGGAATACAAACGGCGGGTTCCAGGGTGGATACCGCGGCTACGGAGAAAAGCTGATTCTTGACGACCAGTTTATTTGATTAGCGATTAAAGTGTAAACCTTAAACAGTTGATGCAGGGAAAAGGCCATGAACGTATCCCGAGTCGTTATTGCAGGTCTCTACGGCGAAGGAGGCAAAACAACGGTTGCCACAGGAATAATGGGAGCCTTTACAAAAAAAAGGGCTACAAGTTCAAGCCTTCAAATCAGGTCCAGACCACATAGACGCTACATATCACACTGAAGTAACTAAAAAACCGTCAAGACACCTAGACGCGTGGCTCACGTCGCCAAGAACAGTGCTAGAGAGCTTCGAAAGATCAGCTAAAAACGCTGATCTGGCAGTCATCGAGGGGGCGGGCGGCATCTTCCAAGGAATCCCACGACAGATAGACGACATCAACGATTACGAAGGCACCGCCCAGATAGCCAGAATCCTAAGGGCGCCGATCATTCTAGTTTTTGATGTAGGCAGCATGTGGATGCACAGAGCCGAGGTTGCCTACGCCATTTTACACGTTTTCAAATTGTTAGACAAACAAGTAAATGTCAAAGGCGTGATTCTAAACAATGTTAAAGGTTGGCAACAGGCGGAATGGGTGAAAAAAGCTGTTGAATCAGCTACAAAAGTGCCAGTGATTGGTGTGATTCCCTATAATGCAGAGATCATATTGCCTACCAGACGTGGAAGTCTCGTCCCGATACCTGAAAGAGAAACGTTAAAGACAACTCTCTCCGAACTTGTCGAATACGTTGGAGAACATGTTGACATTGACAAAGTATTTGATATAGCTGAAAAAGCAGAGGAATTGCCTGACATAGAAAGCCAAGTTTATCCATCCCAACAAAGGCAGAAAAAAGTTAGAATTGGCATAGCATTCGATGGAGCTTTCAGCTGTCACAACCAAGACAACGTCGACCTTTTGGAAGCATATGGAGCAGAAACCATTTTCTTTAGTCCAATTCACGACAAAGAGCTTCCACCAGACCTTGACGGATTATATTTTACAGGCGGCTTCCCTGACATGCTTGCGGAACAATTGACAGCAAATCAAACAATGATGAAGAAGGTTAGGGATTCAGCTTACGACGGAATGCCCATATACAGTGAACATGGAGGCTCAATGTACCTGACCAAATCCATAACAAACTTTAATGGTTCTACATTCTCCATGGTCGGCGTTCTTTCAGGAAAAGCCGAAATGGACTGGAAGCTTCAGGCACTGGATTCCACACGAATGGAAACAATAAATGACAACTTGCTGACTCAAAAGGGAACAGTTATTCACGGTAACGATTTCCGCTTTTCAAGAATTATAGACATTCCTAGAGACGCGAGATTTGCCTATAAGATGCGAATCGGAAAGGGAATCGACGGGGAGCATGAAGGATTAATGGAACATAACATACTAGCCGTAGTTGAGATCATTTACTTTGCTTTTGACACAAAACTTGCCGAAAATTTCGTTAAACATTCTGAAGAGTATCGTCACAGATAAAATGAAGGAAAATCCGTCAGAAACCTTTATTTTTGAAACCTTGAAAAAGCCTCTTTAGAATCTATATAAAGTCAAATTCTTTTTTTCTTAAACGCGAACGATTTTAATGAATATGGTTTATTACAACGAGTTACTTAATAATTACCGATTCTACAAGTCAACGCTTAGGAAGATAGTTCCATTATGAAACCGGAATACAGATGGCTTGGCGAATATGACAAACCGGACTATTGGAGCAATTTTTCCCCAATCTATTTCCAGTCTTTACCGTTCCTTTTTGGATTGTACTTCAATTTGAATGACAATAAACTTCGAAAATTTCTAAGGAAGCAAAAGGGAAAAACCGTGGATTTAGGATGCGGCAATGGCAGATTTTTGGCTTACGCAGATTTGGGTGTCGATTTCAGTAAAGGAATGCTTAAACGCGCCAAAAGAACAGGAAAACAGGTTATTCGCGCATCGTTTTTGCACTTGCCGTTTAAAGATAAAAGTTTTGACACGGCTTTCATGGTGGATACATCGGCAATTATTAACCCAGCTAAACGAAAGGAAGCTTACAACGAGGCGAAAAGAGTGTCTGAAATTTTCTATGATTTTCTAGTCCATGACCGCACATTTATTCCGTTTTTTTTGTCAATTTTCCAACGTATAGCTTTACCAATCAGGTTAACCGCGTATTTAGTATTGCTTTTGTCTTTCCCGATAGATAGAGTCAGAAAATTGGCGATTTCACATGGACATTTTGCGTCTTCCTAACTCCCCCAAAAATTAAACCCGATAGCACCTTAGACAACTTGTCTAACAATAGCCACTATTCACATTCACTTTTCCAGTCGAGAAGAACTGTTAGAAATGCTCACTAGACTGTTCAGAAATCAATTTGTTCACCTAATTTGGGTTGTATTGCATGTGCTACTACTGATTTTTGTTATTCGCTGATTTATGAAACTAGCGCTGTAGACACGCTTGCGCATCTTTCAGCATAGATAGGATCGGCAGGATGTATGGACATTTTGGTTCGCATTCGCCGCATTCTGTGCATTTGTTGACGTTGACTTCAAGTCCGTTGTACAGTTTTTTTGCCCAATTCTTCAATCCGTAAGTTGCGGATAGTGTATGAAACCTGAGTACAGCTGCTATGTCAATGTTTTGAGGGCAAGGTAAACAGAGTCCACAGTCTCGGCAATGTTTTCCATAAAATTGGATGCTGAAGTGGTTTTTTTCAGCTCTTGTCAACTTTTTGTATTCATTTCCTACTTGAACTGCTGTCTCAACTTCTTCAATTGACTTCAATCCGGTGACAACCACGGATACATCTTGTGACAGAACAAAGTTGAGGGCGTTGCGGACCATTGAACTCGTATTCTCTCCTAAAAGAGCTTTCAGTTCGGGTTCGTCAGAGAGCAGAGATAAAGATGGCTTATATAAGCAGGTTACGAGTTTGGAGGTCTTAGCAGACAATGGTTTCATTATGGCAACGCCGATGCCCAACTCTTTTGCGAGTGGTATCAATTCCTCTAAAGCTTGCTGCGTTACCACGTTAAGGGGCACAAGTATGGTGTCAAATTCGTTTGTTTCAAGGGCTTTAATCAATAGGAGAGGCTTGTGGCTTGTTATGCCAATATAATCTACTAAGCCTTCAGAACGAGCTTTTTTGCACATCTCCAGTGAACCGCCTGAACCTATTGCCTTCCTTAGCGTTTTTTCGTCATCTATTCCATGAAGTTGAATCAAATCCAATCGGTCTGTCTTCAGTCGATGTAGACTAGTTTTGAAGTCTGCTAACGATTCGCTTTTAGTTCTTGAGGCGGTTTTCGTAGCTAAAATGCACTCGTCTCTTACAGCCTTTAATGCTACTCCAATTTTTTCTTCGCTGTCCCCATCCAGTTTCGCAGTGTCGAAGTAGTTAATGCCCAGTTCGAAAGCCCGTCGGACAACCTTCACTGCTTCATCCATGCTTAGCTGTGAAATCCATGTTCCACCAAAACCAACAATGGAGACTTGAATGCCTGTTCTTCCAAGCTTTCTTTTTTGCAATACAGATCATCCCCCAGTTGAGCCTGTGTAGTTATGGTGCAGAATTACCTAAAGCCTAGTTTGGATGCTATGCTCCTTCGAAGCCACGCCAAGGCAGTGCGGGTCGTCGAGTAACCATACACGCCTCCTTTGCTGAAAGCTCGTATGACATAAGTTGGGCGGAGGTAAAACTTTGATGCGCCTTATCATGGATTTCTCTCAATTCCTCCATGCTCATGGTTGGAGACTCGAAGGTGGGTGTGGCTGTGTCGTACTTGTTGAAGTCATGGATTTTTAGCCAGCCCATCTTCGTTACATAATCGTACATTGGAGTCCCAGGATAGGGTGTGGCAATGTAGATTCCGATTTCGTCGGGGTTTATTCTTTCCAAAAGTTTTACGCTTTCCCATGCGGTTTCTTTAGTTTCACCTGGAAAGCCGAGAATAATGCTTGCAACGGCTATCAGTCCAGCTTCTTTTGTCCACTTAAAGGCATTAAAGGTCTGTTGGGTTGAAATTACTTTTCCCATAGCGTCTCTAACCTTCTGTGACCCCGCCTCGACACCATACCATACGGCAATGCATCCGGCTTCTCTCATCTTCTGAAGCAAATCCTTTGTGACCATGTCAACACGGGTTTCACAATCCCACTTTATCTTTAAGCCTCGCCTCAGGATTTCGTTACATATTTCTTCGGTTCTGGTTTGGTCCACAGTGAATGTGTCGTCATAGAAGGTGTATTGCTTCTCACCGTATTTTTTGTAGAGGTACTCGAGTTCGTCTACGACTTTTTTTGGGTTTCGCATTCGGTATTTTCGCCCAAACATTCTTACGGCTGTGCAGAACTCGCACCAAAATGTACAGCCGCGGCTCGTCATCACTGGGAATATGATGTTTCCGTATTTATTGAATTGCTCAATAGGGAAGAGATGAACAGCTGGAAACGGGAGATCGTCAAGATCTTCCATGTAGGGACGATCTGCATTCTTCACGATCTTTCCGTCTTTTCTGCAAGTTATGCCTAACACGTCACCAAAACTTTTGGCTGCTTCTAGCTTTTGCATCAGCTCCAGAAGCGTGATTTCGCCCTCCTTCCTCACAACAATGTCTAGTTGAGGACATTCCTGCAGTGCTTTATCATCCCAGAACGTAACGTGAGAGCCTCCGATAATGGTTAAGCAGTTTGGGTAAAGCTTTCTTAGCTACTTTAATTATTTCGAGGGCGGATTTGTATGTAAGGGTAGTGGAGGTTAATCCAACCACGTCGGGTTGACGTTTATGAAGTTCGTTTTACCCCTCCATTAATGTGAGTTTAAGAGCTTGACAGTCGATGACGTTGACATCGTATCCGTTTTTCTCTAGGACGGCTGCAAGGTATCCGATGCCCAGAGGGATGAACGGTGGGTGTCGATGAGATCCTGTTGGGTAAGATGGATTCACAAAAGTAACTTGCATGATTACGCCCTCAAATATTTTCGATTAATAGACAAAGAGGGTTATTAATAAGGTTAGTGCGGATAACTCTCCAAAAGTTCAAGAGCTTGTAAATGAGGTTAAAGTAAAAAGAAGTTGATTGCATCATTAGCTTCTGTGTATTAGACGTTAGGGTGTATGCCTTTTGAAACTTTAGATGATTAATAAACCATAGTGATTGGATGTATTATTTGTGTACATGTGTCGCATAGGCTTAACGCATTTTTGTTGGCATTGACTGAAATGAGAAAAACTCTCACGTATATGCCATTGTGGAGATTCAGTAGGCGCCCTCAGTTCTTCTCCTAGCTTTCGCTAGCTTTAGCAGATTCTATTTGAAAAAAAAGAAAAAGGGGGAATTTGGGTTTATTTTTGTTTTCTGAGTGCCATGTAGGCTATTAAGCCTATGACCACACCGATTGCAGCGATTACTAGTATGACCAGGTCTATTGTTAGGTATGCTGGTATTTCTGGTATGTCTGGCATTTCTGGGTATGCTGGAAGTTGGCTTATAGTCTCCTGAGCGACTGCTGCTGCGCTTGGAACGTCTGGGTATGCTGGAAGCTGGCTTACCGTCTTCTGAGCAATCTCATCAGCACTTGGACCTTGATAGCCTGGATCTGCTGGCGCTTGGTTTACACCAAACGCGGTTGTTGCGAATGAGGTGTAATAGGATTTGGAGCTTTCGAATACCGCAGTGACCTTGTACTCGCCGACGATGCTGGGAGCCCACATGTGGCTAAACGCACCAGTATTATCGGCTGTAACATAAGTTGAGTACCATTCGCCATTAGGATCTTCAACAAGCAAAAGAACTTCAACACCTTTAACGTCAGCTGGAGCCTCAAACTGCTTGTATACATGTAGCATCCATTCGCTCATGCTTTCATCAGCTACTGCTGGAACACCGTTCGGGAATCGCAGTTTTAGTTTAATGTCTTCTGTGCCCGGTGATACATCAGTCACTTTGCCCTTTATCATTACGCTATTTCCTTGTGTGATAACATCGTTTTGAATGAAGACTGTGGTTTGGCTTGGACCCTTTCCAACTGCATAGATGCGATTGTCGTATGTATCAAATCCTACCATTACGCTGTCGCCTATGATTCCTCGTCCTCCCCAGCGGGTTGAACGGAACAAACCGTCGGCTTCCCATATTAGATCTCCAGTTTGTGCGTCAAGACATAGGAATGGTGCACCGCGTGGCATAGGTTCTATAGCAGAGTGTTCCATATGGGCTGAATAGAGTTTGCCGTCAGTAATGAACAGGAAGAATTGCCACCAGTTATTAGCGAACAAGTATTCTTGGTAGGGGTCGTCTGCAACGTAGGTCCAAAGGACATGGCCGTCAGTGAGGTCGTAGCAGTAGATATGTCCGCCGGCACCAGTTGAGTAGAGTTTGCCGTCCCAAATGAAAGGTGGGCGCTCCAGAAGTTCTGTCCAGCCATAATAGTTCATGTAATATTCGGGTTCGGCTGGACCCCACATGTATTTGCCGGTGTCAGTGCTGAAGCAATAGTATTCTAGAGTGTCATGTACCCAAAAGACTGCAGCGCCATCCTCTAAGCTTACGCAGTTGAATTCTATTTCAATCCCACCTGCTTCCCATTCAGCTGGTGCAGCCCAAGTTTCACTGAACAATATAGTTCCTTCGTTGCCTGCGTCCAAGCTGATAGCCCAAGTTTTGATTTCTGTTCTACTGTATTGCAGACCGAATATCTTTCCAGTCCATTCATCTATGTTCCCCATTTGACGACTAGCACTAAATTCCATAGCACGAATTGCGGAACCCCATCCTGTACTACTACCGGGGGTTCGGCTAGCATCAAATGTGAATTCAGCTATGTACGCACGCTGTGCAGCTTCTGTGAGTTCTCCAGTGGTTTCATTTGCTACTGCTGCTGCATCATATGTTGCATATCGGCTTCCATAGAAGGAGCCTGCGGGAACCCAACTGCCCGGAGTGGGGCTGGATTCACCGAAGGGTTCCATAAGATCTACCATGCTCCAGATATATCCGGAACCAGAATTATCAACGTAGACCTGATATAGCCAGCCTTGATCATCGAAAACTGTGGTGCCAGAAGGTACGTTCTCCACTGTAAATTCCTTTTCTCCAGTCCAGGGGTCAAACGCAGACCAAGTGTTGCCAACAGTTACCCAGAAGTATGGGTAAGCGGCATGATGGTTATATCCTCCCCATATCATATTCTGACCGAAGGCAATCGTTCTGTTATCTAGAAGTACTTTATTCCACAATTCTTCTCCGGTACGCACGTCTACAGCAGTATATACTAGTGGGCGAGTGTTGGTACGATGAGTGTATATGAGTATACCGTTGATTATAAGTCGATTTTCCCATTTGCCTTCATATGCATCTCCCTCACTGAATGCCCACTCAGGAGAAGATGTGTCTGTTGCTCCTGACACACCTCCGATATACATCGGTTTTGTCCATAATATGTGCGCAGTCTCTGGTGCTTCTTCGTTGCCAGGAATGCCTTCAGGGCGCGCGACCATTGCAACCAACCAGTTACCGGTAACTGCCTTCCATTCCCTAAGCTGGGCGTCTATTGGGCGTGTCCAGTATTCGCTTGGAAGCGGGTTACCAGGGTAGTATGCTGTTGGTTCCTCTTGTACTACAAGTTCAAGTACTGCGCTCTCGCTTGCTAGCATCACGGTACCAATTGGGATACCTGGTGCCTCATTTACGCCTTGTTCTACCACTAGTTCAGGGAAGTGTGACTTGCAATAGTATGTACCGCTCATGGTAGGCGTATATGTTCTGCCTGTTCCTCCAGTCGCGTCAGTATTGATGCCAGTAATTGTATCAGTTTGCCCGTCAGGTCTCTCAATTGTTATGCTTAAACCTTTCCAACTCATTTTAGCACTTGACAACTGCTGGAAGATTCCGACGTGCAAAAGCACTGTCTGGCCTACCCCTACGGGGTTGGGTACAACACCGAGGAAAGGATAGGTTGTCCTAGTTGCAGCTTGTGCGTTGACAGCGGGTAAAATTGCAACAATTGCAGATATAGTCAAAATCATAGTCAAAGTAATAGCAAATAGTTTAGATTTACCGTTATCAATTTTCATACATGTTCTTTCCTATTTTTTTAACACTTACATTGTTGTTAGTTTGAACAATTTAAGCATTGCGATACTATCTCGGTAAGGCATGGAAAAGTAGACTTGAAAAGCATATGGTATCTTATAATTTAGCTACCCAAACTTGAAATCAACAAAGATACATGAAATGCATCAAATTCAAACCAAAACAAGTTCCGTAAAAACAAGACACAACTATGCACTAATTATGCAAGGTTCTCTTTCACATGTTAACCGTAACCATTTGGATTAAGAAGCCCATCTTCCCAAATTATGGACGATGAAGTTTAGATTTGGTGGCTCTAAGCAGATGCGCAAAAGCCGTTCGTGTTGCTGAAAAACCATACGTTCCACCTTTAGCGAACATGCGGAGAACATAACGGGGACGAAGATAAAACCGGTGAAAAGCCTGCTCGCGGATTTCCCTCAACTCTTGCATGCTCAAGTTTGGAAGCTCAAAGATGGGAGTCGCTGTATCATACTTGTCGAAGTCAGTTACCCTTAGCCAACCCATCTTTATCACATTATCAGCCATCGGAGTTCCAGGATAAGGCGTTGCAATATAATAACCTATGTCATCGGGATCTATTTCTTCAACAAGTTTAATGGTTTCCATCGCGGATTCTCGCGTTTCACCTGGAAACCCAAAAACTACACTTGCAATGGTTATTAATCCAACTTCTTTTGCCAGTTTAAACGCCTTCTTTGTCTTATTTGCAGTAAATCCCTTTCCCATGGCATCTATAACCCGCTGTGAACCCGATTCGACACCTAACCATACGGCAACGCATCCGGCTTCTTTCATTTTCTGAAGCAAATCCTTTGTAACCATGTCAACACGGGTCCCGCAATCCCACGTTATCCTAAGTTTTCGATCATGAATTTCTCTGCATATCTCCTCAACTCTAGATTGATCTACAGTGAACGCGTCGTCATAAAAAGTGAAAGTGTCAGTGCCGTAAGTGTTATGAAGATATTCAAGCTCGTCCACGACGTTTTTTGGGCTTCTCATCCGAAATCTTCGACCGAACATCCTGACCGCCGAGCAGAACTCGCACCAAAATACGCAGCCTCGGCTCGTCATTAAGGGGAACATTACATTTCCGTATTTTCGAAGACGGTCAAGAGGCCAGAGATGATGAGCTGGAAAGGGCAAGCTGTCAAGATCTTCTATGTAGGGACGATCTGCATTCTTCACAATCTTTCCGTCTTTTCTGTAGGTTATACCCAACACATCACTGAAATTCTTACCTGCTTCTAGGTTTTGCATCAGCTCCAGAAGCGTGATTTCGCCCTCCTTCCTCACAA
>Ga0315541_1002990_pt1 | contig 13411 bp, 11 predicted proteins | sample SalMarSW160190MG_FD_203095 | JGI IMG/M metagenome (GOLD analysis project Ga0315541, IMG submission 203095) | Salt marsh sediment microbial communities from the Plum Island Ecosystem LTER, Massachusetts, United States - Salt Marsh Sediment SW1601-190 ...
GGCGGCAGGCAAGCAGGCGGGTCTTTGCGTTTGGGACCAGCGAACACAGGGTCGCATGCTTCTGCTGCCCGCCTACCTACCGGAGGTGGGCAGGCAGAAGCATGGCACCAACGGGCAACAGCTCTGGACGCCCGGCGCGAGGTCCGAGGTCGGCGGCCGGGGCCACCGCCTGCGGCCGGCGTTATTCCTCGTTGCCGGCGCGGATCATCCGGCCGAGTTGCACCTGATTCTTCGCCAGCGCCTGCATGGAGTAGCCCACCCACAGGACACCCAGCAGCGCCAACCCGGCGAGGATGCAGCCCCATCTGGCCCAGGCCGTGGCCGTCTTGAGCTGGGCGGCGATGTCGGGCCCGTCCTGGCTGGGCTGGGTGGTCGGCTCCTCGGCCGGCGCTGGCGCCGCCAGAAACAGAAGCGCCGCCGTCACCAATCCCGCGATCAACAGATACCTGAGCATGACTGCCTCCTTCAACAGAACCGGATGGCCGGGCCGATGTCCGCGACTGCCCGGGCCGCAGCCCCTGGCTCGCCCGGCGCCGACGCCCGCCGGGCGCGGATATTTGGTGTTTTCAGAATCGGCCGAACGTGCAATAATAGTATGGCAACCGCGTATAAGCGCACGCGGGCAGCAGTGCAAGCCGTTTCCGCGAAAGATTCGCCCACGGGTTGCGGAAAGGAGTTTGCCGAGATGCGACGAGTCCTATCTATTGCGTGCGGAATCCTGGCAGTCTCACTGGCCGGGGTCTGCCTCGCCCAGAAGACGACCACGGCCCCGGCCGCGCGGCCAAGGCCGCCCGTCGATCACGTGAAGGACCTGTTCGACCTGTACTCCCAGGGCGACGAGCGGACGCGCTTCTTCGACGCCGCCGGCGTGGACGGGGAGCTGAGCGGCAAGGAGTTCGCCGCGGCCGGCGGCAAGCCGAAGTCCTTCGTCCGCGCCTACGACCGCTGGGAGGCGACCGTGCCCTTCGACGCCAACGGCAGCGGCAAGCTCAGTTGGGCCGAGGCCGAGAAGTACCGGGAGTCCATCCGCAAACACGTGCTGGCGATGTTCGACAAGAACAAGGACGGCAAGCTGACCGGCGAAGAGCGCGCCGCGGCCAATCTGTACCTGAGAGGCGGAATGAAGATGCCCGTGATCCTCCGCGGGCCCGCGCCGGCGCCGGCTGGCAAGGCGAAGGAAGGCCAGCCCGCCGCGCCAGCGCCGGCTGGCAAGGCGAAGGAAGGCCAGCCCGCCGCGCCGCAGCCGCGGCCACGGGCGCGGTCCGGCGCGGTTCAGGGCTACGACGCCGACGGCGACGGGCAGATCTCGGCCAAGGAGCGCCAGGCCATGTTCCGGCAGATGCGGGAAACATGGGAACTCCAGCGCTACGACAAAAACAAGGACGGCGCCCTGGACGATGAGGAGAAAGCCGCCCGCGACACCGAGCGCGAAAACTGGCGCAGGCGGGCCGAGGAGGCGAGCAAGCAGTGGGAGGCCCTTAGGGCCAAGAACGACAGCGACGGCGACGGGCAGCTCTCGGCCGAAGAGCGCCAGGCCGTGGTCCGGCAGATGCGGGAAAGATGGGAACTCCAGCGCTACGACAAGAACAAGGACGGCGCCCTGGACGATGAGGAGAAGGCCGCCCGCGACACCCAGCGCGAAAGCCGGCGCAAGCGCATCGAGGAGATGCGCAGGCGGATGGGACAGCAACGAAGGGTGCTGATACGGCGCTGGGACACCGACGGCAACGGCCAGCTCTCCGACCAGGAGCGGGCGGCCATGGGCGACCAGATCCGCCGCCGCGCCCAGCAGCGCCAGAAGGAAATGGACGCCGACGGCGACGGCAAGGTCAGCGGCGAAGAAAGCCGAAACTACTGGCAGAAGCTCCGCCAGAAGTACGACGCCGACAACAACGGCAGCCTCGACCAGCAGGAGCGGCAGAAGATGATGCAGGAGCAGGGAGCCGGCTGGGGCGGCCGGGGCCGGGGCCGGCGCGGCGCCCGGCGGACGGGGGCGAGCCCGCCCGGCGGCCGTTAACCCCGGGCCGGCGCATCAGAGAGGATGACGCGGTGGTCGTAGGGCTTGCCGTAGTACGGGGCCGAGGTGTCCGCCTCGCCGGTCGGAAGCAGGTTCGGCAGCGACTTGCCCCAGACCTGCTTGACCCGCCGGACGTAGAAGAGGTAATTCTCGAAACTCACGTCCGGCGGCACGCGGTGATCGCAGAACGGGATGAACCCGCCGGCCTCGGCCAGCGGGGCCAGGCGATCGATCTCCGCGGCGATGGCGTCCTCGCCCTTGGCCAGAATCCGCTTGCCGAAGCCGCCGGCGATTCGCAGGTCCGGGCCGAAGTCCTTGCGGACCTGGATGGGGTCAGCGGCCCAGGTGCCGACCTCGAACGGGAACGCGCAGTTGACCCCGCCGACAAGCCAGCCCGGCAGCAGCAGCCGCACGTCCCCGTCGCTGTCCAGCATGATGATGTCGGTGCCGTGCTCCTTCAGCAGCCGGCTGATGCGCTGGTATTGCGGGACGCAGTGGGCCTCGAAGGCGGGCACGCCCAGCAGCGGGCCGTGGGAGTAGGACATGTCCTCCCACATGCTGGCATAGTCGAACGTCACGCCGGCCGCCGTCGCCCGCTTGAGAACCTTCTGAAGCGTGCCCACGATGCAGGAGCCGACGGTCTCGATCATCTCGGCGAACAGCTTGGGATCGTCGTACTGAATGTAGGAGACGCCCTCCAGGCCCATCCAGTTCCGCACCCGCCCGAAGATGCTGCCGGCCTCGGTCTTCAGGGGAAAGGTCCGCTTGGAATCGGCCGCCTGGGCCAGGCGCCCGTCGAAGTCGGGCGGCAGGCGGTCGGGGTTGTCCGGGTCCAGCCGCCACTTGAAATGCTTCTCCCAGCTCCGGCGGTCCTTGAGGGTGTGATCAAGGTGCTGGGGAATCGAGCCCAGCTTCTTCTGCTGGCGGACGACGGCTCCGTCGGCGTCCCGGACGACCTGGAACTTCCCGTCGTCTTCCAGGACCTTGGTCTCAAAGCCCGGGCACAGCACCACGTTGGCGCCGACGCTGTTCCACATGGGGTCGAAGCCGAAGAACTTTTCGGTGTTGGCGCGGGTGACTTCCTTCGGCAGCCCGTAGTAGTGCCAGGCCTCGACGGTCTCATCCCAGTAGGAGAAATCCTGGATCACGCAGCGGTCGAACGAGCGGTAATGCATGATCGCGTTGAAGCGCTCTCGGTCATTCATCTCTGCTTTCCTCTCGCGGTTTCGCGGGCGCCGCGCCCGGTCGCCGTGCCTGCATGCGGCCGCGCCGGCTCGGCGATCGGCGGTCGCGGGCTATTCGAGGTATACCTGGTCGCCGGGCTTGATGGTCATGCCGGCGTCGACCTTTTCGGCAAGCTGGGCGGCGTCGAGGGCGAACAGCGGGCTGATTTCGATCGCGGCCGCGATCTCCCCGTTGGCGTCGCGGGGGGCGCGCACGCCGGCCGATTCCAGCCAGTTCGCCGCCCGGCGGACCTGGTCGCGGAGGCTGGTGGCGATGCTGTCCTCCCCGTCGGCGTTCTTGATGGGGGAGAATTCCTCGCCGCGGGCCGTCTCCAGCAGCAGCACCTTGTCCGCCAGAGGCATCGCGTCGAAGACGAACATCTCGAACTTGACCGCGTTCGGCTCGGCCGGCTCGACCACCACGCCGGTGGGTCCAACGTGCGCCACCTTCTTGCGGGCGCAGTGGAGGGGCAGCCGGCACGACCCGCCGGTCAGATGCTCGATGAACGAACGCGAGAAGACGTGAATGGCGATGCTGCCGGCCCCGAACAGCAGCGTGCCGTCGTCCCGGGTGGCATAGGCCAGCTCCTCCGGCAGGTCGGAGTACTCGATCACGGCCACCTTGCCGTCGGCCACGCAGAAGTTGCCCAGCTTTTCCAGCGGGTGGCGCTTGGGCAGGGCCTTGGCGGAGACGTCGGCCGCGGCCTGGGCGTGCAGCCCGATGAACAGCGGGTCCAGGCACCGCACCAGGGGATTGTCCACCTGGAAATAGGAGACGTACTCGACGCCGCGCCGGGCCATGTCCTCCAGAGCGCCGCTCCTGTGCAGCGCCGCCAGAGACCCGCCGTGGCCGTCGGGGTTCATGGCGATCTCGTGCTTGCGGGCCAGCAGGAGCTTGCCGTCGGTGCCGACCGTGGGCATTCTCCCCTGGCGGAAGAAGGTCACGTCGTCGCGGTTGAGCCCGAGGAAATCGTTGTCGTCGAAGAACTTTCGCGTGGCGGCGTCGTTGTCCCGGCTGGTCATGACGTACCACGGCAGGCGCGTCCGACACAGGCGGCCGGTCGCCAGCATCTGCTCGGCAAACAGGCGGAAGAGCGTCTTGCGTTTGACGGGGGTGGCGGGCAGGCAGCCTTTCGGGCCGGCAAAGCCGAGACGGGTTCCGGCCCCTCCGGCGACCACCAGGGCGGCGACCTTCCCGGCCGAGATCAGCTCCCGGCCGCGGCGCCTGGCACGCCGGTACAGATCGAGAAGGTCAGCTCCGGCGTCAGCCAAGCCGAGCTGTTCCGCGGCGGACGCTTCCGCCCGGGTTCCCCGGCCCGGCTTGGGCGCAGCCGGAAGAATCGGGGCGGGCATAATGTCCTTAGGGATCTCAACTTGCGTCTGGCCCGCCAGATAAGATCGTATCAGATCGTCCAACTGCTGGAAGTCTATCTCGCCGAGCTGGGACAGCAGGCTTGCCCGTTCGGGCTCGTCCAGCTCCGCGAAAAAGGTGAGAAGGTGCTCCTGATTGTGCTTGCGCAAGCTTTCCCTGGCGCTTTGAAAAGCAAGCATCCGTTCGACTCCGAGGCCGGGGGGGCCGAAATGGCCATCCGTCCCGGCACCGGGTCAGGTTACCGGTCGGGGCGGCTGTGTGTCAACGAAATGGCCGGCTCGGGCCGCCCTCCAGGGCGTTTTTTTTTCGTGGCTACCATGTTGACAGTATCCTCGCGGCGGTGGTACCATACATGTGGATTGCGAGAGAATGGGATCCAGTTTCGGATGGCCTGTCCTCATCTATCCTACCATCCGGATCCCTCCTCGTGATCCCGGGCCGGGAAAAAGCCGGTAGCATTCCCGTGCCGGAGCGATATATAAATTGCTGGCCTTTCCGGGCCGCGTGGGCGCATAATACAGGTGCCGGCTAGAAGCGCCCAGGCGAGGTGGATGCCTGAAAGACGTTGGCAGGAAGCCGGGAAGGACGATTGCTGGAAGATCGTAGCGTTCTTGGCGTACAAGAATGCTGGTTTTGGTTGGGTCGGTGCCCGTGGCAGATGTTGCTGGACGAACTCATGATCCTGCTAGGCGCCATTCGGCAGCCGACCTGGTAACCGAGGTGGAGGGGACAGGAAGGAGGTCGCGCATGCGACGGTCGAAAGGATTTACGCTGATCGAGCTGTTGGTTGTGATCGCCATCATCGCCTTGTTGGTGGCCATGCTGCTGCCGACTCTGGCAAAGGCCAGGGAACTGGCCAAGCGCTCCATGTGTGGCGCTAACCTCAGAAACACTGGAACCGGTATTGCCATGTACTCCAGTGTCGACACCAGGGACGTCCCGCCGATACTGCCGGACATCCGTCAGGTCGCCGACGCGCCCGATTACTCCGAAGAACTGAAGATGGACAGCGAGTGCATCGCCTACGATCGCGACCCCAATACGGGCGATTCAACGGGAACCAAGAGGCTCGGCTACGGCGCGCAGCAGAACCTGTGCCTGCTGGTCAAGGTCAACACCATCACCTGGGAGCTGCTGCTGTGTCCGTCAAGCGGCACGATCAGGGCGGAGCGCAACTCTGAGGACCGCAAGTACGGGCTGGGCGACGCCAGCCAAAGCACGAGCTTCGTCGACTACGCCGTGCAGATCCCCTACCGGGAAACTATGGAGGGGACCAACTACTGCCCGTGGAAGTCGAACATGGACACAGCCCTGGCCGTCCTGGCCGACAAGCCGGTTCAACACGACCGTAACGATCCACAGGATATGCTGCGTCAGAACTGGAGCGCCAACCACGGCAATGAAGGCGAGAACCTGCTGTTCGGCGACTTCCACGCCGAGTGGAGGCAGGACATTAACATACTTAAGGGCATACTCAGCAACAACTGTTCCGGTTTTGCCAAGAACAACGTCTACACCGCCGACACGTGGGACCCCGCAAGCACGGCCGAGAATCCCAAGTTGACCGATATCGGCAACGAGAACATCACGCCGACGGACGCACACGGGACGAAAGACACCGTTCTGTTCCACTGGTATCCGTAATCACAGCCAACTCGATTCAGCCAATCGCCGTCGGGGCGGCCTTCGGGTCGCCCCGAGTTTTTTTGCGCCTGGGGACAGCTCGCCCCGGGCGAGGCCCCGCCGGCGCGCCCGCTCCGCGGCCGCCGGGGCCAGGTCCTCTGCGCGGGCTAGTCCAGGCGGACGGCGTCGCCCGGGGCGGGGATCACGACGTCCCGGCAGCCCAGCTCCTGAAGCAACTGGCGCATGGCGGCGGCCTGGGTCTCCTCGCCGTGGACCACGAACGCCCGCCGCAGCTTCCGGGCAAGCGGGCCGTATAGCCGGCGGAATTCGTCCACGTCCGCATGCGCGGAAAACCCGTTGAGAATCGCCACCCGCGCCAGCAGCTTGTACATCCTCCCGAAGATCCTGATCTCCTCGCGGCGCTCGACGATCCGCCGGCCGAGGGTGTGCTGGGCCATGAAGCCGACCACGATGACGGTGTTCTTCTCCTGCTCGACGTTGTTCTTGAGATGATGCAGGATCCGCCCCGCCTCGCACATTCCGCTGGCGGCCATGATGATGCAGGGCTCTCTCTTGTGGTTGAGGGCCTTGGAATCCTCCACGTCGGTGATGTACCGCACCGGGCCGTCCCGGCCGAACAGGTCCCCGTCCTGAGACCACTGCTGTACCGCCTCTCGATCGTAGCATTCAGGGTGCTTGGCGAAGACCGCGGTGGCGTTGGTCGACAGCGGGCTGTCGACGTAGACCGGCAGCCGCTTGAGCCGGCCCTCCTCGAACAGCCCCATCAGGTGGTAGATGATGGTCTGGGTGCGCCCGACGGAGAAGGCCGGGATGATGACCTTGCCGCCGCCGGCGACGGTCTCGCTGATGATCCGGCAGAGATTTTCCTTCATGCCGGTGGGGTTGTCGTGCCGGCGGTCGGCGTAGGTGCACTCGGTAATCATGTAGTCCACCTCCGGCAGCGGCTCGGTGGGGTTCTTCAGGATGGGCACCTCAAAGCGCCCCAGGTCGCCGGTGTACAGCAGGCGGAGGCTCTTGCCGTTCCGGTTCACCTCCAGCAGCACCATGGCCGAGCCGAGGATGTGACCGGCCTCGATGAAGGTGGCCTTGCAGTCCGGGCCGACCTGGAAGGTGGTGTCGTAGTCGATCGAGCGCATCCGCGGGATCGTGGCCCGGGCGTCGGCGACGGTGTACAGCGGCTCGATGCGGTCGCCGCCGTCGGCGCGTTTGGTGTTCCAGAACTCGGCGTCCTCCTCCTGAATGTGTCCCGAGTCCGGCAGCATGATCCCGCACAGGTCGCGGGTGGCGGGCGTGGCATAGATCGGCCCGGCGAAGCCGCGTTTGACCAGCACCGGCATCCGCCCGCTGTGATCGATGTGGGCGTGGGAAAGCACGACCATGTCGATCTTGCCCGGGGGCACCGGAAAGCTCTCGTTCAACTGGCGGACCTGGGCCCGATGCCCCTGAAACATGCCGCAATCCAGGCTCACCTGGGCGCCGTTGTGGCGGAGAAGGTGCATGGAGCCGGTGGTGCGACGTGCGGCCCCGTGAAAGACCAATTCAGTCATCCTAGCTCTCCCACCGAGCGGCAGGTGGGTGCGTCAATCCGCTAATGCTCCCGCCGCCGGCACACTCTGAATCCCGGACGATTTCGTTCATGAGGTACTTGTGTTTGTATTGTTCCGCCCGGCCCCGGCACTGGACGATCCGGCGGGCCTCCTGCCGGGCGAAGCTGCCTTCGGGCAGCGACCTGTGGCGGATCGGCCCCAGCCGCCCGCTGCCGCGCTTGGCATCATATTCCAGGTTGATTTCGCGCAGGGCCTCATCCAGCCGCCGGCAAAGCGTCTCCGCACCGACCCGCCCGATGGGCTCGGCAAGCAACTGGTAGTACGGCAGCGCGGCGAAGTGCCCTTGCAGCACGAACGTCTCCACGGCGACGCCCAGGGCGCCGGCCGCCCGCCGCATCGCCTCCACCACCTGGTGCTCGGTGAGCTTCTCGCCGGTGATCGAGCAGGCGTGAAAGCCCTTGGAGAGAAACTCGAACACGGGGCTGGCGCCGAGCCGCCCGGTGACGCGCACCCGGTCGTCGATGTTGTACCGCCACAGGCCGGCCCGGTTGGTGAGCACGATGAAGTACTCCCGCCCGACCTCCAGCTCGTGGGCGCGGAGGACGTCCGGGCGGGCCGATTCGACCTGCTCGGACGGGATGAACTCCAGGAAGTTGGAGGTGATCTCCGCCACCCCCGCCGGCGTGCCGGATTGTATCGGCATCGAAAGCCTGCCCTCGCTGGCCAGCAGGCCGATGTCGCGAACGGGCACGTCGCCGTAAAGCCGGCGAACCCGCGGCAGGTACAGTCCCAGCGTTCCCCCCGTCCACAGACACAGAAGGTTCAGCCGCCAGTAGTGCCTCGGCAGCAGTTCCCCGTGGCGGTGCAGAAGTTCTTGCAGTCTTTTCGCGGCCCCCGGCTCGGGGCGCAGGGAAAGCCGGCGGGTCAGCCCCGGCGGCAGGCCCTCCGGCGGGTTCAGCGTTCCGTCGTGGACGTCGCGGATGATCCGTTCGGCGCAGTCGCGCCCGGCCTCGGCCAGCCGGATGGCCGAGGAAGGGTTGGCCGTGGTAAGCATCGCCACGTCGCGCGTCATCGAGCACCGCACGGCCGTGTAATACTTGCTGGCGGGATTGTGAATTTCGCTGACGATCCGCGGGACCGGATACATCTTCCGCACGATCCACTTTTGCGTCTCGGCCAACAGCCCGCTGATCGAGCCGCACGGAATCCCCGTGGGGCTGAGCGATTCCCGCGCCGAGGAGGTGATCGCCACGACCGGCCGCAGCCAGGCCTGCGGGTGCCGCTTCAGCGCCAGCAGCCCGAATACGTTCCAGCCGCGGCGATAGTCCGCCAGGAAACGCTGCGTCACCGGAATGTATTTAGGCGCCCCGGTCGTGCCCGAGGTGACGGCGAACATGACGACCTCCGTGCCGGCGGCGAACAGCGCCCGCACCTCGCCGCCGAGGACGCGGTCCACGTACGGGCGGTGGCTCTCGTAGTCCCCGATCGGAACGGCCGCGGTGAAGTCGGCGTACGAGCGGACCCGGTCGAAGTGGTGGTCGCGCCCGAACTGGCTGTCGGCGGCCGCGTCGATCATCTGCCGCAGCAGCCGCTCCTGCCCTTCCCGGGTTCGCTGGTGGGCCCGGAGGAACGCTCGCACCTGGTGGCCCGCGTGCATTGCCGCCACCCGCGCGGCCGGACGCAGAATTGTGCCTAGGATCGTCATTTCGTCCTACGGGGGCTCAGCATACGGTTTCCCCCGGCCGGTTCCACCGGGCGGGCGGCGCAGCTCGAGGGAAAAAGGGCCCGCCGCCCGAACTCACGAGTCCACGAATTCACGAACGCGCACGGGTGGGCCGGCCCACCGGGCATCCGCCGCCGGTCGGGTCAGCTCCTCCTCGCCGACCTCCTCCCCGGCCAGGTGCCTGCGGAAAAAGGCCTCGATCCTCGCCGTGTACTCGACCGGGGCGACGATCACGGACTGGTTGTGCTTGGCCCGGGGCACGATCCAGAGGTACTTGGGTTGGCCGGCGGCGGTGTAGAGAATGCCGGCCTGCTCGGCCCGGATGTAGCTGTCCTTTTCGCCGTGGATGAACAGAATCGGGCAGGAGACCATGTTCGCCAGCGCCTTCCGAACCGACGGAAATCGCCGCCCCAGCCTGCGCTGAGCGAAGACCATCATGCACCACAGCAGGAACCGCCAGAACGCATCGGGATGGTTTTCGTACACCAGCTTGACCCGGGCGAAGATGTACGCCCAGCGCTTCATCAACGACACCAGCGTCTCCCCGGTGCTGAAGGCCCCGTCGCAGACCATGCAGTTGATGTTGGGGTCGGAGCTGGCCGCCAGGATCGCCGCCCCGGCCCCGCGGCTGATGCCGAACACCCCCACCCGGGTCGGCTCCCCCGCCGTGGAAAGGGCGTCTTCCACGTGCGCGCACGCCCCCAGCACGTCCTCCAGCTCCTTGTCGGAGGGCCATTGCAGCGGGCGGTAGCCGCGCCCGCTGGAGCTGCCGCCGTGACCGCGGAAGTCGAAGGTGAACACGTCGAAGCCGGCGTCCACCAGCGGCCGGGCGTAGCGGGCGCAACTGTACATGTCCGAGCCAAACTCGTGGCAGAAGACGATCGTGCCCTTGCGCCGGGCGCCGGCGGGCGTCCGCAGCCACATCCCGCGGAGGGACGTGCCGTCGAAGCTGCGGAAGCGGACCTCCTCACCCTGGATGATCTGGAAGTCCCTCGGCCCCATGGACAGCGGCGGCGGCGTGTCGGTGAAGATGTTCAGGCAGATGCGGACGTACTTGCCCAGCAGCAGGACCAGGAAGATCAGCAGGGAAAGGCACGTCCAGGCGATGGCGATGGCCGCCCAGTTGTGCCCGACCCACGGCCACAACTCCGCCGTTACAAGTATTGTCGCCATCGTCGCGCTCATGGTCTGCGCAGCCTGCGCTGTCGATCTGCCCTGCCGGCCGGAAAGCCAAACTGAAAACGCTGGTGAGGCACCCGTCAGGATAACGCTCCCCGGCCGGTCAAAGCAACCCCCGCGCCGGCTACGTTCCGGGCGCGCTGTTCCGCTCCCGGAGCGCGATCGGGCCCGAACGGGCCAGGTGTGAGAAAAGGAATGCCCACGCGGGCGTGGGCAGTGTGGGATTCGCCGCCCGGCAATAATCGGATCGGCTTGGGCTTATATGGCCTGCCGGCCGGCGGCGGGCGGGCTTGCCGGCGACAGTCCAGGACGAGTCGTTGGCTGCTTCGACCCCTCCTGGAAAGACCTCTCCATCCTCTCGAGCTTTTCGAGGATCTCCTTGGAGAGGCCCTGGCGCTGCTCCGCAGTCTGGATCAGACCGGAGCGGATGAACTTGCCGGACTTGTTGTCGGTTACGGAAAGGTACCTTTGCCCGTCTTTGCGGGTGGTGACCGCCAGTGTGTGCTCGGCGTCGTGGTAGCTTTGCGACTTGGGAGCCCAGAAATACCGGCTCGATAGAGCCTGGCCCTCCAGCGCCGGTTCGAGCCCCATCAGCAGGTCACGGGCATCTTCGCGAATCTTCTTGCGTTGCTCGGGGGTCTGTAAGGGCCCTTCGTAAATGGTCGTGCCGGTGGTCTTGGTGGGGGCATTCAGGAAACTGGAAATCATCCCGTACGCGCGTGCGCTGCGCCCGATGTCTAGTCCCGGAGGCCACAGGGGGGGCGGTCCGAGCTTCGGCAGGTCCTTTTCGGTGAGCTTGACGGATATGGTCTGGGGCTTGGCCTTGCGGATGACGGTGAGCTGAACCTGATCGCCGCCTTTGAACGTGCGGACCAGCACCGCCAGTTGATGGGCATTGATCAGGATCTGGGCGTCGAGCTTGTGCAGCACGTCGTGCCGCTCCAGCCCGGCCGTCTTGGCCGGAGAGTCCGGGTCGACGTGATCGACCAGCAGGCCCACCCCCTCCGGCAGGGTCAACTGCTTGCGCAGCGCCCCCGTCACCGGCGAGACCGACACGCCCAGATAGGCCGCCTTGACCTTCTCCACACTGACCCAGCCGCCGACGGTTACCGTATACGGCCGGGCGGCCGTCAGGACGACATACGCAGCCCCGTCCAACGCTTGCTTGATCAGGTCGCTCCGCCGGGACTGTATCTGACGCTCCATGGACTCGACGAGGGATTCGAGGTTGCGGACGCTACGATGCTCCGGTCCGTACTTCCCGCGGAGGTTGTCCAGGTTCGCCTGGAGTTTCGCCTTCTGCGCCTCCAGAGTTCGCAGGACCGGATCGAGCCTCAACGTCTGCTGAATTTCCGGGGTCACGGTTGGCGCAGTGGCCGGCTGGGTCGAGGGGGGCGTGGGGCCAGGCACAACGCGGTAAGCCCCGCGCCCGGGCTGGCCCGCGTCTTTTTCGGCCTCGGCCGCGGTCTGCCCTACGCCGGCCGTCGTGCAACCCAGCATTGCCACCAGCGCCATGGCCATCTTGTTCCAGCCTTGCATGTTGCTTTCCTTTCCACGGCCGGGGGTCAGTAGGTCTCGGCCGCTATCAGAACCACCTGCTCATCCGGGATGGACATTACATCGGTGTAGCCGGTCCTTACGTCGATCCAGAGGACGCGCCGCAGGATCCGCCGGCGGAACTTCCGCAGGGGCGTGCGATCGTCCAGCAGCAGCACGCCTTCATACTGCATGCGGGAGTAGGTCTGCTCCATCCGCACCGGCCCGGCCGGCTGTGGCTCCGGCTGCGCGGTCCGCTCGGCCACGCCGGGCTCGGGATGGCTGTGCTGCTTGCCGCCGCCGGACAGCGCAATTGCCACGCCCACAACGACCGCCGCGGCTGCAAGTGCCCCGGCCGCCCACCACAGCCGAGCCGCTCCGGCTGGCTGGCGCAGGACGCGCCGGTCCAGAGTCTTCGGGGGCCGGCGAAGCGGCATCTTCCGCAGCAACTTTTCGATCTCGTCGCTCATGAGATTTCCCGCAGTTGCGCTCTGATCGTCTCCAGTGCCCGGCGATAGCGGCTGGCGACGGTCGCGAGCGGCTCGCCCAGCGCCTCGGCCGCCTGCCGAAAGGTCAGCCCGGCGTAGACCCGCAGCACCACCGCCTCGCGCTGCTCGGGCGGCAGGGCCTCCACCGCTTGGCGGACGAGGCGAAATTGCTCGGCCTGGTCAACAGCAACCTCCGGCCCGACGGCCGAACCGTCGAAGATCGAGGCCGGCGCCGCCGCGAACGGGCGCTTCCGCAACTGATCGATCGCGGCATTCCGCACGGCCGCAAACACGTACCCCACCAAGTCCCCGGCCCGGGCCGACCTTGACGAGTTCCACAGGTGCAGGAACGCCTCCTGCACGGCGTCCTCGGCCAGATCCGCCCGCCCGGTGACCGCCAGGGCCAGCGTGAACAGGCCCTGCTTGTGCTTGCGATAAATGGCTTCAAGTGCTCGCCGCACCGGGGACCCTTATGCCGTCGGACATCACCCTTTGGACGCTTCTGCCAGGTCAGTTTATGCAGAAAAATCCGCAAGAACCGCGAAAATGGACCGGCTCGGTCCTTCCCCCCACGTCACGGGCACGGTCGCGGCCGGCTATGAGGGTCTGCCGAGGATCAGCGTGTTGTTCTGCCCGCCGAAGCCGAAGGAGTTGCTCATGCAGATGTCGACTTTCGCCTTGC
>Ga0315541_1002991_pt1 | contig 13409 bp, 7 predicted proteins | sample SalMarSW160190MG_FD_203095 | JGI IMG/M metagenome (GOLD analysis project Ga0315541, IMG submission 203095) | Salt marsh sediment microbial communities from the Plum Island Ecosystem LTER, Massachusetts, United States - Salt Marsh Sediment SW1601-190 ...
GTGGGGTGATGCGTACGGATATTTTTAAGAGATGTCTTTGGTTCGCTTCTGGGAATATCCTGGCTGAAGCTGGGTAGTCAGGTGGATGTAACCAACCCCCTTCCAGTGGGAGGGGGTTGGTTGTTATAATCAAGAAATTCGGATTGTATCGGCTGTTCCGAGCACTCTTTGCCCGTCATTGCGAGCCCTTCGCTTGTTGTCATTCTGAGCCGAAGCGAAGAATCTCACCGCTCAGGACAGGTCTCCGTGAAGGGGCCAAGGCGTGGCAATCCCGGAAAACCAAATCCTAAATCCTAAATCCGAAATGCTAAACAATATCAAATGACCAAAATCCCAATGACCAAAGAGGTTTTGAACGTTGAATTTAGATATTGGGATTTGTTTAGGATTTAGTGCTTCGAGATCAGGATTTAACCTGGGGATTGCTTCGGCACGTTGTGCCTCGCAATGACAAGGGGGGGGCATTGGGAGAGACTCCCCGACCAGCCAGAAAGCAGGACTATTTTCCTATTGAGGAAACCAGGCTGCACGGCTATAGTGAAAATTGGCAGGCAGGGTTCTGTTCTGCCTGCCACAAAGTTCACCCCGGTGATTTATACGGGGGAATTTACGCAGGGTATGGATTGGGGTAAACTGCTGAAAATGAGGACTCAGTGATAAGAAAAGCAGTGACAGGCAGGATACTTCGTTCAGGATGGCAAACCTGGCGTAAAAGCCTCTTTCTGGTCATCAGCATATTCGCCCTCGTAAGCTCAACCGTCTGTTGTGGCTATCTAGAAGGTCACGGTACCTTCTATCCCAACGACGAGTGGAAGGCTGAAATTTCCCTTTCGCTCACGCCTCAACAGCTTACGCTGTGCGGCGGAGGACAGGCTTTGGAAGCAGAGCTGCAGGAGGAGACAGCTGCGATGCTGGAGGGCAAAAATATCCGCTACACCTGGGAAAAAGAGAGCCAGAGGGATGGAGGTGCTAAGTACATTATTGCCATGGAAGGGGAAGGCCTGGACGAGTTTAGCCAGGTAGTCTTTAGCAGGATTTGCCCGGCTGAGCTGCTGGGAAGTCCGGCTTCCTTGTACCTGACCGGGAAAGTCAGCGAAGGGCAGGCGCTGGTCTTTAGCCTGGACAACAACCCGTCTACCGGCTACTTGTGGGAAACAGCGGAAATGGATGGGGAAATCCTGCGTCAAACCGGAGATGTTGAGTTCAGGCAGGAGTCCGGACTGCTTGGTGCCCCGGGCAAGCAGATTGTGCACTTTGAGGGCATAGGCACGGGCGAGACGAATCTCGAGTTGATATATCACCGTCCCTGGGAAAAAGATACGGAACCAACCAGGGAAATGCGTATCCAGGCAGGTGGAATAGACCTGCCAGACTTGCTTGCGCACCTCGATAGTCTAACTCCGGACCGCACGCCCAGTTCGCCCCCGGAGTGTGAATGCCAGGGGGATATAGCTACTCCCGCAGCAGGAGAGCATCCAATCGCTTCCCCCAACCTGGGTCTTCCGGAGGCTTTCAACTGGTGCGACAACGGGGGATGTACTCCGGTAAAGAACCAAGGTGGCTGTGGGAGCTGCTGGGCCTTTGCTACGGTGGCTCCATTGGAATCCAATATCAAGATCAAGAATGGGGTTGAGGAGAATCTTGCAGAGCAATATCTCGTTTCCTGTAACACAGATGGCTGGGGCTGCGATGGTGGCTGGTGGGCCCACGATTATCATTGGTGGAAGATACCGCCAAGTGAGTCCGAGGCCGGGGCAGTGCTTGAAGAGGAGTTTCCATATCAGGCTAACGACGTGCCTTGCTGCGGCTCCTGCCCGTTCAATCACCCATATGAGCTCGATTCCTGGAGCTGGGTAGGGGAAGGGTCAGGTGTTCCATCCGTTGAGGACCTGAAGCAGGCCATTTACACCTATGGACCCATCTCGGCAGCGATTTGCGCCGGGTCGGCTTTTGGGAGCTATGGAGGCGGCATTTTTGAAACCGATGAGACATGTACCTTCGGTGTAAATCACGCTGTCGCCCTGGTCGGCTGGGACGACAGCCAGGGGACGAACGGCGTATGGATTCTAAGAAATTCCTGGGGCACAGGCTGGGGCGAATCCGGCTATATGCGCATCGGATATGGGGTCTCTAATGTGGGATACTCTGCCAACTACATTGTCTATGACCCTGGTCCGGCACCAAATATGCCGTCTGCTCCATCCCCGGGAAATCACACCACCGGCGTTTCTGTGGATACTGATTTGAACTGGAGTGGCGGAGACCCTGATGCCGGTGATACAGTGAACTATACTGTTTACTTTGGCACTAACTCGACGCCGCCCTTCAGGGAAACCATCGGCCCTCACCCTGCCAACCAGACTTCCATAAGCTATAGTCCAGGGACATTAAGCTGCAATAGCACCTACTATTGGCAGATAGCTGCCCAAGATAACCATGGAGCCTCCACAACTGGACCTGTTTGGGATTTCACCACCCAGCAAGCACCGGCAGTGACTTATAACCTCACTATCTCAAGCGCATCTGGAGGGATTGTAACGACGCCTGGAGAGGGGACATTCACCTGTAATGACAGTGAGGTAGTAAACCTTGTAGCCGCAGCTGATACCAACTATACCTTTGCCAACTGGACCGGAGACGTGGGCGCCATTGCCGATGTCAACTCAACAACCACGAACATAACCATGAATGGCAATTACTCCATCATGGCCAACTTTGAAGCGATACTGCTAGTGCCTGAGATCTCGTTCAGCCCGTCAAGCTTTAACTTCAATGCTGTTGAAGGTAGTTCAAACCCGGCAAGCCGGACACTCCAGATATGGAATTCCGGGGGAGGGACGCTCAACTGGTCTTTAGATGATGGTGCTGGTTGGCTTGGTGAGAATCCCACCAGCGGCAATTCCACGGAGGAGAGTGACAGCGTGACGGTATCGGTTAATGTAACCGGTATGTCTGCTGGAGATTACCCGGCCAGCATTAACATAACCGCTGCTGGGGCAAATAATACTCCACGCACAGTTCCCGCCAGCTTGCATATTTTCCCGCCGGGTACTGCTGCAACCCTGGAGGGACATGTTAACTTCACAGGAAGGGGCAGCAATAATACTAAGTGGGCAGAACCGTTTAATGTAACGCTGTTTGAGCCTGGTAATCTCAGCAATGTGCTATGGATAGGTAATGCCACCACCAACAATACCGGGGTATTCAACATCAGCGGTCTTACTCCGGGCACCTATGACATTGGAATTAAGAACTGGACCTGCTTGAGTGAGGTCGTGACTAACGTGACGTTGACTGCCGGTATGACCACTGTGGTTGATTTTGGCACTGTTAGGCAGGGAGATGCCAACGACGACGACTACGTAGGCAGTAGTGACTTCTCACTGCAGAACTTTGCCTACAACACCTGGCCAGGCCAGCCGAAGTGGAATCCCTACTGCGACTTCAATCGTGATGACTATATAGGTAGCAGTGATTACTCCGTGCTCAGCTTCTGCTACTACAACCAGTGGGGTGATGCGTACGGATATTTTTAAGAGATGTCTTTGGTTCGCTTCTGGGAATATCCTGGCTGAAGCTGGGTAGTCAGGTGGATGTAACCAACCCCCTTCCAGTGGGAGGGGGTTGGTTGTTATTAAAAAACAGCAAAAGAGGGCCCGCAACGACGCCCTCCTGTCATTGCGAGGCATGCCCCCCTTTTGTGGTGCGACCCTTCAGGGTCGTGCGCACGAGGCTAAAGCCTCGCACTACATTTCTAAACATCTTACGTCATTGCGAGGGACGACGCCCTCCTGTCATTGCGAGGAGCGCTAGCGCCGAAGCAATCTCAGCAAAGCAAAACTTAAAAATCAAAAGGCAAAATGACAGAGCAAAAATAAAAAAGCGGTCAGTAATCAGCAGTCAGCAATCAGCGGCTAGTTAATGACTGAAGGCTGATAACAGAAAACTGATAGCTACTGAACTTTGAATTGTAATTTTGATTTTTTATCTTTGATTTTTGGATTTGTTTGGCAATCCCGGCGGGGCGCTGACAAATATCGCCTTTCCTCATAGTTCGGTGGTATAATATGTCTAAACCCTGAAAATCGCCATAGGTGATGTAAGGAAGCTGAAATGATTAGAGCAGAGAAACCTCTTTCAATTCTGGTGGTACTGACATTGGTGCTGTCTTTTGGGATAGTGGCAATGCCGCAAGGCACAACGGAGGCAAGCGGCCCACCCTGTGCCTGTGGCGATATCTGTGTCAATACCACTGGCTGGTGGCGTGATGGAGGTACTTTCAACGCCAGCAGTACCCCCATTCAGGATGCGGTCAATAGTGCCATCGGGGGAGAGACGATTTGCGTTAAGGACGGTACATATAACGAAAACGTGGATGTGGGCATATCTAATATAACCATCCAATCTGAGAATGGCACTGCGAACTGTGTGGTGAATGCATCAAATCCAGATGACCATGTGTTCCATGTAACTGCAGACTGGGTCAACATCACCGGGTTCACGGTGGAAAACGCCACGGAAGCGTATAACGCTGGCATATACCTTTCTACCGCAGCGCATTGTAACGTGTCTAATAACAATGTTATGAATAACTACCGTGGCATCTACCTGTATTATTCGAGCAACAACGCGCTCACCAACAACTCCGCCTCAAATAACAGCGATGGCATCTACCTGTGGCACTCGAACAACAACACATTCACCAACAACACCGCAACGAACAACTACCACTGCGGCATCTACCTGTATTATTCGAGCAACAACACGCTCACCAACAACACTGCCTCAAACAACGACTACCACGGCGTCTGGTTGGATGAGTCGAGCAACAACACGCTCACCAACAACACCGCCTCAGACAACGACTATGACGGCATCTTGCTGTATTCTTCCAGCAACAACACGCTCACCAACAGCACCTGCTCAAGCAACAACGTCGGCATCTACCTGCATTCCTCGAGTAACAACACCATCTACAACAACTACTTCGGCAACTCGGACAACGCCTACGACGACGGGAACAACACCTGGAACATCACAAAGACACCCGGAATTAATATCATCGGTGGTCATTACCTCGGTGGCAACTACTGGTCGGACTATAGTGGCAATGATACCGACAAAGATGGCATTGGAGATACGCCTTACAATATCGCCGGGGGTGCAAACAAAGATTATCTGCCATTAACGACTCCTGCCCTCATCGATGTTATTAGAAATCTGCCTGACACGGTGCAAAGAGGGGAGACGTTCAATGTTACCGTGACCTTCACCGCTCCTGAAGATAAGTTCAATGCCATCGGTCTGACCGATTTTTGCCCTGATGGCTGGAATGTGACCGTTAATGAAACATGGTGCACCCCGACTGCCGATGCTGTTTTAGCTACGGACAATAGAGCGCAGATTGCCTGGTTTGGGGAGATTGGTGTGGGTTTTGACAACGGTACTTCATTTAGTGCGTTATATAAGGTAACTGTGCCTGATTACGCCCCGTTAGGAATTTATACCTTTTACGGTGTTCTCGTATATCATATTGCCGCTGAAGGACCTTATTATGAAAATGTGATAGGTGATTCTGAAATTGACGTATCTGGCGCTACCCTGGTGGGGAATGTTACTTTTGTCGGAAGGGGCAGCGCTACTGATGCTAGGTGGATAGAGCCGTTTGTGGTGAGGGCGTTCGAGCCTGGTAATCTCGACAATGTAACGTGGAACGGCACTGCCACCACCAACACTACCGGTGTTTTCACCATCACTCGTCTTATTCCAGGCACCTATGATATCGGAATTAAGAACTGGACCTGCCTGAGTGAGCTGGAGACTAATGTGACATTGATTGGTGGTAATACCACTGTGGTTGATTTTGGTGTGATACGTGAGGGCGATGCCAACGACGACGATTTAATAGACAGTAGTGACTTCTCACTGCTGAGCTTTGCCTACAACACCTGGCCAGGCCAGCCGTTGTGGGATCCCTACTGCGACTTCACTCGTGATGACTATGTAGGTAGCACTGATTTCTCCTTGCTCAGCTTCTACTACAACCAGTGGGGTGATGCGTACGGATATTTTTAAGGGATGTTTTTGCTCTTGGGAATATCCTGGCTAAAGTTGGGTAGTCAGGTGGATGCAACCAGCCCCCTTTAGTGACCAAAACCGAAAGAGTGGAGAAAATATAACTAAATACAACTAAATGTAACTAAAGTTAACCAACAAGACTTGATGTTTTCCACATGGCAATGTAGAATGTAGAAAAGCACCAGGGCTAAAGTCCTGGATATTGTCACAAGCTCTGCTATGATGTTGGGTTAAGAACTGGACTGGCCTGAGTAAGATGGCATTAGGTGAGACGTTCAGCGCAGGTAACATTACTACGATTGACTTTAGTTTGCTTGCTGAAGATAGGCGAAGGTAGGAAGCTAGCGGTTTGGTACTAACAGAATGAGAGTAGCAGGGGTGCTTGTTGCCCTGGCGGTTCTGATGTTTGCTGCTGTCGTCCCTGTGGGTACGGCTCTGGCGCAAGAAGCCAATCCAAGCAGGAGTCTGCCTGTTGATGTGGAAAGGGGGGAAACGTTCAATGTCACCGTGAACTTCACTGCCCCTGCGGATAATTTCTTTCTTGTCTCCCTTTATGACAATGCTCCCGTGGGTTGGAATGTGACCGTCAATACGGCGTGGTGCACCCCGGCGGCGGCCACAGTTATGGGTACAGGGAATAGTATACAGATTGTCTGGAGTGGGCCGTTTAGCAATGGCACTTTCTTCACCGCGGTGTATAAGGTGACTGTGCCTGAAGACGCCGACGCGGGACTTCATACCTTTTATGGATTCCTGAAATATTACTTTGGTGCTGTAGGCCCTTACCTTGAAAATATAGCTGGTGATTATCAAGTGCTTTTCCCACCTGAATTCGATGTTATTAGACATATCAATGAAACATTGAAAAGCCCGAATATGCTGTATCCCGGCGATACATTTGAGGTCTCCGTTAATTGGACCGCACCTCTAAATAACTTCTGTGCTATCGGTTTCACTGACCTTGCCCCCGTTTTTTTTGCGGTTGAGGCTAATAAAACGTGGTGTTCCCCCACAGCGGATGCAACTAATGTGTCAGATAATAAGGTGGAAATTGCCTGGTACGGCCCCTATGCTAAGGGAATTAACTTTACTGTAATGTATAAGGTGACTGTCCCCGTGACTGCCGCACCAGGAAATTATTACTTCCCTTATGATAACTGTTTGCTCAGCTGGCTTGAATACAGCTTTGGTGCGTGGGGACCATATGCATCGTGCACAATAGGAGATACTGAGGTGTTGCTAACAGTCGGCGGTGATATAATGGGAGAGACGCGTGATGTTAATGCCGACGAGCTATCCGATGTCAACGTCACGCTGTATGAAGATGCTTCAGTGCTAACAAGCGATACAAGCACGCCGAATTACACCATGACGGTCAATGCGACCGGGGACTACTGGCTGAGCGGTAGCAAATACAGCTATTTTGATATACTTACAAATGACATGCCGTCCGCACCTAGAAATCCGTATCACCCGGACTACATAAACCTGACAACACCAGAACTATTAGCCGCGGGATACACCCTTAACTTCTCAGGTGACTACGGGCTTGTCCCCAAGTGCTGCACCATGTCCTATGCCATGGAAAGCGTCAACCACTGGCTATACACACCGATCGATGAAGATGAGAACCCGCATCCTGAGTGGCAGCTTTCTAACTGGAAAGCTATGGAGTCGGTTCACTCCTGGCAGTTTCCCCACCCCCTGTGACTAGCCCCTCCTAGAGTTGGGTAGTCAGGTGGATTCACCTAACCCCCTGACCTAGTTTAGATAAAGGGTGGACACCTGGAAGAAAGTCAAAACTCAAAAATCAAAACGACATAGCAAAATTAAAAAAGCGGTCAGTGGTCAGCGGTTACCTAATGGCTGAAGGCTGATAGCTACTAACTTGGAGATTGCTTCGGCACTCACGTGCCTCGCAATGACGTAAGAGCGAGTGTCATTGCGAGGAAGTCCGTCAGCTGACGGACGACGAAGCAATCCCCAAGTGAAATCCTAAGCTCAAAGCACTAAATCCTAAACAAATCCCAATATCTAAATTCAAAGCTCAAAACCGTTTTGGTCATTGCGATTTTGGTCATTTGATATTGTTTAGTATTTCGGATTTAGTATTTCGAGTTTTGTTTTTCCGAGATTGCCACGCCTTGGCCCCTTCGCTGCGCTCGGGGTTTCAGCTCACCGCAATGACAGAAAGAGGAGGCTAATGTGTCATCAATAGCAATAGTATGAACGAGTATACTCTCTTCCATTGGATGAGGGGTAGATGATATGATTGAGAATATGAATGAATACACCCTCTTCCATTGGATGAGGGCTAGCTGTTGTAATTGAGAAAATGAGATTGCTTGTAGCGTTCGTTACCATAGTGGCATTGATGACGGTTGCGCTCATGCCCGTGGACATGGCTCTGGGCAAAGAAGTCAATCCAGCCAGGACTTTGCCTCACACCGTGGAAAGAGGGGAAACATTTGATGTCACCGTGACCTTCACCGCCCCTGAAGATAAGTTCAATGCTATCTCCGTCACCGACCTTGCTCCCGAAGGCTGGAATGTCACCGTTAGTACAGCATGGTGCACCCCGACTGCCGATGTTGTTTTAGCTACGGGCAATAAAGCAGAGATCGCCTGGTACGGTGAGGTTGGTGTGGGCTTTGATAACGGTACTTCATTTAGTGTGTTGTACAAGGTAGCTGTTCCTGTTGATGCCTCGATGGGGATTCATACCTTCAGCGGCTTTCTGGGGTATTATGTCGGTCCTTCAGAGCATATTTTTGAAAACGTAACAGGTGATTCTGAAGTGGAAGTTGTTTTAGCCGCCACGCCGATTATCTTCTTTAGTCCGGCAAGCCTCATCTTCAGTGTCGCCCGGGGAGGTTCAAACCCGGCAGATCAGACGCTGGATATCTGGAACTCAGGCGTTGATACACTTAACTGGACGCTGAGCGATAATGCTGCGTGGCTCAGCGAGAATCCGACAGGAGGCAGCTCCACAGGTGAGCATGATACAGTGGCTGTATCGGTTGATATAACGGGAATGTCTGCCGGGGACTATTCCGCCAAGATTACCATAACTGCTGATGGAGCAGGCAACAGCCCGCAGAAAGTCCCCGTTAGCCTGCATATTGGCTCATCGACGCCACAGATATCATTCAGCCCGGAAAACCTTAGCTTCACTGCCGGTGAAGAAGGTTCAAACCCTGCAGACGAGACACTGCAGATCTGGAACTCAGGTGTTGATATACTTAACTGGACGCTCAGTGATGATGCTGAGTGGCTCAGCCAGAATCCGACAAGCGGCAGCTCCACAGGTACAGACGATACGACAGTAGTAACTGTATCGGTGAATACAACAGGAATGTCTGCTGGGAATTATTCCGCCAGCATTACCATAATGGCTGATGGGGTGAGCAACAGTCCGCGGACAGTTCCGGTTAGTTTATATATGGGAGAAATAGGCCCGCCACCACAACCGTGGCTCAACCGATACTGGTGGACGATAGTGGCCGGGATAGTTGGTGTTGTGATTTTGGCTTACTTTCTGCGGCGAAGAAGAGCAGCATTTTGACTTTTGAGTTTTCGTCATTGCGAGGCACGCCTGTGCCGAAGCAATCCCCTGCCCTGAATGGAAATCCTAAATCCGAAGCACTAAATCCTAAACAAACCCGAATATCTAAACTCAAAACTCAGTTTAGTAGCTTTCAGTTATCAGCTTTATACTGACTGCTCTGCCATTTTGCATTTTGATTTTTAATATTGTTTATCCCTTCCATTGGAAGGGGGTAGCTGTTATAATGGAGAAAATGAGATTGCTTGTAGCGTTCGTTACCATAGTGGCATTGATGGCGGTTGCGCTCATTCCTGTGGACATGGCTCTGGGGCAGGAAGTCAATCCAGACAGGACTTTGCCTCCCACCGTGGAAAGAGAGGAAACATTTGATGTCATTGTAACCTTCACCGCCCCCGAAGATAAGTTCAATGCCATCGGTCTGGCCGACCTTTGCCCTGATGGTTGGGATGTGACCGTTAATGCAACATGGTGCACCCCGACTGCCGATGCTGTTTTAGCTACGGGCAATAGAGCGCAGATTGGCTGGTTTGGGGAGATTGGTAAGGGCTTTGACAAAGGTACTTTATTTAGTGCGTTATATAAGGTAACCGTGCCTGATTATGCCTGTGCGGGAAGTCATACCTTTAGTGGCTCTCTGGAATATTGGGTTGGCTCTGAAGGACCTTATTTGGAAAACGTAACAGGTGATTCTGAAGTAGACGTCCCTGTATACAACTCGCCACTTATCTGCTGTAACCCGAGAAGCTTCAGCTTCAGTGCTACCGAGGGAGGTTCGAACCCGGCAAGCCAGACGCTGGAGATTTCGAACTCAGGCGTTGATATGCTCGACTGGTTGCTGAGTGATGACGCTGGGTGGCTCGGCGAGAATCCCACAAGCGGCAGTTCCACGGGCGAGCGTGATACAGTAGACGTATCGGTTGATATAACGGGAATGTCTGCCGGGAATTATCCTGCCAACATCACCATAACGGACCCCGGGGCAGACAACAGCCCGTGGACCGTCCCGGTTAGCCTGCATATTGGCTCATCGACGCCACAGATATCGTTCGACCCTGAGAGCCTTAGCTTCACTGCTGCTGAAGGAGGTTCAAAACCGGCACCCGAGACGCTGGATATTTGGAACTCAGGCGTTGATAGGCTCGACTGGTCGCTGAGCGATGATGCTGCCTGGCTCAGCGAGAATCCCACAGGCGGCAGCTCTACAGGGGAGCATGATACAGTATCTGTATTTGTTGATATAGCAGGGATGTCTGACGGGGATTATTCCGCTGACATTACCATAAACGCTACCGGAGCAGGCAACAGCCCGCAGAAAGTTCCTGTTAGCCTGCATATTAGCACAGCAGCGGCAGCGCCGGAGATATCCTTCACCCCTAAAAGTCTCAGCTTCACTGCTGGTGAAGAAGGTTCAAACCCGGCAAACGAGACGCTGGAGATTTGGAACTCAGGCGTTGATACACTTCACTGGACGCTGACTGATGATGCTGCGTGGCTCAGCGAGAATCCCACAAGCGGCAGCTCCACAGGCGAGCGTGATACAGTAGTGCTATCGGTTGATATAGCGGGAATGTCTGACGGGGCTTATTCCACCGGTATCACCATAACCGCCCCCGGGGCGAGCAATAGTCCGCAGACAGTTCCGGTTGCTCTGTATGTGGGAATAAGCCCACCGTCACCCGCACAATTTACCATAACTGGTCTTGATGTTACTCCTAAGCGAGTACCGCCAGGACAGCCAGTAACCGTCAGCGCCCAGGTCACCAATATTGGTGATAGCGAGGCTAGCTGTACTGTGAACCTTACCGTAAACGGGCAGGTAGAGCAGACAAAGACGGTAACCCTGGCTGCTGAGGCGATGGAGACGGTAACCTTCACCGTGACTAAGGAAGCGCCCGGCAGTTACACCGTATCAATGGGGGACTTGACTAAAGAGTTTACTGTTGCCGCTGCCGCTTCATCATGGCTCAGCCGATACTGGTGGATGATAGTGATAGTAGTCGGGGTCGCTGCTGTTGTGCTTTTGGCTTACTTCCTGCGGCGAAAAAGAGCAGCCTACTAGATTGTTTGGCAGATTTCAGCCATCAGCCATCAGCTATCAGCCATTAGGTAACCGCTGACTGCTCATTGCTCTTTGATTTTTGAGTTTTGCGAGATTGCTTCGCTACGCTCGCAACAAGGATTGCCACGCTTCGCTCGCAATGACAACCCCTCCTGTCATTGCGAGGAGCGCTAGCGACGAAGCAATCCCGAAGTTAGTGGCCATCAGCTTTCAGCTATCAGCCTTCAGCTATCAGCCTTCAGCTTTATACTGACTGTTTTTTTATTTTTGCTCTGTCATTTTGCGTTTTGATTTTTGACTTTTGCGAGATTGCTTCGCTACGCTCGCAACAAGGATTGCCACGCTTCCCCTTCGCTGAAGGAAATCCTAAGCTCAAAGCACTAAACCCTAAACAAATCCTAATATCTAAATTCAAAACCGTTAGCCTGTAAAATTCCTCCCTCTCCCTCTAACTCCCTCCCGCTATATTTGCCCGGGAGAACCATTAGCCTCTCCCTTGACGGGAGAGGAATAAGGTGAGGGTGAAAAAGGGGGCCTTGAGTCCCGCTGTCATTGCGAGGCACGCCCCACTTTGTCATTGCGAGGAGCGCTAGCGACGAAGCAATCTCATGAAGCGATGATTCTTTCTACTGAAAGCTAAAAAAGTCGAAAAAGAAGTAACGATTTGGAGCTAAATATAACTAAAGGTAACTAAATTGAACTTGCAATTTCTGACACGGGGACGTACAATAAACAAAGGTACTACGACTAAAGTACCATGGTGGTACTATAGGCGCGGGGGGTTTCAATGTGAAACGAATAGCGTTTTCGCTACTTAGCATTCTCATTCTTGTCGCCATGGCACTGCCCGCTTCGAGCGGAGCAGTGCTGGCTGGCGGGGGTGACGTCGATTACATTGTAATCTCACCTGAGAATGCCTTCATAGATGGTGGTGGTGCAGAGACACAGGCTTACACCGCTGAAGCTTTCGATGCTCAAGAAAATAGTCTGGGCGATGTTACCCAGAATACAAGCTTCACCATCGAGCCCGAGGCTGGCGGAAGCTGGGAAGGGTGTACATATACTTCAGAGCACATAGGAGACTGGGTGGTAACAGGCACTCATACCTCCGGTAAGAACGATACGGCTGGCTTACACGTCCTGGAAACCCCGGAATATCCCGGGGGTGACCCTGCTCCTCCTGGAGGTGGCCCTGCTTCGGCCGGCGCACCAAGTACAACCACGGAAGGTGAGTCAACGCCACCGGTAGGTGGCGGTTCTGAGCCACCCCACCTGGAGGTCAACAAAACCGTATCTCCAGAGCCTGTCTGCATAGATGACCAGGCAACGATAACCCTCACAGTTACCGGCGCCGGCAGTGCAAGTGTCCAACACGTTCCCCTGGACGTCATGCTCGTCATCGACCGCTCAGGGTCGATGGAAGGGCAGAAGCTGGCTGATGCTAAAGCTGCCGCCCAGACTTTCGTGGGGGCGCTCAACTCCACCAGCGACCGCTCAGGGCTGGTGTCTTTCTCATACTGGCACCCGACGTGGTGGTGGTTTGGGTACTGGGAGGCAAGACTTGACCAAAATTTGACTTTTGACCAGTCAGCGACAAACAGCTCCATAGGTAGCTTGACAGCTGATGGCAATACCGCTATGGGCGAGGGCATTTATGAAGCTAACGCGGAGCTTATTAATTACGGCAGGACTTCACCCACCATT
>Ga0315541_1002994_pt1 | contig 13406 bp, 12 predicted proteins | sample SalMarSW160190MG_FD_203095 | JGI IMG/M metagenome (GOLD analysis project Ga0315541, IMG submission 203095) | Salt marsh sediment microbial communities from the Plum Island Ecosystem LTER, Massachusetts, United States - Salt Marsh Sediment SW1601-190 ...
AATCTTTTCGTTTACTATATTCTAATTGTCTTCTGCCATAAGTTTCTTCACCGCTGCCAAAATCTACAGTAATGAAATGATAGGGGAAACCATTTTTATTAACTCCTTTGCGTACCCTTAAAATCTTACCCCATCTTCCAGGCTTGCCTTTAACTTGTACCATATCACCTATTTTCATTGTGCCACCTCCTTCCTTTTCTGTTAACTGTTTCATTTTTACACCTCGCTTTTAAAGTTTAAATTTTTACCCTTGACATTGACATCTACTTGCACTATACTGTCAATAGCCTTTCGGATATTAGGAATGGTACTCCGTGCTTAATTTTGAAAATCATACCTGGCGGTTGAACCTGCGGAGTTGGATACCCCGCCCTTCCGAGAGGCTTTTTGTTTTCAAAGAATTACCCGCCCCAGTTTCCCAGGGCGGGACCCGAATAAGCAGGACGGGTTAAGTTTTTACGCCTCTTCAACTAAAGTTTTTTTTGCTTTTTCTGTCAAATGAAACTTTTTAAGAAGTTCATCAGGAGAATCGCTTCTCAATATCTCTTGAATTGCTTGCTCTTCGCTGATTATCTCCGCACTGTCTTGTTCACCTTGCCATTGAGTGCCAAAGATAAGAACAAATTGCCCATCTTTTAGTTGCGTGATTCCTTTATGTCTTCCAGTACTTCCGCAAGTCCAATTTCTGCCGTCCCAGTAATCAAGATTATTGCTATAGTTTACCCTTGCGACTATTTCACTATTTTCATTGTATACGTTTATCATTATCCCTCCTGCTTGTCTTGCTTATTCGGTTAATTTTTCAAAGAACTACCTTTTCTTATACAAGTATTGTTCCAAAGTGCACCGAACACCTTAACCGCTTGACAATCAATACAATAAAGAATAATACCAAAGATAATGTAAGTCTACGTAAGTTTATAATATTTGACACAATAATAGATAAGTACACGTAAAGCATTGAATAATAAGGATAAAAGCCATTCAATATAATTTGACGTCATTCTACATAAGTTAACATCAATTGACAATAGAAAAGAATACGATAATACTCAAAACGGGGCTAAGAGAGAGAGGGGAGAGGGTCAACGCCCACGAACCAAGCGGGGCTGTTAGTTACATTATACTTAATAGTATAATTACTATATAATATATATTATACTACTAACTATATTTCAATTAAGATGTTATTCTATTCCCAAAAACAACATTTTAAAAGGACTCCCGTTTCGTTTTAGCGTCCTCTATCTTATCCCAACCTTTTAAAGAATGCTACTGGAGAAGGAACCAGATTTTCGAGAACCTTTTACTTTCAGCTTTTGAAAGTCTCAAAGGTTTTGCCGCGCCATCTACGGAGCTCTGAAGACCTACCCTATTTTTGGCCTTAAAACCTTGCGAATACTACCCTTAATTAAGTTTACATAATGGTTTATTATCAGACATTGATATACTCAAAGCTCTGGCTCTCAACCACTTGGCAAGAGTTAAGGAATAGTCCCAGTTTCGACCCCTCGAACCCCCCAAGCCATCACCCAGGAACAGCGGAAACATCCTCCTCAACGTGCGTATAATTTTTCTGATTTTAGGTTTTTTCTGATTTTTTACAAAAAAGAGTCTTTGATTATCTTTTTTCATAGTATAACAAGAGTTGTTGTTTTTCAAGGGTGGAGGTCGAATTTAGGGGGTATATATAGTTGAAACTCGGTTGAAACTCAGTATAGATTTAGTAGGAACAAAGTCGTAGAATGTAAGTATAAATAATTTACAGCCCAGCGGAAGTTGGGTTAAGCCTTAAAAAGGAGGGTTTAAATGTCTAAAACGTACAGTGCGCAAATATTGTTTGATGACAAGGATAAGGCACCAGTTATCGTGTTAGCGGGCACTTCTAACGCTAATATTGTGAGGGAGAAGATCCGGGAGATGTTTTATGGCGGATTTGTGGTCACGAATGATGTAGCGGTTGTAGGGGAGAGCAATAAGGCGAAGATTACGGTCGTGGAGAAGTATTTCAGCATGGATGAGGTCGACCATATCGAGTTGGTTGAAACGGAAGTTAAACCCCAGGAATCGAAGGAAACGATTGATGCCAGGAAAGCAGCGAAAAAAGCAGCGGAGAAAGCGAAGAAGGGTTAATGTCTGAAGATGTCGACTCCTCGAAAGGGCGTTCTCTCGAAGAGTATCTTAAACGGTTTTCGGATTCAGTTGAAAAGGCTGGGTCTGAGGAAGAGTGGGCGAAAAATAATGCGGGAGCGTTGTTTATGTTTTTGATGGAGAAATTGCCGTCTGTGAAGAGTGATCAGGAGATGGTTCTGGTACAGAAGATGATTACTTCCCTGAAAGAGTTTATGCCGAAAAGGATGCCCCAGGAGAAACGGAAAGAGAGAGGCTATCTGTCGAAAGAAGATGTCAATGCAATTCACAAATTTGTAGGTATAATTGAAAAAAATACAGAGGCTGCTAAAATCAAAATTACTGAAACTCATCTGTCTGGTCTTGGTAACAGGATGCGCTTTAGTTCCGATGCAGAGACACCCGGGCTACCCCGAAACTGATTACAACTTTACCAAAGAACAGATGATGCTTGCGGATTCATTCCGCAGCAATTGGTATTTGACAACTAAGTATCTTTGTGATTTCAATGAAGCTTTCGTAACACCCATAGGCGCTCCCGGTCTGGATTATCCGATGAACTCGGAACTGCATGGCACGGGGGCTAGTATTCTCCAATGGTTGCCCTGGGAGCGTATGCTGTTTATGTGGCCTCGAGGATTTTTTACCAGCTCATTGATCGTTATCGGGGGCCCCGTCTGGGATATTATCAATAATCCGTGTGTCAGAATAGGGCTGGGTGCTTATAAAGAAGGTATTGGCGCAGCTATAGTTCTAAAAATACAATCAATTCTTACCAGTCCTCTATTTAAAGCTTTTTTCCCGGAGATAGTTCCGGGTAGGAAATGGACTGAAACGGCGTTTTCTGTAAATAGATCACAGGAATTTACGGAAGAAACGCTTGAGGTAATATGCCCGGGAAGTTCAGCCGAATCAAAACACTACGATAAAATATATACCACTGACGTTATCAATGAATCTAATTACCGCTCTATGTCGGAAATGATTAAAATTATTTCCTGGGCGGCGAATTTAACAAATTTACTTGTTAACCCCCATGCTAGAATTCTCCATGAGGGTACCGCCTGGCAAATTAGGGATCTTTATTCGATTATTATGAAAGAACACCCTGAATATACAATATACCGTTTGCCCGCTGGCGGATTCGGAGAACCTTTAACTTTTGAACAGAAATATCCTCAAAAAGAACTCGAGTATAAACGGAAATACGAGTTAACCCCTAAACAGTACGCTGCTAATTTTGATCTGACTCCTATCGCTGAAGGGGAATCCCCACTATCCGGATATAAATTTTTACGGTACAGGGAGATCCTGGAAGAAGGGAAAATCGTAGGTTCTGAAGTTTACGATGAGGATACCGGAGAGGTGGTCGGCGTATGGAAGGATCCAATTCTTCCGAACGGGACACTAGCAGTTTTGGACCCTGCTACCGCGACACACGGAAAGGATAAGAATTGTTCAGTAGCAGGTAAGAGGGATTCGGTGGGAAGATGGCTTATCCGTTATGGAAGGGCTATTAAGAAAATGGGACAGGTTGAAAAACTCAAGGAATTAGAAAAGATAGACACTTATTTTAATCCCTATAAAATCGGAGTGGAGATAGCAGCCCTCACGGAAATAGATAAAGAACTCGGCGATAGAAGAATGAGGGGGGATTCGAGAATAGATCATAAAATTATGGAATTATCTCCTCATAATGAAAGCAAATTAGAAAGATTGGTGAACTCACTGGAATATCCTCTGTTCCGAGGGGAAATAGCTTTCCACGAAAGTATCCCAACTCATTATATCGATCAGATTAGATTGTTCGGTCAGGTTGAATTTAAGGATTTCGCGGATGCGGTCGCTCATCTGATAGAGATGGCAAATCTTCTACACATACAACCACAATCCGAAGTGTCCGATAGCTACATGGGGGATGAACCTCTGTATCGTGAGGTTTATGGGGAAGAGGAAACGGATATTTCGGATTTAATTATGGGTGTTTATGGTTAAATTAAGTCAGGAGTTATTGGAATTAGGGGCTAAATGGCATACTAAATTACAAGAAGCCGAATCCGAAAGGGCTAAAGAGGAGCCTAAATGGCTCCAACTTTATAGGCTCTGGAGGGGGATTCCTCCCAATTTACCCAGAACACAAGTAGGAAAGAGGGCCAACATTTTCGTTCCATTCATTTTCCCTGTTGTGATGACTATTCAGGCTCGGGAAATGATGTATTTTATGGGTACAAGTGAAAATCTTACTGTGGAAATCAGTGGTGCTGACGGAAGCCCGGGAATAAAACAGTTGCAGTTGAGAGCACAGAACTCTATGGAAGTCTTATTGGCTCAATCCTATAGATTTACTCGGCAATATAATATTAATCAGGATAGACTTATTTACGGCTATTGTCCCGCGAAAATTATGCCGGCTGATGATCCTTACGATGTTTTCCGCACCGAATTAATCCACCCTTGGAATTTCTTATATGATCCGCAGGTAAGGGAATGGTGCGATGTCCGGTGGGCTTCTCATGAAAAAGTAGTGCCTATCTCTTACCTCAAAGGTAAGGCCGAATATATCCAGGAAGTGGTCCAGTCAATTGAGGAAGGAGATATTACTCTCGATAAACGATATCCGCATAATCCGCAGAAAGGAATTTTGTTGACTGAAGTCTGGGATAAGGAAACGAATAAAATGTTCGCTCTCGTAAATCGAGAAACTGTTGTCAGGGCAGAGGAAGAATTCCCCTATAACTTCCCGTATCTATTACATATCGATAATCCTGAATCCTTAAAAATACCAGCAATCGGAGAATCGGAATTGGCGAAGTGGCTGCAATTTGAAATAAATATTTTACGCAATCAGAGATTGGATAATAACAGTAGAAGAGCTCATGATATGATATTATGTCCTCCGGGAGTCAATAAGTACGAGCTCCAAAACGCGCGTCCCGGTGCGGTTCTCAACTGGGACGGAACAACTGAGCCAAAACCCGTTCCGTTTACGGATGCGACGCGAGGATTAGAGCTTATAGATATTAATAATCTTAAGGATGAAATGAGATGGCTGACGGGAGTTCTTCCCGGAGCTACCGGGGAGCTTGTAAGTAAGAGATTGACGACACCCGAAGTCAGTACAATGAACAGAGGGGCTGGTTCAAGGTTCTGGTTGAGAGAAAAAGTGTCGGAAGATCATTATTGGAAACCCTGGGGTGAGGGGATAATGGAACACCTCCAGAACGCACCGAAGGATTTCTTTGAGAAGTTCGCTTCTATGGGGAATGACTTTGATAGAAAACTCAAACCATCTGATTTGAAAAAGTATGATGTACAGATTCAACCGAGAATGAGTGAAGATATTATTAGCGATTTACGATTGCGAGAAATGGTATTAACTGCTTTGAAAATTGGTGGAATCGCCTGGCCGGATTGGATCGATAGAGGGAATGCCCTTGATTCTTTCTTGGACGCTCTTCGCGGGGCCCCGGGGATTCGACAAATTTTCGCGAACCGTCCTGAAAAGGAGCCCGCTACCATGGAAGAAGGTAGCCAGAACCTTGAAACTGTCTTATCGAAATTACGGGCTGCCCCAGGACAAGAAAAACTTACAACCACATAGGAGGTTATATGCGTAAAAGTTTGCTTTTGGTTTTTTTAGTGCTTCTCTTGGCCGTTCCGCTTGTCGGATTGCGGGATAGATTTTACAATGTGACGAATAGCCAAATTGTCGCAGGCGTTGCTGACTCTACTTTGATGGATATTACTGCGGTTTTCCCTTTTTATATGTATGAAGGGGTATATTATACTATACTGATAGACGCGTCAGGAATAGCTGATGATACGGCAATGGTTGTGACGGAAATTTATCCTTATGTTGGATTCAAGAATGGTACAGACTCATTATATCCTGCGGAAAAGTATCCAGTGCCTGACTCGAATACTATTGTAGTCACGGCTCTTACCGATACTTTTTTGATAGATACTCTCCCTCTTTATGGGCCTTTTACCGTTTATTCTGTTATATCTAAAGTTACAATTATCTTGGCTAATGATACACTAAATGCGATGGCTTATTTTACTGGAATACCCAGGAAGTGAGAGCGATCAATGGATGACATAGATAGAAGGATAGAACTCGATAAGGACCTTGAAGAATTGCGAAAGCTGAAATCTATCTATGAGCGTCTTGTGAAAAAACAGGATGTAGTGGGAGCTTTATTTGACTTGTTTGGCATCAATGAAGAAAAATATAATAAGGCTCTGCGACACAGTAATAATGGGGAAAAGGATTCTCAATACAAGATTATACTAAACTTTATCGACTATCTTAGAAAATGTATAGAGGAATCCCCTCAAAGACTCGAAGAAGTCGAAGAATTGATAACAAATGCGGATAAGGGTGATTTATTGGAAGATTGGACTAGTACTTATTTCCCACTTTTTGGTGGGGTGCGGAGAAAGAAAGAACAGGAACGGTTAGAAAAAAAACTTCAAAAAGCTCTGTACGATTTTAAGTTTAATCCTTCCCATTTCTCAACCCCCGCGAAAAAGGAGGCTTAATGCCAAAACCTAACGAAGTACCGGATAAAGAGGGTAACTCTCCGGGAAAAGAAACAGCAGCAGGAGGAGCTGGGTTCTCTCTCGAATCTATTGAAGACCCAGAGATTAAAGAATTCGCTCAACGTAAATTTGGTTCCTCAATCGAAGGAATGAGTCCTGATGAGATTGTTCTTCAATCTTTGAAAATGCAGCACAATCAGGAAAAGATGCATTCATTGCAGGCTAATGAATTGGGAGTTCTTAGAAAAAAAATAGATCAAGTCGTTTCCGGAAGAATCTCACCAGAACCTAAAGGTCAAAACCAGCCCGGTAGCACTGAAGAAGGAGGTCTCCCCGTAAAGTACCTTGAAGAATTTAATTCTAAGATGACAAAATTAGACGAGTTGAGCAATCAACTTTCTAAGCTCCCTTCTACCACGAAAGAGATCGAAGCAATGAAAACGCAGATGGAATCGATGTTAGGCACTATGAAAAACAGCATGAACCGGATGAGCGAATCCGAGAGTTTGGCAGCGATAAGAGATAGAAAAATCGTGGCGGATTTGATAGAAGAAGATTTTGACACTTTAAAAAAACAATACGCAAAGGATAAGGACGGAGAAAGAAAAGCTATTGCTTTAATGGAGAAAATATTGCCGTACCTGGATAAGGACCCGACGAAAAACCCTATGGGAGAAAAAACAAAATCTTTCATAGATGTGGTCTGGTCCAGAGAACATCCGGTTTTGACGGTACGCAATATGTTCTTCCCAGAAGAAGTAGCGAATAAACCGCCCCCTTCAGAAGGTGGAAGTAAATCTTCTATCCCTGGCGAAGAATCCTCCGAACCAGCAGAGAAACAATATTTAGAACACCTCGCAGATCTGACTAATAAGAAATACACCTGAGGCGCAACCAGATAAAAATGTAGGAGGTTTTTAATATGGCAGCACCAAGCTATACCCCCAGTTATTGGAGAGAAATGGTAGATTCCTCAAAGGAATACCTCGATGTCGATCCGATAATAGGGAGGGTTGCTAAAACCAGAACACCTTTATATCAGCTTTCGAATAAGATGGGGTTTACCAATACCGATACGACCAAGACGGATTGGTCGTATGAGCCACCTCCGAGGAGGACTCTCCAGATCGCCAGTCTAGATACGGATGGAGATGGAACAGGAATTAACTTCACCAGCACGAGAAATCTCTTCCCCGGTGATCTCGTACAAGCTCTTGGCTCCGCGAAGGACTCGGAACAGATGAGAGCTTATACGGTCGATAGTGCAACGGACGTTACTTTTACCAGAGACGCGAACAGTTCAACAGGAGTTACCTATGCGGTAGGAGATAGGCTCCATATAGTTGGCAAACAGCACGAAGAGGGTGGAGATGCTTCCAGAGAGTATCACACTCCAAGCGAGTTGTTTAACTATATGTATCTCAATAGCGCTCTCGTAGCTCGATCTTTAGTCCGACTTAAACAAAAATCTCGTCTTGATGATCTTCCCTGGGAGGACGCGAGAGTCATCCAGGAATACAAAGAAGATTTCGAACTCAACTTCTGGTGGGGACAAGCTCATAAGGCGGCATCCGGTGATGAATGGTGGTCAGGTGACGGGATTTATGAATGGGTTAAATGGGCTAATACCGAAGATGATGAAGTCGAACACATCATTGGTATACCGTTGAGTTCTTTTGGTCCGGAAGCGTGGAGAGACGCGTGTAAAAAGATGGACGTTCACCGTGATTCGGATGACGTCTATCTATTCTGCGGGGACATGATGTATGACGAGATCTATAAGATGTACGATGGCAAGAGGACAATTACCACTCAAGAATTTTTGGAATTCAAGATCGACGTAATCCCCTCTTATATAGGTGGATATAACATCCACCTGGTAAGACATCGTATGTTTCAGCACGAAATCGCGGGATGGGCTTTTAAGATCGATCCGGCAAATATTTCAGGGAAGAACTTTATTCCCTGGATGCAGTGGCCGGTCGACTTCAGGCAGCAAGGTAGAACCCAGAGAGGATTCATGATTTTCGGAGGTAAAACTCTGAAGTACAAAAATCCTTTCACCCTATCGTTACTTAAGTTGACGTAAAGGTTAATAAACTGAAGGGGGGCGGGTTATTTGCCCACCCCCTTTTAAAAAGGAGATTTTTATATGGAAGAAAATAATTCGGTTGAAAAAACGGAAGTAGTTAAACTTTCTAAGGTTTTAATGGCAGTCAATCAATGCCTTGCTAAAAGAGGAGCCGAAAAAGTGGCTTACCCGGATATTTTGAATCGTATCAAAGAAAATTATCCCGATTTCCCTCTGGAGGAATATGAAAAAGAAGAAAAAATATGGTTCAAAACTCTCCCTAAAGAGATGGCTGATGATATCCGACTTTTCTATTGCGAAGGAGTGGATTTCCCCCAGGATTTTGAAGAACATATTTATATCGCTATATCGACTCCGAGAGCTTCTATTTTTGTCCCGCTATATCCGAGGGAATTCGTGAAAGCTCAATATATGACACCTCAACATCCTGAATACGCTGATTATGTGGATAAGAAAAAAAGGATAACTATGAGGTCGAATACTTACGGAGTAATAGATCTGGCTCATTACAAGAAAGAATTCCCTCAAGGTGAAAAGGAAAAGAAGATATACAATATGCGTTTTTACGCGAATTGGATCCTTAACGCTTTTCCCGGAACAAAGGAAATCCCGTTTGAAGATTTCGCTAAAGGTAAAGTTCTTCTTTCTCCGAAAGAGGAAACAAGCGGGGGAGTTATCTCCAAAATACGAAAGGTGACGAGAGAAATAAAGATGCTGCCTGGGACAGAATTGGGTGAACAAGCTAGAGGCTTGCTGAAAGAAATAGATGAAATAACAGCTGATAAAGAATGAGATGACTGCCAGTGATGTAGTTGAAGAAGTAAGACATTTAATTTCGGAACCTCACGCTACAGGGTTTTATAGCCCGGAAATGTTGTTGTTGACCCTGAATAGGACGTTAAAGGGCAGAGTTATTCCTAATCTTTTTGAAGTGTCCAAGTATATCTTCTTGCGAGGGCTTATGGTAAAGGAGAGTAGTTTATCTCTAAGCTCCGCGACCAACTATGATTATTATGATATAACAGGGTTATCGCACACCACTTTTGAATTGAGTATTAGAGGCTGGGTTGATGATAAAAGGATCCATTTCGTTGATATCGATGAAATATATAAGTATGAAGGCGATCCTTACGCTTATTTTAGACCCGCCGTGCTCGGGGCTTTAGTCGGTAACGAAATCCGGATTTATGATGAGAATGATGGATCTCTGGTTGCCGAATATATACAAATGCCGGATTATAGCTTGAGCGACCCAATAGAGTTATCAGAATATGTTATAGACTCTTTTCTATTACCGGCAACTGCTTGGAAAGCTTTAACTAAGGAACCTGAAGCCGATATACAAAAAATCAAAGACTTCAAAGAAGATTACTTAGCTGAATTAGATATACTGAGAGGATCCCCTCGAAGTAAAAGCAACCCTCCAATTCCTCCGGCAGCAGATTTACAAGTTAAGCAGGAAAATCTAAGGAGAGCAAATGAAAATAGATGAAGTCGTAATATTGGCAAAAGCTACTTTACCGAAACCTATGATAAAAGAGAATTACAGCAAGGCAGCTATGATCGGAGTTTGTAATGGTGTGATCAGACGAATAATCCGTCAATTGTACGGAATCGCGGAGTATATGTATTTAGGCGATTTACTGCATACCGAAGCTGGTATTATGACAGCGATAGGGGATAAATATTCATTCGACTTAACTACATTAGCCCATGATTTCTGGCCTATTTCCATAGCCGCATGGGTGAATTTTGAAGCTATAACCCCAGCTGAATGCCAGGACTCCGTTCCTGTTGTTATATCCGATCGAAGAATTATTCCCGCTTTTTCAACTTATAATATGCTGGATCATCAGGTTAAGGCTTTCGGTGAGATAGAGGGCAATAATTTTATCGTTCACAGTGAAGACTATTCCTATATTTGTATAAAGTATATTGAAAGACCGACAAATTATGCGGATGGCGGGGTTGAGATAGCTTTATCGGATGACATTATAGAAGATCTGGTTATACCTCTCCTGCAAGCTAAAATGGTCCGCAGCGATAAAGATGAAATAGAATCAGCTAGCTTTAGAAGAGAATACCAGAGGAATCTTGATGAATTAAAAATAGACGCACACATGAAAGTGCAAGCAGTGGAACAGAGCCCTCCTGATGTTTACGATGGGATGAGTGGCTACGATGGCTACAGTTAGACTCGATCCATTAAAAGTAAAGAAATTCTTAGGTCGTAATTTAGATATATCCGAAGAAAAACTCCCTCCGGGTGCTCTCGTAGCTCTCACTAATATGAAATTGGACATAGATGGTGATTTGAGCAGAGTCGATGGTTGTACTCTACAAAAAGATGTCAGCGGAGTTTCTAACGCACTTAAAGAGGGGCTTTTCTCAACAAGAGGCGAAAATTATATCTTTCTTTATCATGCCGATAAAAAAGTCCGGATTTATACCTGGCCCGATTTCGAGGAAATTACTTACTCTACTAAATATATTGATATCGATACTCTGACTTTCAATGAGAAGCCCTGGTTCGCGGTACACAGCGGAGAGATGTATATAGGCAATATGGCAGACGGTATGTGGAGATGGAAACTTGGTCATCAGCCTTTGATGAGAGGAAGCGCTCCTAATGATATTATTGTCCAACTCGGAGAGGAGGAAGGAGAAAAAGAAAAAGATTATACGGAATGGGAATTCGCGTATGATTATGAAAAAAATGGAGGACGAAGTCCTCTTTCCCGGAAAGCTCGAGCAAAACTATACAACAATCTTTTAACTGTAAAGGTCATTATGGACACTCCCCCTGTTGGAAGTAGAGGAAGAAGGGTTTACGCCAGTCCGGATGAAGGTACCACCTGGTATTTCGTAAAAGAAATAACTGATAATGATTCGACTTTTACTGTTTTGGATTCAGAACTGGTTGATAATATTACAGATAGCAGGAAATACGGTGAAGATACTGCGAATGCTATGTCTCCCCATGCCCGCTTCGGGGTCTCTTATATGGGGAAATTGTACGTTGGATATACTATCAACTCCCCTTCTGAAATACTTTCTAGCGAAATAGGAAAATCTTATTTTAATTATACCAGCGCTTTTGATTTAAAGGAACCTATTACTAATTTAGTGGTGTTCGGCAACGTAGTCGCTTCCGGTTTATCAAAGATTTCGATCTGTCAGGATGAGCCTAAGAGAATGGATCCGATCGCTATTGGTCTCGGAGCTTTTGAAGGCTCAATGGCTGTGGTTAATAATAAATTATATTTTGCTAATGAATATGGCTGGTTGGAATATTCGAGTAAAGGACTCAAAAGAGTCGGAACGGATGAGTATCTCAGCGCCGATGATTTAGTGAGGAGAGAAGGATTGGTGTCCGCTAATTTTACGGGTTTAAAGAAACCTATGCGGACTATTTTCTGGACGGACCAAGGAGATTTTGAGCAGGGAGAATATAATGATGGTATTTCAAGCGACGTTTTCCCCGGCGCTCTTTCTCTTCAACAAAACGTTATTGCCGGTGTACCCGGGATATTGGCTATTCATACCGCTAATAGCGGTGATTACGGTAAAACCCAGGATGGTTCATATTGTGAGAGCTTTGAGATTCTGGGAGATTCGGCTGAAACGGCTATGGTGGAAGCCGTAAGTCTTTTGATTTCGAAGATTCAAGGTGGAGGCAACCCGGATGATCCAAATGGGTTTATCGGAGAATTGAGAAAAGACAACGGTGAGGGGAAGCCGGATATGACGACAGAAGGGTTGGAATCCGAATTCAGCGGGAATACCGTAGGGGATAAAGTGTATTTCGAAAAATTCAAGTTAACGGAAAAAAGAGCTTTAAACAGAGGGACTACATATTGGCTTGTAATACCCAAAAAAGGGATAGCAGGCTGCGGATGGATTCTATACGGGAATGATTGGAACCAATTCCCAATGTATATGCGGGGCAGATGTTATTGGTCGGAAGGCGGGGGAAGCAGTTGGATTAAACATGATCATATCCAGGACCTCGCTTTTATGATACACGGAAAATCTCCCGACATTTTAGCGGATAGGGAGACAGGATATCATGGAATGCTTGAGAGTAAAAATTATCAAAGAGCTTTTCCTATTATTGTTCCTGTCAATCAAATAAAATTGAGTTTATTGGAAATTATCGGAGATAAAGTTGGAAGCCCCGCTGCTATTTCTACCGCGGCGATACACGCAGACGATGACGGGAAACCCGGGGCAAAGATATATGACATCCCTACTTTCACAGAACTTAATGACCCTGAATGGGAAGAGGAAGGCTTTCCGGGGGATATCTTTACTTTTCAGGCTACGTTCGATGCCGGGAAAACATTAGCAACAGGGAATTATTGGATAGTTCTTCCGGAGATCGGAACGGGGACAAATGATTATTATAAATGGATCCAGGCAACCAATCAGGGCGGCAGTATGCGTTCCGATGATGGAGGGAGTACATGGGAAGCTGACGGTTCCCCTTATGTTCTTTGGTTTAAACTCTGGGCAACCGTTTCTTCCGAGACTTTTGCTTCTTCCGGCAATTGGATTACTCAGAAAGTTTCTATCGGAGCGAATGATGATTTCGGTAAAGTATTTTGGAGTAGAATGGTTCCGGAAGGTGCGACAGCGAAAT
>Ga0315541_1002995_pt1 | contig 13404 bp, 7 predicted proteins | sample SalMarSW160190MG_FD_203095 | JGI IMG/M metagenome (GOLD analysis project Ga0315541, IMG submission 203095) | Salt marsh sediment microbial communities from the Plum Island Ecosystem LTER, Massachusetts, United States - Salt Marsh Sediment SW1601-190 ...
TAGTCAGCGTGACAGGCTCGGTATACCCGATGGCAGCAGGCGAAATACCGATGTCAGCGGGAGCACTGCTTTGGCCTGCCACCAGCTCAGCAGAAATTATAAAGTCTGAACTGTTGGCTGAGACGTTCAGGCCGTGAATGGCAAGGATATTCTCTCCTTGTCGCAGGGTACTGAGGTGGTCAGAGATATCGAAGGATTCGGGGGTGTCGGCCTCATGGTTGCCGTCTGCCTGTGAGTTCCAGGCTGGCGTTCCAGTAAAGAGTGTCCTCTGGACTTCGGTGCCGTTGATGTATGCGATGAATCCATCGTCATACTGCATATTAAGCGTCATGAAATTAAATTCGCTCGGGCTGATGTCAACCGTAAATGGGATGCGGATGTAACAGGATGTATTACCGTTGTACATTTGTCCACCGACGTCTATGTTGATAAGTTCTTCGTAGCCTGAGCCTGCCTCGTAGCCGACGGCGCCGATGCCGCTTATCCATGATCTGTCATCGAACGCCTGTCCGCCTTTCCACGCATCGCTTACAGGCTCAGTTGGAACCAGCACCTTATTGGCAGCGCCCTCAGGCACAAGTGTTCTGCTGGTAGAGGTGGGCACCAATGTCCCTTGCAGACGCGGGTCGGAGCCGTCGAGAGTATAATAGATTGTGCCCATTGGAGCCGTCATCGAGAACCTGTCTAACGGCGATATATAACCACCATGCTGATATGAGCCGTTAACAGAAAACACAGGAGCCGGAACAGCCGGATAAAAACCCGCCTGTCTGAGCTGATCCAGTACGATGTCCGTGCGAATAGGAAAGTACTCATCCACCAGGCGGTCTCGCTCAGCCACCCACTCGACATTACGGGTGTAGGGTCGGTTGGATCTTTTGCTGTCTCCCCATCGCGCAGACTCTCCAATTATGGCTCGATCGATGTCGAGCGCACGGGCCATATAGCGTCTAATCGAACTCTCTGGTGTCAGGGCTCCATCATTGAAAAAACGCCGGTGAATATGGTCGGCTAATACCATGCGGAAATCAGCATTGTATATGAGCCTGCTAAGCAGGTAGTGTGGATTATATACGCCAACAATTCTAACACGATTCTCATAAGGCGATTCAAGAACCCATTCAACATCCCAGGGTAGGAATACAAAGGGGCCGGCTGGTTCTCGTCTTCGCAGGGCATAGAAATTACGTGGTATTCGATCGTTGCACAGAAGCACAGGTGCATCGCGGCTGCCAACGTGGTAAACCATAAGCAGATAGTCGATCATGGCAGGAATATCCACATACTGCTGTATCATTTCATAAGCCTCTTTGCCGCTCAAATCTCCTGTAGCCAAATTGAACAAGGTATTCCAGGCATTTAGGTTGCCAGCCACAACCTCCATAGAAGCATTGCCAAAGGAGTTTGATGCCTTTAATACATCGTAATCTTCTTTACTCGCCCCCAAGTGCTCGGCGGCGAAACCATCGTCAGGCCTTTCGGTGAGTACATACAGGCCCCAGTAGAGACCGTTGATGTAGAGGTGCACATGCCTACCATAAGGGGTCAGACCTCCCATGTCACGGACCGTGTCACGTGCATACTGATCACGCAGGTATTGCGCATGGTCGGTTCCCAGCCCACCACATGCCGTACTATCTCCAAAGTAAGAGTAATTCCAGAGGGCTCGAAGCACCAGACTCTCAAAGCTATCGATGTTGCTGTCTTCAAAAAGCGGGAACTCCAGCCGTGAAGGGCCATATTCATTCTTGAATAGGATCCGCAGCGAGTGTTTCGCAACGCTGGAACTTCTGCCTACTCCTCCATGGGTGCGCAGCCCGGCATTTACTTGAAAATCAATATCCTTTACCGGATCGATCCATTCAATTGAGGCGCTTCTCTCCCAGTCGATTCCACGGTTCTCTGCGTTGGCATAAATTCCTCTTTGAGCACTGAAAAAATCGCTATTGTCTATCGCAATAACAATAGAAGGAATTGTCTTCAAATCCTCTTTGATAGTTGGTGCGTATGCCGGGTCATTGACAACATCCGGATCCATTTCATAGTCAACGCGGTTTTGTCCCCAGCTTGTGGGGAAACCTTCGGGATATCGAGGTTGCTTTATTGAATCATCCAGGAAGATGTAACTGCAGGTAACTATATTTGAGGATTTCCAGCCGGCCTTGATTGCCTGGGCCCGTATGCAAGTGGTTTTTGTGGTGGAAAGAGGGCCTGTATACATACTATCCACCCGCTGCCCACGATCCGATAGAGTACCAGGCTCACTGCCGGTAAGTGTGTAATATATAATAGCACCTTCGGTTTCAGTGGTAATGCTGACAGAAAACGGCGCATCATAAAAACCTCTTCTTTGGCTAAATTCGGGATCTGCTACAACATCTATGTATCCACCATTATTTTCTTCGCCTGGTGTCGGAGTAGCCATAAACTGCAGGTTATCGCTGGCGTCGGGATAACGACCATAAGAAATGTCGGCGGTCTGTTCAGCAAAGGTAATGCTATCAATTAAGGAGTCGCCATCAGTGCTAAAAAGACCAGCCTCTTCACCGCCGGCGCTGAGCTGGAAGCTTGCGTGCATACCGGCGTCGTCTGTATCGTTATCAGCCCATATCAATAGATAGCCGTGTGCGGGAATGGTAGTAGCAGAGGGATTATTCGTTGGAAACCGCCATTTTGTGGGCGCAGATAAATCATCTGTAAGGTACATTCCGCCTACATTTATAGCCGAGCTTCCGAAGTTATAAATCTCAATCCAGTCATCGTACTGGCCCTGTGGGTCCTGAATAGTGCTGTTATTGGAGGCCATCAGCTCATTAATTACCAAAGGTATATCATCAGCCGATAATGCGAAATCAGCAAAACCAGCTACAAATACCACCACTATCAAGCTAATCATTGGAATTCTTTTGGATACTAACATTTGTTAAGTCCCTGCTTTCTATGTTCTTAGACTGTTTAATATCGGTCCCAAAATATAAGTATATAAAAATCATTACTATCTTAACATTTTTAGGTTTATGAATCAATGCTTGTTTTTTGTAGCAGCCTATCCCATATTTATAGGTGGGCCTGCTGTTTATAGGATTAATATTGAAAACTACTATATTTGAGCTAATATGGTTCTTGTGCGGCCGATATAATAAGGAAATAATTTAAGAAACAGCAAAATGGCGGAGAAATTGCAAAAAACTCTACACATTCAATATTAAAAATGCTGGTTGGATTTATAAAGCTTGCCCTCCCTGCAAACCTGCTGCGACGGGCGCAGGCACGGCGAGTGGAATCAGCGAAGATAGAGTTTAAGATGATATGATTATTATAAATTGAGGGTTCTTGAATGAAAAAAGCTTTAAGCCTTATGTTTGTTATTTTTCATTTATCTTTTTTGGGAAATAATATTAAAGCATCCCCCATAGCAGATACTTGGTTTTATGCTACCATACGTATTGAAAATGAATGGGGAGAACGAGGAACAGGTTTTTTAGTTGCAAGAACAATCGATGCAAATAGCAGTAGAATTTTTCTCTGCACAAATAAACACGTATTAAATAAAGATGAGAAAAAAAGGCAAACTGCAACAAAAATAATATGCCATTTAAATGAAACCACCAAAGACAACAAAATAGTTAACGCAAAACATGAGTTATCTCTCATGCTTCCAAACGGAACGAAACGTTGGAAAGAACACCCTGATAAAGATGTGGATGTGCTGGTCTTTGATATAACAGACCTCATAATTCAGCGACCCAATATGGTAAAAAAATGGGCCACTTATGACTTATTTGCAGATAAAGATATTCTTTCTCAGCAGGATATAACGATTGGCGAAGAAATTCTTGTTCTTGGTTATCCCGATGCAATTCCACGATATAAAAGTAATTTGCCGATTGTTCGTCAAGGCATAATAGCCTCTCAAATAGGTGACAAATATGAAGATGAATACAAGAATAAAAAAAGGATTCTCAGGGGATTCCTCATTGATGGTGGAGTAATTCCAGGTTCAAGTGGAAGTCCTGTTATTTTAAAGCCAGTAACTGGAAGGTATGTAAAAAAGGAACTGCAGATAAAGCCTACTAGTCCCTATCTTTTAGGTATAGTTTCGGAAACACGTAAAACATATATCAGTTCAAACGATCCAAACGATCCAAACAAAATCAACTACACTCCTTCTTATGCTGGACTTGGATTTGTATTTGATGCATCAACAATCAAAGAAACAATTGAACTTTTTTTTGAAAATAAAAGAGCGAAAGAATAAGTTAATTATGCTAAACCGAAAAATCAAATGCCTTATGGTGGGTATTGTTTTGAATTTTTTCGTCTAATTCAAGAATTATGACCCTTCAATTTGATCTGAAAGATTTTATGGCGGAAAAGTAATAAAATGGAAAAGGATATAATTGTCCGGCTGCATGAAGATTTTGAGAAAAGTATCTATAAACTGGCGACGGATGTTGAGTGCTGGCTTGCCCGCGATCTGCAGGGTCTGCTGGGATATGCCCGATGGGAAAATTTTGTAAAGGTTATAGAAAAGGCCAAGACAGCCTGTAAAACCGCAGGATTTGAAGCAGCAGACCATTTTCTTGATATCACGAAAAAGGTCTCTCTGGGCTCCGGGGCGGAACGTGAAATTGATGATATTGCTCTAACCCGTTATGCCTGCTACCTGATAGCCCAAAACGGCGACCCGTCAAAAGACCAGATCGCCTTTGCCCAGACATATTTTGCTGTTCAGACCAGAAAACAGGAAATTATTGAAAAGAGAATTGCTGAAATTGAACGGCTCAATGCGCGACACAAACTGAGTTTATCTGAAAAGGAGCTGTCCGGGATAATATACGAAAGATTATCCGATGAAAAATCCTTTGCACGTATTCGAAGCAAGGGAGATACGGCTTTATTCGGCGGAAAGACCACTGAACAGATGAAGCAAAAACTGAATATTCCCAAATCGAGGGCTTTGGCTGATTTTTTGCCGACAATTACAATCAAGGCAAAAGACTTCGCCAATGAAATAACCAATTTTAACATTAAAAGGGACGATCTGAGAACAGAAGCGGGTATTACCAGGGAACATGTAAAAAACAATCAGGAAGTTCGGAAACTTCTTATCAGGCGAAATATCAAACCCGAGGCACTGCCTCCGGTGGAAGATGCTAAAAAGCTGGAAAGAAAGCTTGCTTCTGAGCAGAAGAAATTGATAGCTAAAGCAGAACCGCTGGATATAGCAGAGGATAAATCGCAAAATAATTAATGAGACTTCAATTTGACGCTAAGCAATTACTACTAATTCATATTTCACACATCGCTGTTTGTTGAGAGCAAGTCATGTGTTTAAAGGAATAAGAATGGCAAATGAATTAATACCCACAACGAAAATAGCTATTTTCAGGAAGAAAGAAATAAGAAAAACCATTCACAACAACGAATGGTGGTTCTCGATAATGGAGAATGTAAAAAATTAGCAAGGAAAAACCATTATGATGTCCTTTAGAAAGACGGGAAAAGATTTACAACTGCCTTTAGCGGCGGTGTGGTTGATGAATTCTATATCCGAGTACAAAGGCAAAGAGCAGCTATATACCCGTCAATCGCCTCAGGTTTTAAAATCACTGGTTGAAATGGCGCTGATAGAAAGCGCTGAGTCTTCAAACCGCATTGAAGGCGTTACAGTAGAGAAAAGCAGGCTGAGACCTCTTATAATCGGCCACAGTAAACCGAAAGACAGGTCGGAAGACGAGGTGGCAGGTTATCGCAAGGCATTAGATTTGATTCACAAAAAACATGGCAGCATGGACATTACCCCGCAAACGATACGCCAGTTACATTTGTTAAGTCACGGCCAGACAGGCGACGCCGGCCAGTGGAAGAAAAAAGATAATGAAATTATGAGGACAAATCAAAACGGCACAATAGATATAATTTTCAAGCCGGTATCAGCCGCTGCAACACCGGAAGCGATAAAGCAATTGTGTCTTGCTTACAAGCATAGTACCGAACAACTGAGGTGCCCGGGACTTTATGCTACGGCCTGTCTGGTTCTTGATTTTCTCTGCATTCATCCTTTCAGAGATGGAAACGGCAGAGTTTCTCGGCTGCTTACGCTGCTGGCTTTATATCAGCACGAATATGAAGTAGGCAGATATATCAGTCTTGAGCGGATAACAGAACAATCAAAAGAGACCTATTATGAGGCATTACAGAAAAGCTCCAAACAATGGCACCAGGGGAAACACAATATCGAACCGTGGCTGTGTTATTTTTTAGGGACAGTAAATTCGGCATATAGGGAATTTGAACAACGGGCAGGTGGCATAAAATCTGCACGCGGTGCCAAAACAGAAAATATTATTCAGGCAATAAGTAAACAAGCTGGTGAATTTTCTATGTCCGACATAGAGCGATTATGTCCATCTGTAAGCAGATATATGATTCGGACAGTATTCAGGCAATTAAAAATAGAAAAGAAAATTGTCTGCTTGGGTAAGGGGCAGTCAGCCAGGTGGAAACGAATAGGGTAATAACTTTCTGAACAGGGCAATGAACAGGGTAATATCTAAACGACCATGAAAGAGATATATCGGCACAGGCTTAATAAAACAATTGAAGAGTTTATCGCCGCCCGCTGTTCCTGAAAATTTGCTTGAAAATTAAGCCATTTTGAAAAGGGTGTTCAACAATACTCACATCGGCTGACCAATGCAATTATTTTTGGATTTGGATTAAGAGCAGGTCACAACGATTCAATTTTTTGTAGATTTTTGATTCTTAAAATAGTCTATAAGTATATACGCATATACTTATATAGTGCTGACCCAATTTTCAAACGGAAAACAAAACACTCATCGTTAACGCAACCGTCATACGATAGACGAAACGAGAATCGCAACCGTCAGACGAATAACTTATCTGCTGCCAAGAATGCAAAAGAGAATTTAGGGGTCACATCTTTTTTTACAACCTCGCCAGCCTATGGCTTGTCGCAGCAGGTTATCTATTTGACCTTATTTCACCTATGAAGATTAAATACTTTTAAGATTCGCTGATTGATTTACAACAATACCTAAGTATCTTAGGTATTGAGACTCGAACACTTGGTATCAATAATGAAGATGGTGGGGCAATACCGTAATCCCGTGAGGGATCCCTTGCGGGAGGCATATCATAGGGATCCCCACCCTACCAAAACAAATCCACTTTGTATTTGACCTAAACAAGCAAAAACAAAAAAAGCTCATACGTAAAGCGCGTACGCGCTTTACGTATGAGAGCAGTAACAACTTTCTCCAAAATCAAGCAGTTATTCTCTTTTCAATAATCCATTGAATAATTTTTTAAAAAGCAATGATGCTGCTAAGCCATGTAGTCTTAAGACTACATAAATATTATCTGGGCCGATGCGATTTCATCACACCCTACGTTTCTCTAAAATCCTTGATCCTTAAAGTAGTCCATAAGTATATACGCATATACTTATATGGTGCTGACCCAATTTTCAAACGGAAAACAAAACACTCATCGTTAACGCAACCGTCATACGGACGGGTGACGGGTGGCAGCCACTGAACCCATGTCTTTGGGTGAAGTGGATGGTATTTTAAAAGTGTAAAAAATTTCTCTTAAAACAATCTGTGGTGAGCGGAGTCGAACCATGGCCAAGTCTGCTTGTCAATTCTGTATTTTCTGAAAGACTTTTTGCCATCCACTTCGCTCACTGTGTTCGCTCAGTGGCTGCCACCCATTGCTAAAAACAGAAGGCAGAAGTTTACACACAATGTTCCTGAAATTTTGCTTGAAAATTAAGCTCTTTTCGGGTATAATGCCCGTCAGAAGTCAGAAGACGGAAGACGGAAGACGGAGGACGGAGGACAGAAGACAGCCTGTCCGGCGTAGCCTTGACGAAGACGGAAAGACAGAGAACGGAAGGCGGAACTCAGAAGTTCACCCCATGAGATATAATGTCACTTCTATTATTTACAGCCTATCTCACGGGGTAAATCAGGAAATTAGATATGGAAATGGTTCTACGCTCCTTTATTTGCGCATATTGCCAATACCTATGGCACAAGTTTTGTGCAAACCCAACTTATTCGACAGTTGTCGAAAGTATTCTACAAATCGGCCTATTTTTATGCAAAACAAAGCCAATTTTTGAAAAAGTCAAATGGATATAAAGTTAAATATATCAAGGGATTATGAGAAAAATATTGCACTGGACATTTGGTGAAAACAAACCCAATCAAAGCCAATTTCAAGACAGAAGATAGATGTCAGAGAACAGAGGACAAATTACGGAAGTTTACCCGCAGGAGGCGGGACAGAGGACAGCTTGTCCAGCGGGCACGGCGAGCACTTATGACATGCACCCTATCCAGGCAGTTATTGAACTTCTTTTTGACATTACAGCCATTAGACTATAGTATTCACCAATACTTTTTATGGTTCGTTACTAAGAGGTCAATTATGCAAATAAAACTAAGTTTCCTTGGAGCAGCTCAAAATGTAACGGGTTCCCGATTTCTCCTGCAGGTCAACGGCAAAAGGCTTCTTGTGGACTGTGGACTTTATCAGGAAAGACATTTGAAGGCGAGAAACTGGGAGCCATTTCAAGTTGACCCTAAGGACATAAACGCTGTCCTTTTGACTCATGCCCATCTGGACCATTGCGGCCTGTTGCCGAAGCTGGTTAAAGAGGGATTCAAAGGCAAAATATATTGTACTGCCGCCACATCGGAAATAGCACAGATTATCTTGCTGGATTCAGCTAAACTGCAGGAAGAAGATGCTGAGTTCAAACGCAAGAGACACGAGCGCGAAGGCCGAAAAGGCCCTTATCCAGTAATCCCGCTCTATACTATAACCGACGCCGAGGCCTGCTTTCCACACTTTACGCCTATTGAGTATGAGCAATCAGTTAAGCTTGATGAAGGTATCGAAGCAACTTTTTATGATGCCGGCCACGTTCTCGGCTCTTCGATAATAAAGGTTAAGATCAATCAAAATGGACAACAAAGAAGCATTCTGTTCACAGGTGATATGGGTAGGCCTGACAGACCTATAGTCCGCGATCCAACTTCCTGTGAGGAAGCGGATTATCTGCTAATTGAGTCAACCTATGGCGACAGAGTACATCAGAAACGCGAAGATACAAAAAAGGAAATTGCTGAAGTTATCAACTCTACGAAAAAAGCCGGTGGCAATATTATTGTCCCAAGCTTCGCTCTGGAACGTTCCCAGGAGGTTTTATACTACATAAATGAGTTGCTGCTGGAAGATGCAATTCCACATATTATGGTTTTTTTGGATAGCCCTATGGCTTCAAGAATTACCAAAGTATTTAAACGACACAGCGAGCTTTTTGATAAGGAGACGTCCGCGTTGATCCGCAAGCATGAGTCTCCTTTTGACTTTTCTGGACTTAAAATGGTCGAGTCAACCAGGGAGTCGAAGGCGATTAATCACATAAAAGGGACAATCATGGTCATAGCCGGCTCCGGTATGTGTACCGGCGGCAGAGTAAAGCACCATTTGGTACAAAACATTACAAGGCCGCAGTGTTCCATAATGTTTGTGGGTTATCAGGCAAACGGCACTTTGGGCAGACAGATTGTCAGTGGACAGGAGAAGGTCAGGATACTCGGCCAGGAATATCCGGTCAAAGCGAGAGTGGTGCAGGTAAATGGTTTTTCTGCTCACGCAGATAAAGACGAGCTTCTCCACTGGCTCATGGGATTTAAAAAACCGCCCAAAAGATTATTTGTTGTACATGGTGAGCCGCAAAGCGCACAGCATTTCGCCGAGCTCGTTGGTCAGGAAACCGGCTGGAAAGTATCCGTTCCAGCCTATCAGGATGAAGTTACGCTCGATTAACCGAGGGAAGATGGACGAGAGACGAGGGACGAGAGAAAAGATTTAATCGTCTATCATCCATCATCCTTCGTCTATCTTCTTGTGGCCAGTGAAGTAGCACAGCAGTATGCCTAACTCATATAGCAGATACATTGGCCCTGCCAGGGCAATTAAGGACAACGGATCACTTCCGGGTATCGCTGCAGTTGCCACTACTACTATTCCCAGCAAAACATATTTCCTTACCCTTTGCAGATTATGAATCGAAACAAGTCCTGTCTTGTGTAAAAAGAAAATAGCGATCGGCGTCTGAAAAGCGACGCCAAACACCAGCATCATCGTGCCCATGAAAGACACATACTTTGGAAAAGCGAAATTGGACGCGATACCAAGGAAATTTTCATTGAACCATATAAGATAACGCAGGGTAAGCGGCGCAATAACAATGATAAAGAATAAAGAACCCGTGATAAACAATGCCGCTGAGAAAGGAAATGCGAGATAAACATATCGTTTTTCATGTGAATAAAGCCCAGCGCCGATGAAAAGCCATAACTGATAAAAAATCCAGGGCGAGGCCAGCAACAGCCCTGCAATCACCGCTATTTGCATATAGCTAATAAAACCATCGGCTGGTGCTAAGCTCTGCAGGTGTGCCTCAGGACCAATTACCTTAATATAAGGCTTTTCGATGAATGCTATTATGTACCTGCTGAAACATAAACATACAATAAGAGCTATAACAAGACCCACTATGGCCAGAATAAGCCTTGCACGCAGCTCATCAAGGTGATCGCCCAGATTCATGGTGGCGTCGGGAGGATTTTGTTCTTTTTTCTTCTTTTTGTCATCGCCCATTTGGATTCATTATTGGAAATTGGTAATTGAAGATTGGTAATTATTCAACCGGTCCCTAAGGGACCAGTTACCAATTACCAGCCTGTTAATCTTTGTTGTTTAACTCGTTCAGGCCGCTGGCGTCCTTAGCCTGATTTACTACCTCATCTTTAACTTTTTTCACATCATCCACCAGCTCATCTTTGGTTTCCTCGGCTTCATGAATACCTTTTTTGAATTCGGTCAGACTCTTTCCCAGGCTTCGGGCAACCTCCGGCAGACGCCGGCCGAATATCAGCAGGACGACTAAAAGAATCCACAGCCAATCCAAACCCTGAGGTGTCCATATCATTAAATATTGTGTGTAATCACTCATTTCGATCTCCTTTTAGTGCTCTAAAAGTAGATTTGCATTTTCTTTATGGTGCTATTATAAAAAGGCTCAAATATCTCTGTCAACGAATACATTTATTATATACCAGCTAACAAAAACTCAGCCATTTTTAGTCCCCAGCCCCTTGCTGGAGGTAATTGGCTTTGAATTGGCTTTGTTTGGCTTTAAATTGGCTTTGATTGGCTTTAAATTGGCTTTGTTTTTCGATGCCACGGAAACGGCAAATTTCTCATATTCTTTTTATATCAAAGAGCTTACGTAAATTATAGCCTTACAGAAATTGGCTTTGTTTTGCAAAAAATATGGCCGATTTGTCGAACACTTTCGATAACTGTCGAATAATGTGGGTTTGCATAAAACTTGCGCCATAGGTATTGGCAATATAGGCAAAGATGTCTCTTGGGAAACATACTATCCATCGTGTCGATTGAATTTTAATTTTTACACTTTACAATTTGACTTTTGATTTGCGTCCGCCTCCCGCTATCCGCAATACGCGATACGCAATACTCGATACGACACACGCAATGCGCTATACGCGTGCCGTTAGGCATGGCCAAGCCCATTACGAGGCCATATTATACCCGAAAGCGGCTTAATTTTCAAGTGAAATTTCAGGAACAAAAGGAGGGAAAATTTCTATCCTTTTATTTTACTCGTCTTGGCGAAGGCCAAGCCGTAGCCAGATTGGCCAGCCGGTGTGGGAGGCGATTAGACCTTATTGACGGATAGCTATGCCACAAGTTACAGAGATTATGTGTATGGATTCGGCAAGTCCCTTAGGGACAAGCTCACCACAAGTTTGGTCACAATAGCATATAAGTATATGCGTATATACTTATGGAGTGATTCAAAGATTAAGATTTTAGGAAAGTGGTTGTTGATAGGAAAGTGGTTGTTGAATCGAAGATGAATGGGCATTAGGTCCAAAGAGTAGAAACAGCGTCGAAGATTTTTTTATCGAAGATTTCGATGAGTTTTTTGTTTTCCTGTCGTAAGCCATCCTGGCGATTTTGATAGTTAGACAACTACTGTATAAGTATATGCGTATATACTTATAGACTGCTTTAAGAATCAAGGATTTTAGAGTGAGGGATTCGGTGCGCGAGATTTTTAAGACCAGAGAGCAGCGATAGAATCGGAGGTTTTTTGAACATTTGATATCTTGTCCCTTAGGGATGAATTTAGAGTCCATTCGACTTCGCTCAGAGCCTGCCCTGAACGAAGTTGAAGGGACGGGTTTAGGATTTAGTGCTTAGGATTTTACACCTTAGGGGTTAATTTCTGAGTTCCGCCTTCTGTACTCTGTCCCGCCTCCGGCGGGTAAACTTCTGTCTTCTGTCCTCCGTCTTCCGTCTTTTATCTTCTGTCTTCTGTCTTCTGTCCTCCGTCTTCCGTCTTCCGTCTTCCGTCTTCCGTCTTCTGACTTCTGACTTCTGACTTCTGACTTCTGACTTCTGACTTCTGACTTCTGACTTCTGACGGGCATTATACCCGAAAAGAGCTTAATTTTCAAGTGAAATTTCAGGAACAAAAGGCTGCGATTGTCTCGTCAATCTGTGTTATTCCTCGCTCTCGATAATTTCTTCTTTCGTAAATTGTCTATAGGAAGCAGATTCCCCACTTCATCCTTGTATTTCCAGAATCTCCAACCGTTCATTGTCTTTTTCTTTGTAATTATTAATCCTGCCAATGAAGGGCTGTTAAAACGTTTTCCGTTTACTCTTATCCGCCCACTTGTGCTAACCCAGGCCTTATACTCTTTGCCTTTGTAATTGGCATAGATTACTTTTCCTTTTGGAAAATAACCTTTCAATGGTCTTTTGCCAGTTTTTTTGATTTTTCCTTTTTTAATTTTAAAGGCAGTCCTGTTTTTATAACCAATTATACCACCTAATTGTTTTATCCATTCATCCTTAAGCTTTCTTTTCAACAAAGGCCGTAAATCTTTTGATTGTTTAAGTTTTCCTCTGACTTTGTTTCCCTTCGGGTAGGCTATTCTAAGCACCAGAGATTCAATTTCCTTTATATGGTCTTCCTTGCGGATAATGTAAAGGCTGAAATGCGTCCATTTATTCTGATGTCTGTCTTTATTGTGAGCGTTTATCCTGCTCTTTAAGTTTCTTGCAAGGCCTACATAGTAAAGCCTTTCTTTTTTAAAAAGAGCGTATATTCCCTGATGGCCTTTTATTAAGTCTGGCGGATTCAACTCATAAGTGCAACAAGTAGCGAAAAAGGTGGTGAGTTGTTACACTTACTCGCTAACCTAAAAAACGCTAGAAGGAGCGCTTATGAGAAAGTATTGCCAACTCACCGAAGAAGAT
>Ga0315541_1002996_pt1 | contig 13404 bp, 9 predicted proteins | sample SalMarSW160190MG_FD_203095 | JGI IMG/M metagenome (GOLD analysis project Ga0315541, IMG submission 203095) | Salt marsh sediment microbial communities from the Plum Island Ecosystem LTER, Massachusetts, United States - Salt Marsh Sediment SW1601-190 ...
CATAAGTTCTTCGTAATCGATGATTGTTTAGTGGTCATCGGAAGGCAAGTTTAACAAAAACAAATTTTTCCTCATTCCTTCCTTAGTGGCGAACCTTCCTCATAACTGGCAGGACAATTTTACTGGAGCAGACAATCTAAAGTGTCTAACCTTATATCCTTCTAAGGATGACCTAAATCTCCTAAGAAAACTCTCGAGAGGGAATAAACAATCAATATCGGCTACAGTACGAAAAGCGGTAGATAGCTACCTTCAAAAAAAGAGCTGGGGAGTAAACATACTTCCTCAGCCTGCCCTAAAGAGGAAATCCTGCAGGCAGCTGAGTCTCTACCTATTTGAAGAGCAAATCAACAAGCTCAGGTATCTATCCACTCAAACGAATCGTCCTGTCATTGATTTAGTGACTGAAGCGATAAGTAAATACTCCAGTTAGAGATATTTCTTTATGCTGTGGTTGCAGTTCGACATCTGAGTTTGAGTTAGTAAAACCTCTCGTCGAAACTTGACCTAGCTGATCCTACTTATTCCTTAAACAAAATCTTACCCATCCTTGCCATTTCTAATGAAAAAGGCCCTTGATCTTTTTTGAAATAGTCTTAGTTTATCTTAAGGTTTCAGAATCTCTCTTCATAATTACTTTGCACTTCTTCCTTGATAAACTCTTTCTTGCGGATTATTATTATATATTGAGCAGAAGAGGATGAGAAATTCCGGGTATATATCTATCAAGGAAAAGATTCTTATGGTCTGCCAGGTAATAGCTGGGGGCAAGATTCAGAGAGTCGCTAAAAAGCACGGGGTAAGTAGATTTTCTATTTATGCCTGGACGGGAGAAAGCTTTAAATACCCTCCCAGCAAGCACTAAAACTAAAAAGGCGGGGACCTAAGTGCAAAAAAAGGCAAAGTTGATGCAAAAGATAAGGTCATTGAAAAATAATTCTTTTTGATGCTGCTCTTCTCAAAAGACTTTACTCTCCCAAAGGGATTTTCAAACCGGAACAAATTCCTCATAGTGTAAAATAATTGAGAATTTTTAGGAGTGCGTTCAAGGTAGAATAAGTAATATCTCTTTTATTTCTCCTGAAAATATCTTTAGGCCTAAGTTTACTTTCAATTTTTCTGTTTAGTAAAAATGCACTTGACATCCTAAATCATTTTAGTATAATACTAAAAAATACTAAAAGATCTATGTTTCTTTAATGAATATATGAGACCAACTTTAAAAGATATTGCCCAAAAGGTAGGTGTGTCTCCTGCTACAGCTTCTCTGGTTTTGAATGGTAAAAAAGGGGTAGGGGATGGGGTAAGAGCCAAAGTTCTAAGCGTCGCTAAGGAACTAAATTATCCCATACCCACAGATAAGAGGCAAGATGAATCTCATGTGAAATCTCGACACAAGATTCACTTTCTTTTTGAGAAATTAAGGGATTCTCCCTTTGCTGACATTTTTTACGGGGAAATTCTCCAAGGACTCGAAGAACAGACCAAATTTTATAATTGTAGTGTTTCGTTTACTCTCGTAGACCAAAATGAGAATCATGGCAAATTAATATCCGACTTAAAGAGTATGGATACCGATGGAGTCGTTGCAATAGGGGGAGGCAACATCACAGATAAACTCTTGGAAAATATTAGAAAACAAGTATCCAAACCAATTCTCCTCGTGGATAATTTTGTAATAGGTAAAAAATACAACTGTGTACTGGTTGATAATGTCATTGGGGGATATCAGGCTGCTAAATACTTAATTGAGAACGGCCATAAAGATATCGGTGTCATAAAAGGTCCTAAATATTACAAAAGTTTAACCGAAAGATTTGAAGGTTTTCTTGAGGCAATGGATGAATTTGGCTTACCTGTTAGAAAAGAGTGGATTGTTCAAACGGATCATACTGAGTATATAAAGGGGTACTCTGAGATGAAACAACTACTATCACAGCCCAGAGGACCTACAGCTATCTTTGCAATTAGTGATAAAACTGCCTTTGGAGCAATGGAGGCTATAAAACAGAGTGGCCTTAACATTCCTAAAGATATCTCCATTATAGGGTTTGACGATGTGTATGAGGCAAGATTAACTATTCCTCGACTTACTACGATTAGAGTTCCAAAAATGAATATGGGAAAGGTAGCTGTTGAAAGAATTCATAATCTAATTGAAAAGAATGATGCAGTCTCTTTAAAAATAGTCCTCTACACCCAACTTGTTGTCAGAGAGACAGTTGGAGCGCCACCTAAAATGTATAAGATGTAATAGATTTTTTATTTAGACAAATCAGCGTTAAATTTATTCCACACAGACATTGGGGTTAAGGGTAAAAATAAAGTGAAAGTGAGGTGATGCAAAAAATTTAACGCCTATCAACCCCTTGAAAAATATATGAAGGGACAAAGAAAAAATATATAAGGAGAGTCGAAGATGGAAAAAATTTCAAAGAAAATGTCAAAAGTGGTGAAAAGAGCGGTTATGTTAGGTTTGATGATAGGATTAGCGTTTAGTTTATTTGGAACAGGTGCTCTTGCCAAGACGGAGCTAAGTTTTGTCTTCTGGTTATACAGCCCAGAGGTAATCGACGGTTGGAAGAAAACCTTAGCAGATTTCGTTGCAGAGAATCCTGATATCAAAGTCAATTATGTAGCTGTTTCAGGTGCTACATGGGGAGAGTATCTTGGCAAAGTGGCCACCTTAATTGCCGGGGGTGAACGTCCAGACACAATATGGGTAGCTACTGAAGGAATGCTGTTTCTCCACAGTAAAGAGCTTATGCAGCCACTTGATCCTTATACTGAAAAAGACAAAGAAGAATTACAGGAGTATTTTGATGATGTAGCTCCTGCTCTACTCGAAGCAGATATAATCGACGGGAAGACATACGGATTGCCTTATAGCTGGAATAACATGGTCATCTGGTATAATACAAAAATGTTCGATGAAGCGGGGGTTTCTTATCCTAAGGCAGACTGGACAAGACATGAATTTGTAGCAGTTGGCAAAAAGCTAACGATAGATAGGGATCGTGACGGTACACCGGACCAATATGGTTTTGCAGTGGAGCCAGGATATTTCACCAGTACTATCCCCTGGATATACTCTCGCGGAACCAACTTACTCAGTGAGGATTTGAGGGGATCTAATGCAGATGATCCTAAAGTTATTGAAGTTGTGCAGTTTATGCAGGATCTGATATATAAGCATAAAGTGGCACCTACTCCTGGATTTGGCCCTACATTTACTTTATTCATGGCAGGTCAGATAGCCATGTTCGGAGCGGGACGTTGGCCCATAATGTCCTTCGTTCCAGAAGGATTTACTGATTGTGACATTCAGTACTGGCCAAAGTGGGAGAAAGAAATACCCCAGACAACTCTGTTTGGTTTAGATGCCTTCCCCCTTCTGAGTACTTCTCAGAATCCAGAAGCAACTTGGAAGTTTATCAAATATATGACCAGGAAGGAAGTACAGGCCAAGTTCGTTGGTGAGAAGGAAGCTCCAATAGGTAATATTCCTGCCCGGCAGTCTCTGGCTGCCAGCGACAAAATGGGTATATTCCCGCCGAAAAGCTATAAGATCTTTTACGATTCTCTTGTCAATTTCGATGCTAAGCCAGTTCCAGCACCAATTCCCTTCACTAAAGTTGAGAATATTTGGCTTCGGCACGTAAGCTTGATCCTGGCTAACGAGATAACAGCTAAAGAGGGCTGTCTAAAAGCTCATGCAGAGATTGACGCTGTGTTGGCAAGATATAGGTAATTAAAAGCTTAGGAACAGGCAAATATTTTTCCATTGGGTCAGAGCAAAGCTTCCTGCTCTGACCCAAAGATTTTTGTCCTGCTTTATCTGTGAGGGCTTAAAGCTAAATGTACGTAAAGGTAAAAAGAAGTGAAGTTGGGAGAAGAGAGGCTTTAACAAGCTATCTGTTTATATTACCGACAATGCTTGGGTTTTTGCTATTCATTATAGGGCCGGTGATTGCGGCGATAATTTTGAGCTTTTACTATTGGGATTTGTTTACTTCACCCAAGTTTGTAAGTTTAGGTAACTATAAGGCATTGTTACATGATGTACATCTATTTATCGTTTATAAGAATACCCTAATTTTTGTACTTGGTGTGGTAACTCTTGAGGTGGGCGGAGGACTATTAATTGCCCTGATTATTAATCGAAAGCTGCATGCTATATTTAGATATGTTCTCCGGACTACGTATTTTTTTCCTATGATCACTTCCGTTGCCGCAGTAGCACTTGTTTGGAATTTGCTCTTAAGCACTGATCTAGGAATTGTCAATTACTACTTGGGTAAAATAGGAATTCCACGGATTAACTGGCTTCTCTCAAGCGAGGAAGCTAAAGTTTCGGTTATTCTTGTAGAAGTATGGAAAAATATAGGGTTTTATATGGTAGTGTTTTTAGCTGGTCTTCAAAATATTCCCCGCCAGTTTTATGAAGCAGCAGAAATTGATGGAGCTGGTGGATTGCAGCGGTTTTTCTATATTACTTTTCCTATGTTATCTCCCACAGTTTTCTTTTTAATGATTATCGGATTGATTAATGCCTTTCAGATGTTCGATATGCCTTATGTACTTACTAAAGGAGGACCGGGTGATGCTACGCGTACAACGGTTATGTATATTTATGAAACCGGATTTCGCTTTTTTGATATGGGATACGCGGCTACTGTGTCTATATCACTATTTGTATTGATCATCATACTCGCCTTGTTACAATTTAGAATAAGCAAAGGATGGGTTTTCTACCGATGAGAGGAGGTTTATTTAATGAGTGTAAATGAGGTTAGAAGGAAGAAAAGACTATATTTTTCTGGAAAAATCTTGTTATACCTTTTTCTTCTTTTTGGCATATTAGTAATGGTAATGCCTTTTATATGGATGTTTTCCACCTCTTTTGGGTCCGTAGAGACCGCTTTTTCGCTGCCTCCTCGCTGGATACCAAACCTTTCGAATATAAGAGCCTACCAACAATTATTAAAATCTATACCGTTTTTTAGATATATGTGGAACAGTTTTAAGATAGCATCTCTTATAACTGTTGGTCAGTTAGTCACCTGTTCCACAGCTGCTTATGCCTTTGCCCGTCTTCATTTTAGAGGACGAAATTTCCTTTTTTTTCTACTGCTTTCCTCCATGATGGTTCCCATACAGGTAACTGTTGTACCTTTGTTTATTCTTATGCGGCGCATCCATTTATATGACACCCATGCTTCACTAATACTGCCGGTACTCATCAGTGCTTTCGGAGTTTTTCTCCTGCGCCAATTTTTCTTAACTATACCCAGAGAATTAGAAGATGCGGCAAGGATTGATGGGGCCAGTCACTTCACGATATACTCTCGGATTATTTTACCTCTTTCTGGACCAGCACTCTCTGCCTTAGCTATTTTGACTTTTCTTTATTTCTGGAATGAATTATTTCGACCCTTGATCTTTCTGAGCTCTCTTGATAATTTTACTATTCCCGTAGGGTTGGTGATGCTTCGAGGCCAATATGATGTAGGAAGCCCAACCAGATTGATGGCTGCCGTAGCCTTAGCTGTTATACCGGTATTGATTGTGTTCATTTTTGCTCAGCGATATATCATTGAGGGTGTCACCTTAACCGGTCTCAAGGAGTAGAATTTCTTAAATTAAGGTATCAGAATAAGACAGGGAAAGGGTTTAAAGTAAAAGATGTTAGATGTAAAATTAGAAGAAGAAAGGTATGTGAAAAAGTCTTTCCTTGATGTATGGGAGAATTTGCCCCTGTTGTTGTTCGGGGATATCTTTTTCTGCCTCTTTTGTGTACCTTTTCTGATTTTGTTTATTTCTGATTTAATTCTGCCTGCATTGTGGCTTGGTTGCTTTACTATAACGCCTGCATTTTCTGGACTTGCATATTTGACAGGTAAAATTGCCAGAGGTGAGAAATTTGGGGTAAAAGATATAGTATTTGGTATTTGTCATTTTTATGGACGAAGCATAGTTTTAGGAAGCTTAATAGCCCTGCTGGCCTCTTTCAGTCTTGCCACCTTAGGTATGATAAAGGTGAACCCTGACCAAGTGTGGTTGATAGGATCTTTAGCTATACAATTGGCTGCGTTATTATTTGTAGCTTTGCTCTCTGTTTATACCTTATCTTTAATGACTATTTATGACATTTCACTTAAAAAGACCCTTATTTACGCTTTTGTGCTGGCATCTAGCTACAAAATGTCTACTATTGGCATGCTCAGTTTAGCTGTGATATTTGCTTTTCTCATGTGGTGGGCCAAATTTGGCTTAATCTTAGTTTTCCCAGTGCTGTGGGCTGTTTTTTCTTCTAATTTGACTTTATTGTTAGTTCAAAAGCACCAATCTCAAAGAGGGCAACGTTATTTTATTAAGGGCAAATAAACTGAATGAGAGAAAAAGATGTGAGGAGAAAAAAATGGGAGGCAAACAGTGGTTAATTTTCCCAGTACTAATTTCAAATGTAATAGTATTTGGTCTAAGTGGATGCGCTGTACCTAAAGAGAAGGAATTTATTACTGATGTTAGCTTTACTACTGCTATTAACCTGAGTGGTGAGTGGAGATTCAAGAAAATTGAGTTTATAGATGAGAGTATGGTTCAGCCTGAGTATGATGATAGTAACTGGCTAACGGTACAGGTTCCTGCTACTTGGCAACAACAGGGCATTGAGTGGGGGATCTGGGATATCCCCCTCGTTTTGTATCGCCGAACTCTTACTATACCCGCAGAATGGGAAGGGCAGCTAATAGGAATCAGCTGCTGGTTTTCAAAGCAATCAGTAGTCTACGTTAATGGGACAAAGGTTGAGCCAAAGGGGTCACTATTTGCACGGTACAGCGACATAAGTAAATTACTTCGATACAGAAAGACCAACTATATAGCAGTAACTGCGTTAAATGAAGGAAAACTTGAGTTAGCAGAAGGTGGTCCACCTCGCCTGGGTGTCCTTGAGAAACGCTTGGTTACCAAAGTTTTGCAAGAAGATATTACTATTCCAGTTGATGACAGGAGAATAAATGCCACCCTTTTTCGTCCCGGTGGTCTTAAGAAGTTACCCGGTCTTATCTTGGTAGCCACTGCCCATTATGGCTGGGGAGTGACGGAGCCTTGGTTTGATTTTGCTGATGAGCTTGCTAGACAAGGATATATATCTCTAATTCTTGGTGCTACTACTCCTCGCCTAGAGCATATCCTGAATGCTGTTGATTATCTTTCTATGCTTGATTTTATTGACTCAGCACGCATTGGAGTGATAGGAGCGAACATGGCTGCGAAGTTCTCTATTGTTGCTGCTAGTCGGGACCGAAGGATTAAAATGGTCATTAGTATGTCCAGCCCTATGGTAAAGTTCGACGAGAAGGTTAGTCTCTGCCCAGTCCTACTTATTGTTAGTGAAAGCGACCCCAATGCTGTAATTTATGCGAAGAATATAAGCAAGGAGCTTATTGGACCGACGGAGCTGTTAGTGTTCAAGGGCAAAGTTCATGGAATCACATTTATAGAGGACAAGTGGACTGCAACTAGGCAAACAATCGTAGGCTGGCTAAGGAAATATCTCTAAAGCACGTTACTTACTTATCTTAAAATGAGTAGGTTGACTTTAAAGCAACGAGGCTTAAAAACTATTTTAGAGAAAGGAAATTCCAAAAAGTTCATAGATTAACTTCCACTGACCCTAAAGGAGAAAAGTTAATGGCTGAAATCATCGCGTTGAATGGAAGATGGAAATGCAAGCTGGACCCTACAAATCTTGGAGAGAAGTATCCTGAAGATCTTGTTTGGACTTACAAAAGGGAATGTAGATACATGAGTCCTGATTATGATGATAGAAACTGGGATAAAATTAAGGTGCCCTCCTGCTGGCAGACTCAAGGATATAACTACAATGGAATTGCTTGGCACAGGAGGAGGTTTACTCTGGCTACTAAACAACCTGACAAAGTCTATTGGTTGAAATTTAAAGGTGTAGATTATTTTGCTGATGTATGGATTAACGGATTCTACTTAGGTTCCCATGAAGGATTTTTTGGTAGATTTGAATATGATATTACTGAAAGAATAAAGGAAGGAGAAAATCTCCTTGCAGTTAAAGTTGAATCGCCGAATGATGTAAATGTTATTGATCGGGAGGAATATGAGAGAAAAACCCTGATAAAAGGAGCCTTGCAGGATTGGGATGTTAATAACCTTTCTGCAAATCCGGGGGGCATATATAACGATGTTCTCTTAGAAGTTTCAAACTTTATATATGTAAAGAACATTAAAATAGACAGTTTATTAAATAAAAAAGGTGATCAAGCAAGGGTATGTTTAAGACTTACCGTGGTTAACCACTTTTTAGAATATAAAGACTGTGAAGTGAAAATAAAAATAAGACCAAAAAATTTCGATGCAGAAAAGATTTACATAACTTCAGATGCCATTCTTAGACCTGGAGAAAGTGAGAAGGAGATCTTCGTTACCATAGTAGATCCAAAACTTTGGTGGACTTGGGATTTAGGAGAGCCTAATCTTTACCAGGCAGGCGTTGAGATATGGGTCGATGGAAAATTCTATGATAGTATATCAACAACCTTTGGAATCCGTACTATTGAAAGGAAAGACGGGAGCTGGGAAACTTATCTTAATGGAAAGCGGATATTCTTCCGTGGCACAAATTACCTTTCAGATCAATTCCTTTCCAATATGAATATGGAAAAGTATAAAAGGGACATCCAGTTAGTAAAAGAAGCAAACATGAACACTATCAGGAGTTTCTGCATTGTTGAGAAAGAGGAATTCTACCAATGCTGTGATGAAGCCGGGATAATGGTGTATCAGGATTTTCCTATGCAGTGGAGGATGAGTAACTCAAGCGATCTTGTGCGAAGAGCTGTATTGCAAGTAAAAGATATGGTAAACCAATTGTATAATCACCCCTCTGTCGTTATCTGGTGTCTGGGAAGCGAGCCAGGAAAGAAGAATTTCGAGAAGTTGGGTATGGTTTTAGCCTCCGAGGTTAAGAATTTGGACAAATCTAGGATAATCCAACAGGCTAACGCCTATCCGGCACAGTGGGATTACAAAGAATGGAAAGAAAAATATGGATGGTGTATTGATAATCATCTCTACTATGGCTGGTATAAGACAGATTTTTGGCCTTCTTTGGAAGCACTTAATGATGTAGACAAGATAGAACTTGAATTTATCGGTGAGTATGGAGCTCAGGCTCTTTCTAATAGAGAATCATTGGAAAAGTTTATACCAAAAGGAGATCTTTGGCCTATGAATCTTAGAAAATATAATTTTCACTGCTTTCAAGATAAGCAACAATTTACATGGATAAAAATGCCCAAGTCTCTGGAGGAGTCAATAGACAGAAGCCAGAAATATCAAGCTTATCTTTTAAAATACCATACTGAGTTTTACCGTAAACACAAATTTAATCCTTGTAATGGAGCTTTGCAGTTTGTTTTTAATGACTGTTGGCCAGCTATTACGTGGTCAATTATTGATTACTATAGGAATAAGAAACCCGGCTATTATGCTTTAAAACAGGCTTTTAGTCCCATTCATGTAATTATAGAATGGCCAGATGAGAGAGTTCTTGAAAAGGAATTTAGGAGAGGAATTTACGTTGTAAATGATTATCACCGGAGATTCAATGCTCTAAGGGTAAGCTACACTGTATCTAGTGATGGGGAAATAGTTAAGAAGGAAAACATTGATTGTGCTATAGAAGAGAATGCTTTGAAGAAAGTTGGCTCTATTGAGTTACAATTCAGTACTGAAGATGTAGGGAGGGAAATTTCCATTGATCTTGAGCTATTGGACAAAAGTGATCTACTCTCAAGTAACAACTACCGGTTTAATGTCAAGGAGGTAAGGTAGAAGATAAATATAGATATCTTGATAGGTCAGTTTTGACGATGAAGTCTAGCTTATTTCTGATTCTATCATAGTTCCAAAATGCCAAACGGGTGAATGGCTAGCTGATACCGTAATAAATCAAGTTCATGAACGAAAAGATATGGTTTAATCTTTTATGAAACAGGAAATTCTTTCTCATAATTATCTCGTATATATACAGTAAACTAGGGTCTTTGTTAAAACCAGAGGAGTTTTTAGAAAAAGGAATGTTTCATAATTAGACTTCTTGTAAGGCAATTTCAAGGAAGAATGAACTATGTTAAAGATGGGAACATAAGTGAATTAGACGAGGGGGTTTTGAATTGTCCAAGTTCTGCGTTCCTGTAGAAAAGCCTAAGCCCGACAGTGATAGGTTTATTAATGTTTTAATGGGAAAAGAAAGTACTGATAAACCACCGATTTTCGATTTCTCCGTTGACGATGAAGTCATGCGTCTGATACTACAAAAGCTGATAGGACGAAAGTGGATCTACCCCTATAAGGTGGAAGCGGCTATCAAAAAAGCAACTACAAATGATAAAAAAAGCATAGCAGCTTATTGGGTTAATTACATAGAATTTTGGTATCGAATGGGATATGATTATGTAATAGTAGGAATAGGGTATGATTTTTCATTAAAACCTCGGATTACGAAAGATACAGCAGAATTATCCAAAGGTAATAGAGCGTGGACGGAAGAAACAAAAGGTTTAATACGAAGCTGGGAGGACTTCGAGAAGTACCCATGGCCCAAATTGGAAGATGCAGATTTCTTTCCGTTTGAGTATGTTGCCAGCCATCTGCCAGATGGGATGAAGATGATCGCTTTACATGCAGGAGGCCCACTAGAATGGCTTACTTGGATACTTTCTATGCAAGGATTAAGCATTCTTTTATACGAGAATCCAGAACTTGTGGAGGCGGTTATGAACCGCATTGGCAATTTGATGGTAAGATTCTATAAACATATTTTGGAAATACCTAATATTTGTGCCATTTTTCCTGGAGATGATATGGGTTTTAAGACATCTACAACGATTTCACCAAAACATTTACGTCGCTACATTCTTCCGTGGCACAAAAAGTTCGCTCACATGGCGCATGCTAAGGGTTTACCGTATTTTCTCCACTCGTGTGGTAATATAGAGGAAATCATGGATTCCCTTATTGAGGACGTAAAAATTGACGGTAAACACTCCTTTGAAGATGTAATCATTCCGGCTGCAGATTTTAAGCGAAGATATGGTGACAAAATAGCGGTTCTGGGGGGCTTCGATATGGACTATTTGTCCAGACGTAGCCCGGAAGAAGTTCGTCGTTACGTGCGAGAACTTATTGAGGACTGTGCACCAGGTGGGAGATTTGCTGTTGGTGCAGGTAACTCCGTCGCAAATTACGTTCCCATCGAGAACTATCTAACTCTGCTCGACGAGGCGTTAAAATAGTAGCACCAGATAAAGTTACCTGATAGGCGCTCTGTTGCATTAACAGAAAGTTGCCCATATTTTTAGCAACTTTCTCGGCCTTTTCCTTGTCAGATGTTAATTTGACGTATAGCAATTGAACAACATCAAAGAGTAATTCAAGTATCTAATCTATTATTCTTTTTATTATACCAGGAATTTCAATAATTTCTCTGAATCGTTATGAAGTAAACCTCGGCAGACGAGATATCAGAAAAAAGAGGGGAGCAGGCTCGACTTGCTCGAGCGAAGCGTAAGTTAAGCTCTGCCGATCGAGCCGTCGAGGGGGGATATTTCCCCCCTCGAGTATCTTGAGTGAAAATTTCTTGTTTTAAATCACAATTGCTGTAAGTATTCCATTTTTTGATGTAGTTTCAGATGATTCTTGAAGACCTTTGATGGTTCTTAGAGCATATCTGGTTTTCTCCCTGAATCTGACCGGCTTAATGGAATTCTTTGCATTACCAGAACTTGGGAGGGTAGACTCTTGTCTAAGTTACCCTAGCCGATGTTTTATTTATATGCCTTTTTCTCATACTGGAGATTACCTTTAAGAGAACCTATTTATGGGGAATAGGCGTCGCCCAGGCAAAAACTCTTCTATTTGTAAAATCCGCCCAGGGAAAGAAACTAACCTATTTAATCATTTTGCATTATTTTTCCCCGCTATACAGAAACACTCACTTCGCGTACAATCGGGGAAACTAAACCGAACCGGCATCAGTATAAGACCCTGTTTTCGACTGAGAAAGGCTGGTCCCAAAACTCCCACAGAATGAAAAGAAAGAAATAGTCCATCCCTTACCGGTACGAACAGCTGAAGAAAATAAAGGAAAGTACGGGCAAACCAGCATCTGAGATAACCCAATACGCTGTATCAGATTTTGTATGAAAGAAAGATTATCCCGTTAAGTACAGTTGTGTCCTATCTTCCAGGAGCAACAAGAGACAATTACAAATCTGTAACTGCCTATTTTCCCAGATTTGACTGGAATCTCGTCATAAGGATCTCTGAGCGTACAGGAAGAGGTAAAACTGAACTCATCAGAGAGGCTCTAGAGGAATATCTGGGGAGTCACTATGAATCGAGGCTAGCTTGGTTTTATGTTGATAGGCGCCATGCAGGGGCAACCATGCGGAACACTTCTTAGAAAAATCAAGACTTACCTGTGCAATCTCTGAATTCGTTAACCTACACTTATTAGCTGATCCAACCTACCCTAGAAATCCAAAAACTTTCGGACAAGAATTGAGAAAGAAACGAATGGATTTAGGCCTACAAATAAAAGAACTTGCGAGACTGGTTCATGTCACGTCTGACACAATTATAAACTGGGAGTCGAGGAATGTCAAACCATGTGAGAAGAATCTCAGAATGGTTAAGAAATTGTTGGAGTTCGAACAGGCGAACCGGTAGTTTTAGCACTGGAATCTTGATTTCACTGCTTGTCAATCTGTTTTGAGGCTCTGGTGTGGGGATTTGGTTTTTGATGGAGGTAAGTGCCGAAGCCGAAGCACAAGTTCAACGGTTGGCGTAGCCGATTGGCGAAGAGTTGTTGCAAGTGTATATTGTTATTAATCTTTTCCCCAGAACTTATCTGCTTCTTTTTCCATCTTCTCAAGCCTATCGTAATAATCCGGGAATTCATTTAGATGTGCCAAAGCGATTTTGCCAGTCACCAAAGAGTCATCGTTAGTTACATTTGTAAGTAAATTTTCAGATCCATGTTCAAGTTCAACATTCATCCCTCTTCTAAATTGGTCCACATCAAATTTATCCCATTTAATACCTAACTTTTCTCCTATTTCTTTTGCTTCCTCTTTACTAAACAGTTTCTTAAATTCCATTTCAACAACCTCCTTTGGAACCCTGGCACTTATTCAAGATTCCCTAATAGCATCCGGAGTGAAAGATTATGCTAAATCTCAGCACTTGTCAATCTGTTTGGAGGGGGGTGGTTTATGGGTAACAATCCACAGCCTATTCGTGTAGGATAAGGCAGTCGAAAACACACATTTGCTTTTGTATTGCCTATTTTGGTATACC
>Ga0315541_1002997_pt1 | contig 13403 bp, 9 predicted proteins | sample SalMarSW160190MG_FD_203095 | JGI IMG/M metagenome (GOLD analysis project Ga0315541, IMG submission 203095) | Salt marsh sediment microbial communities from the Plum Island Ecosystem LTER, Massachusetts, United States - Salt Marsh Sediment SW1601-190 ...
CAGGCCCGCCACAACACATCGGGCCGGAATATGCGGTCATAGAGCGCGTGGAATCGCCGATTCCTGCTCCTCTTGGCCGCTCGGTATAGCTTGCGCTGGAGTTCTCGTGATTTGTCTTTGGGTGTTGTTGGCCCTCTTCGGGCATGCACCGTCACTTACCTCCCCGCCTAGCCCGGTTGAAGTAGAGACCCTTCCTTCTCATCGAGTTATGTTGTCTCGATGGTCATCAGTACTATGGCCTCCTCCGACTTCTCATCCGGCTTTTCCCTGGATTTCACTTCTTCAGCTTATATCAGCGATTACGATGGGTGTGGGCCACCGACCGAATGAGACCTCTCCTGTTCCATCATCTACTTTCACCACATCCCGTTCCCCCTACGCCGGGGAAGCCTGCCCTGAGCTTGTCGAAGGGTTCTTCGGCGCTGCCTTTCCAGGTTCTTCACGCCTTCCGTGGCCTTCACTCTCGCTGACGAGCTTGGCTCTCCCTGGTTCCCCTTCCGGGGCTAACCTTTCGACGCTGCAGGATTCACTTTATGTTGCGGGCTGCGGTTTTGCTCTCCTTTCTCAGGAGGTTACAACGCTTCAGCACCATCGGTCACCCGATAGCACTGGTTGCCTGCTACGCGGCTGCCTGACCATTACCGCGACCGGACTTTCACCGGTTAGCAGACGACAGCTTTCAGGACACACCAGCGAGTGGTTATGCGGCCACCTGCCCGACAAGCTAACCATCGGACCGCTTTGCCTCATTGATAAGAGGATAACATATGAGCTACAGACCAAGTCTGTTCAAGACCGCCGTGGCGAAATGCGTGTCAACGTATGGCCGTCCCGTGAAATTCTCGCGGAAGATGTTGTATATGATGCTGCCCAGATCCTTCTCCACATCCCATAGGTTTAGAGCCCAGGTAATGGCCTCTCTAGCTCTATCCCACGTTTCGGAAGGGCCAAAATCAGCGTCCCCCGATGGGCTGAGGTAGGTCTGCCGACTGCATTCGCGAAGAAGGCGCTTTATACGCGAGATATGATGCTCCCTGGTTCCAGCTAGGCGTGGAGAGAGCTTGCGAAACATCATGCGAATCTCTGAGTCCAGGTCAGGATACTCGGCCAAGGCATCTTCGATCTCTTCGGCTACCCACGGGATGATTTTCTCGTCCAACACTTCCTGGGGCGGCTCCATCACTACTGCAGATATCAGAATTTCCGCAATGCGGTCTAGGCGTTCCTGTCGGCTAGCTCTCTTTTTGCGCTCCCAGATCATGATCTCCTCCCAATGCTGCCTCCCCATTCCCTAGTGGCCTCATACTGTTGCTGAGTAATCGAGATATTGCCAGATGTCCATGAATTGGGATTGTTCTTGCCTAGCCTCTTGTCGCATATCAGCGCCAGCCTGATCTGAGCAAGCGCTCTTTGAGTTCTTCTATCACTTCCTTAGTTGATTCTTCGGTTGCCGATGCTGATTTAGCTTTGAGGGCTTGAACAAATGCTTGGTTTGCCTTCTCCTCGATCTGTTCCAAGTCTCTTCTGTCGAACCCCCGTTTTCCTTGTGCAATCTCCAATAGCAGTTTGTCCCTTTCATATTTCAGCCTGGCAGCATACATCCCAGTAAGGGCTGTCCAAGCCGTCTCAGAGAGTCTGAGCTTTTGGTCATCAGTTAGTCTGTCCAAATTGGCCAAGAGCCGTTGCCGTTGTTCTTCTGGAAAAGGAGCTACTTTCAGAAGGGTAACAAGATCGACTGTCATTTCTTTCTCCTTTCAGTCTTCTCAGGGTTCACATCAGAGATAATGTCTACGATGGGGCCGCATAACTATTGATTCTGCGGACTTCTCCCTACATAATACTCCAAATAGCGTGTTATACGGACATCTCGCTGCATAAACCTCTCCCATGGAGTCTTATGCGAGCATTCTCCCATATATCCCCCTTTCCGGTATATTACGCAGGACTTCTGCCCGTATAATCCCCTCCTTGCCACGACGCACTGGCAACGGTTGCACCCCACACCAGGATAGGCCCGGAGCCGGCCCCCGCAAGCCCCGGGCCCTTCCCGCCGAGCACCCGTTACTCCACCGGGACGTCAGGATGCTCGTTATTCAAGCGACCGATAGAGATGCCACCCTATTCCTTCTCAGGCCCTGGGTCCGAGCACCTCCTCGACAGCCAGTTTACGACGCGCCCGTTGCGCACGCCGGTCGGGTGTGGTGAGTTCGAGCGCTTCTTTAGGACACCACTTGATGCACTGTGGGCCGTCTTCCTCGCCTTCGCACATATCGCAAATTTCGGCCAGTTTGGTCTCCGGGTTGATGGAGATCGCGCCGAAGTCGCAGGCCTCGATGCACCAGGCACAGCCGTCGCAGCGATCGGCGTCTATGTGGATGATGCCGGTGACCGGGTCCTGCGACAGCGCGTTGCGTGGACAGGCGATGACGCAGGGGGCGTCCTCGCACGTGCGGCAAGCCACGGCCGTGATCAGGATTTCCTCTGCTCGCACCGTGCGGATGCGGCTGCGATAGGTGTTGAACTCACCCGTCTTGACGTATGAGCAGATATACTCGCACAATTGACAGCCCATACACTTGCTCGGGTCACACGTAATGTATTGGTATTTGGAAGTTGATGTAGGCATCCTGGTCTCCTATACCCCGATTTCCTCGGCGACGTCATCCATCCCCAGGGCGACCAGTTTCTCCTTGGGGATCAGCCCCTCTTTGGTCCAGCCTTTGGCCTCGTAGTACAGGTCCTTCATGTACTCCAATTCCTCCTCGGTCACCACGTGCCCGGCAGAGGGCCCCTCTTTCATCGGGTCGTGTTGCCAGCGGTAGGGCAGGTGGTCGTCCGCACGAGTCCACCCCTCGCGGATGTTGAAGGCTTTCTTGATCGTGTGGGCCCGTTCGCCGATCAAGTCCACAGCGTCGTAGTCGAAGTCCCAGCCGGTCGTGGCATTGATCAGGTTGGCGATGGCCGGCCACGCGCCCGCCCGGTCGGCCTTGCCGGTGAAGCAGCGCCGGATGAACTTGCACAGCGGGAGTGTATCATACACGGCCGCGTATTCCTCCGTGCCCTTGGCGACCTCTCCCCGGGTCTCATCAACAGTGAAGCGATTCGTCTCTCCTCTAATATCCGGGTCGTAGGCCGCCGTCCGGTTGTGGCAGGCGCCGCGCGTGCCCACCGCCAGCCCCAGAGCGAAGGTCTTGAGTCCGCGCGCGTCGTAGCCGGGCGTCTCCAGGCCCTTGATGTTCATGGCCCACTGGTAGGTCTCGGTGCCGCGCTCTTCGTCAACCTGGGCACTGGCTCGCTTGGTGCCCTCGGCCAATATATCGCCGATGCCCTCGCGGTCGCGGATCATCTCGGCCAGCGTCACAACTGCATCGGCGTTGCCGAAATTGGGCTCGAAGCCCTCGGGATACTTGGCGCACTTGAAGTCCTCCTTCGTAAAAATACCCCGCTCGAAGGTCTCCATCGCCCAGGAGATGGTCACGCCGGTGCTCATCGCGTCTATGCCGCCCCTGTCGCAGACGTCAATGGTCTTGATCGCCGCCTGCAGGTCTTTCAAGCCGCAGTTGGTGCCGACCGCGTACAGGCACTCGTAGTCAATACCGGTCATCGCCCCAGCGTACGGCCCATCCTTGGCGCGGGACATCTGCTCGCAGGCGATGGGGCACTGCGCGCAGGCGATGGTCTTGACGTTGTAATGCTCGTGCAGGTACTCACCGCTCATCAGTTCGGCGTACTCGAACACGCCTTGCTGATAGTTGCGCGTGGGGAGCAGCCCCAGGCGGTTCAGGTTGAGCACGTTGGCGACCGTGCCCAGGATACGATACTTCTGGGTGTGTGGCCCCTGCGCTGCCTGGACGATGTCGTAAGACAACTTCAACAGCGTATCCGGGTCGGCCACCGTGACGCCGTTCGTCCCGCGCACGGAGATGGCCTTGAGTTTCTTGGAGCCCCACACCGCACCGTGCCCGGTGCGCCCGGCCTGGCGGCCGTCGTTGGTCACGTTGGCCATACGCACCAGTTTCTCACCGGCCGGGCCGATGGTCGCGGAGCGCACCTGGTCATCGCCCAGTTCCTCCCGGATGGCCTCCTCGGTCTCGTAGGTGCCCAGGCCCAGCAGATGAGAGGCGTCGCGGAACTCGACCCGGTCGTCGTCAATAAAGACGTTGACCCAGTCCTCGCTGGCCCCGTGGATGACGAAGCCATCCCACCCGGTACGCTTGAACGCGACCGAGAACCAGGACCCACAGAGGCTGTCGCCGATGAAGCCGGTCAGCGGCGACTTGGAGGCCAGGCCATATTTGCCCCCCACCGGCACCGGCGTACCGGCGAAGAGGCCGTTGGCGATGCAGATTGGGTTGCCCGGCGAAAGCGGGTCACATCCCACCTCGATGTTCTCCCAGCAAAGCCGGCTGGCCATAGACACACCGCCGATGTAGATCTTGTACCACTCCTCTGGCTTGGTTTCGACCCAAGTTTTGCGGGTGGTCAGATCAATGTGAAGGATCTTCCCACTGTAGCCATACATAGTTAACCTCCTGCTGATATAGACATCAATATGATTCGATCCCCATCGCTGGGGCCGTCATCCATCTGGCCCGCTTGAATCATGCGCTTGGCGTTAAGGTTGAAGATGTTGGGTCTCTGCAGCGTCTCGCCATCGGGCTGGATCACGTTCCCGATCATTTTCGGGTATCTGGTGGCAAGCAGGCGCACAATGTCACGAAACGTCGTACCCTCTTCCAGATCTAACGCTATCTCTTTGGCCCCGGCTGCGAATCTGGAAAGCCCCAGAAGTTCCACTTGGACGCGCATATTCGCTCTTCCCCAGAAATCTCTTCCTCGGAGGCTGATCGCTGTGGCATAGACTCTAAGGCCATTTTCGCCCCCATTGAAAGACATCCACGAGCAGCCCATGCTAGAGTCTCGTATGTATCTATTATACGTAAGTATGCTCAACCTGGCAACTCAGAACGGCATCGTCAGGCGTTTCTTTGGTATCTTCTCAGATTGCGAGCTTACCTTAAGCTATTCGTCACAACTTAGCGACCGAGGTCGCCCCTCAGGGGCTAAAGCCCAATGGCACTAACTTTTTGTGCTTTCGGCTGAAAATGTGTACACTTGTCCCGTACTCCCAATCCAGTGACGGAGGTGAAAATGTCCGCCCAATCTCAGCCGCAGGCGAAACCGACCATTCCGCAACTGCTTCCCGTGTTCCAAGAGTTTTACGAGTTGCTGGCGGCGTGTGCGGGACACGTTGTTGACCTGGCATCCCACAAATTCAGCACAACACGCCGTTCGGATCGTGCAACGATTGCTCGCTCGTCTAGCACGATGCAAATTGCCCAAGCGTCCCCGTTTCCGCATTGAGCCCCGCGCTGTACGTAGACGTCCAGCGGTTTATCCGAATTTGAAAGGCTCTAGAGCCAATGCTCGCCAGCACCTCGTGGAGCTCTTGAAGGAGACTGTGAAATGTTAGTGCCATTGGGCTAAAGCCGGTCATCCGCCTACGCGGATGACGCCCCGTCCACGTAGGTGGACGGCCAGCCGAAGGCTCAACAGGCGCGGTTTCAACCGCATGCCTGCCAAAGTTGTGACGGATGCCTTAAGCCTAACGATAAAGATTCACGTGGCGCGAAGCCGCCACATAATCCATGTTGAACTAAGCCGACTTCTGTAATTGTACTCTTGTTTGGAGTTCAAGGCAAAATGCCTCTTGAGGGGCTCATTCACCGTCGGGGCATTGAGGTGGATTTTACCCCGGCAAGGCAAGATATGGCGAGGTGCGAGAGGACTCCATCACCTCCGCCAGAATCTCCGCGAAGGTGTTCGGGTCGTGCTTGCGTAAGGCATCACGGAACTTGGCGCGGAATATCCTGGAGAGCGCCTTCACGGGCATCAAGTTGTCTGACGGGGCCGGGTTGCGGTGTGCAGGGCGTGTGATTGAGAGGATGGCATCGTTTCTACAACTCCCATTGTCGTCTCCGGCGTGGCACACTGGCCGTCTCTGGATTCTGCGACTGTGATACTACAGGCTTATGCATCGCAAAGAACTGTTTGGGCAACGGCCCGGACCGTGGTACAATAATGCAGGAGGCAAGAGGCAGAGGGGGATGATGGGACGCACGCTGGTACTGACTGGCAGGCCAGGCATCGGTAAAACGACGGTGATCAAGGCGGTGGTGGAACCGCTGGGCGAACGAGCCGGTGGCTTCTACACCGAGGAGATCCGCGGCCCAGGTGGGCGCAAGGGCTTCCGACTGGTGACACTGGACGGGCAGGAGACGGTGATGGCCCACGTGAACCTGCGCGGGCAGGGCCGGCCCCGCGTGAGCCGCTACGGCGTGGACGTGGGGGCGATTGACCGCGTAGGGGTAGCCGCGCTGCGCCGGGCGATGAACGAATGCGAAGTGGTGATCATAGACGAAATCGGCAAGATGGAACTCTTCTCGGGTCAGTTCCGCGACGTAGTGCTCCAGGCGGTCGGCGGCCCCAGGCCGGTGGTAGCGACCGTGATGAGCAAGCCCAACCCCTGGGTGGATGCCCTCAAGGCGCTGCCGCAAGTAGAAATATGGGGAGTGACGATGGAGAATCGAGAAAGAATGGCGGAACGGGTCGTCAAGTGGCTCAAGCGTTGACGCTTTTACCAAATGGCGTACAATACAGCCGATAGCCATCAGACGTTAGCGGATAGCCGCTGACTGCTGACTACTGACTGCTAATTGCTAACTGCTATTTATGGCACGCGGTAAACAGATATCCCTTGCCCTGGCGTTTGTGGCCCTGGGGACGATGCTGAGTATGTTGCTGATCATCGGCGACCCCGCGTCTATCTTCGCGCTGCCTACGCTGGTCCCTACCGTCCCGCTCTCCACGCCGTCTCCTATCCCCCCCACCCCTGTACCCACGCCGGAACCTCCCACCCTCACACCAGTGCAGGCTCCCGACCCGACGGTCACTTTCACCCCCAGCCCCACCGCCACCCTCCCCCCCAAAGTTGGGGGGGACCGAGGGGAGGCCACCCCCACGCTCACACCGACCCCCTTTTCGCTCTCCGCACCAGTATTGATCGGCGTGACGCCCACGCTCTCTGACACAACTGCCGTTCCCACCTCTGTGCCGATAGCGGAGATGGCTCCTGGCGTCGTGAACATCGTCGTCCTGGGGAGCGACCGCCGCCCCGATTGGGATAACTGGCACACCGACGTCGTCCAAATCGTCTCCATCCAGCCTTCGCTGCCCGCCGTGACCGTGCTCTCTATCCCCCGTGACCTCTACGTATACATTCCCGGCTTCTGGATGAGCCGCGTCAACTTCGCCGATATGTACGGCGAACTATACGGGTACGAGGGCGGGGGGCCGGCCTTGCTTCAACAGACGCTACTATATAACCTGGGCATCCCGGTAGATCATTACGTGCGCACCAATTTCGACGGCTTCATCGGCATCGTGGACACGCTGGGCGGCGTGGACATCCCGGTGCACTGCCGGTTGCAGGATCACTGGCCCTATCCCGACGAGAATGGCGAATATCCCATCAAGGTGCTGGAACCGGGGGTGCACCACATGGACGGGGAGACGGCGCTCTGGTACGCCCGTTCGCGCAAGACCTCCAGCGTCTTCGCCCGCGAACGGCGCCAACAGCAACTGCTGCAGGCCATCTGGCGCGAAGCGCGCAGCCTCGACCTCCTGCCCCGCATCCCTGAACTGTGGGAGCAGTTCCGGAGCATGGTCGTCACCGACATGGAGTTCGGCGACGTGCTTACGCTGGCCGAGGTAGCCTTCCGGCTCGACGAGCAGAACGTGCGCTTCCGCAACATCGGCTATCAACACGTCATCCCGTGGACGACACCCAAGGGAGGCTCGGTGTACCTGCCCAACTGGGAGGAGGTGGGGCCGGTGGTGAGCGAGGCACTGGGACCAGTGCCGGAGGGCCGGCTGTGGCGAACGCTTCAGGCGGTAGAGGTGTGGAACGGGACGTCCAGCGCCGACTGGGACCGACTGGCTGCCGACCGGCTCTTCCGCCAGGGCTTCGTCGCTGTCATCGGCCAGCCCGACCAGCAGGATTACCCCCAGACACAGTTGATTGACTTCACGTCCACGACAAAAGGGAGCGCGGTATCCTATCTGCAGTGGATGTTCAACGTCTCGGCCGGGAACGTCATCTCCGCGCCCGATCCCAACAGGGGAGTGCAATACCGCCTCATCATCGGCGCGGACTACCAGACCTGCCGCAGCCCCTAGCATAAACATCCTCATTGACAACAGGGCTTATTGAGACTATACTAGTTCTCGGTACAAAACGCTCGCAGCCCCCATCTCGGGAGCGTCCCCTGCAGCGAACAATCGCTTGGAGTGCGATGCTCTCGCTTACGACGCCCTCGGGGACGAGGGCTGGGAGCCTTAGAAAACAGTTTTGTACCGGAAACTATACTAGCCTCAGATTGGGTATTTTCTGCGTCCTGGGGTACTGTTGGCGGAGCGGTGCCTGGCAGTCAGCATCGGCCTGGAGAGCCAGCGCCAGGCCCAGTTTCGGCCTGGCACCGCCCGTTGCAGAGGGACAGAGCAAGGACCACGAGCGATGAAAACGACGCGATCTACTTTGCTGATACTGGCGCTGTCTGCCCTGGCTATTGGCCTGGTGATCGTGCTGGGGGTGCGACTGGACCGGGTCGGCCAGGAGGAGATCGTGACCCGCTTCAGCCAGCGCCAACTTCTGCTGGCCGAGCAGGCGGCGGCTGGCATCCAGTCCATCGTTGACGAGGCGCGGCGGGACCTGAAAGGGGCCCCCGGTCCAAGCCACCTGATTGACGCCCTGGCGACGGAGAGCGAGGAGGAGATAGCCACCTGGCGAGGGGCGTGCGAGCAGGGATTCTTGAGCTATCTTCACAGCCAGCCCATCTACGCACAGATTCGCTACATTGACGCCAGCGGGCAGGAGATCGTGGGGGTGGACACCGACGGCGAGACCGTGCGCGTCATCCCCCAGGACCAACTGCGGTCGCAGGCGGAACGCAAATTCTTCGTCGCCACGATGCAACTCGACGAGGAAGGGGTCTACGTCTCCCCGCTGGAGCCGGCGCTGGGCCACGGCGGGGTGGGGGCCGGCCTGCTGACAGTGCGCCTGGCCACGCCCGTCTTCGACAGCCAGGGCCGGCGAGCAGGCATCGTCGTCCTCAATCTGATGGGCGACGAGATCAGGGCGCGCGTCACCCGGTTGAGCGCCGAGGAGGGCGTGGACGCCTGGCTGCTGGACGAGGCGGGCGTGGAGATCATCAATGTCACCCACCCTGAACTGGAGGGCAACAACGCCTACGAATACTGCCAACAGACCGGGGACGAGACTTTGGTGGCGCTGGCCGAGGACATGCTGACCGGCGGCCGGGGGACGGGGACCTACCTCTGGCCGGAGAGCGAGGGCGGCCCGCTGGTGGCGAAAAAACTGATGGCGTATGCCCCTGTCTACCCGGCGGAAGGCCAGGTGTGGTCGGTGGGCACCTCGGTGCCCTACGACAGCATCCTGGCGGCGCACCGCCAGACTCACAGGATGTTGCTCTTCCTGGGGGGAGACATCGTCACCATCATCCTGGCCGGGGCGGTCCTGGCCGCCCGGTCGGGCTACAAGCGGGTGGTTGCCGAGGAGCAGGCCCATCTCAGTGGGACACTACGCCGCCGGGGTGAGGAACTGGAGGCGCTGCGGGAGATCTCCCTGGCGATCAGCACCCAACTGGAACTTGATGAACTCCTGCAAAACATCGTAGAGCAGGGCTGCCACCTGCTGGACATAGCGGCGGGGTGCCTCTACCTCGTCGACCAGGCGCGGGGCGACCTCGAACTGATCGTGGACTACGGCTACACGATGAACCACATCGGCACGCGCATGGCACCCGGAGAAGGGACTTCCGGCAAGGTGCTGCAAAGCGGCGAGACGCTGATCGTGGACGACTACCACCATTGGGAAGGACGGGCACCGGGTTGGGAGGCCGAGCCGATCACCACCAACCTCGGAGTGCCGCTCAAGCGCGGCGAGCAGATCATCGGCGCCTTGGTCTTCGACGAACTCGCCAAGGTGAGACGTTTCGACGAGCACGACGTCTGGCTGGCGACCCTCTTTGCCAACCAGGCGACCATCGCCATTGAGAACGCGCGGCTGTACCGGGCCGAGCAGGCCGCGCGCGAGCGCGCGGACACTTTGCGCGAAATCTCCCGCGTCGTGGGCTCCACGCTGGAATTGGACGAGGTACTCTCCCTCGTCCTGCGCCAGGCGAAGCGCGTGTTAACCTACGACACCGCCTCCATCCTGCTCTTCGCCAGCGGCGAGCCCACTATGGCGGCCGTGGCCGGCTACGAGGACGAGGAACTGGTGAAAACCGAAGCCTCCTTGCGCCTGGACGACAGCCCCATCCTGCAGGCCATGGCCCGCGACCACCGCCCCACCGTCATCGGCGATGTGCGGGAGGACGAGCGCTGGATCTGGGTGCCAGGGGCCGAAGACATCCGCGCCTGGATCGGGGCACCGCTACTCGTGCGCGACGAGATGATCGGCGCTCTGATGATTGACAGCGCGCAGCCCGGCTCCTACACCGCAGCAGACGCCGCAACCGCCCAGGCGCTGGCCAACCAGGCCGCCGTGGCCATCGAGAACGCCCGGCTGTATGAGCAGGCGCAACGCCGCCTGGAGAGCCTGACCAATCTCAACCGCGCCTCGCAGGTTGTCACCTCCTCTCTGGACGTGAAGGAGGTGCTGGAGCAGATCGTGGACCTGGCGGGCTCCGTGGTCAACTCGGACTATACCAGCGTGGTGCTGCTGGACGAGGAGGGGGAGCCGGTGCTGGGGACTGAGGACTTCCGGGGCGTGTCTCCCGTGGCGCGGCGTATCCGCAGCGATGGCGTCCACCGCCACGTGCTGGATAGCGGACAACCGGTAATCGTGGACACCATCTCCGCCGAGGGGGCGATGAGCCCCCCGCTCCGGCGGCCCGATGGGGAGTTGATGGAGGCCAACCCCGATATCGTCGCGGCGGGTATCCGTTCCTTCGCCGCCGTGCCCATCCAGGCCAGGGGGAAGATGCTGGGTGTAACGTTCGTGCACAGCCGCGAGCCCCGTGCTTTTCAGGGGCGACTTCCGCTGCTGACCACCTTCGCCAACCAGGCCGCCGTGGCCATCGAGAACGCCCGTCTCTTCGAGGCCGAGCAGCGGCGGCGACAGGAAGCCGAGACACTGCGGGAGGCAGCCCTGGCCCTGACCACCAGCCTGGACCGCAACCAGGTCATCGAGCGCATCCTGATCCAACTGCGACAGGTAGTGCCCTACGACAGCGCCTCCGTCCAATTGCTCCACGATGGCCATCTGGAGATCATCGGTGGCCACGGCTTCCCCAATCTGGAGGAACTGTTGGGCGTGACCTTCGATCTGGCGGCCGAGGACAACCCCAACTGCGAGGTAATGCGCACGCGGGCTTTTCTCATCCTGGAGGACGCCCCGGCCGCCTACGGCGGGTTCAGTCGCGAGCCCCACGCCAAGGCGGCTATCCGCTCATGGCTGGGGGTGCCGATGCTGGTCGGCGAGCAGCCGGTAGGGATGATCGCCCTGGACAAGCGGGAGCCGGGCTTCTACATCGAAGAGCACGCCCGGCTGGCCCAGGCCTTTGCGGCCCAGGCCGGCATCGCTATCGAAAATGCGCGGCTGTTCGAGGCCGAGCGGGAGCAGCGCGAATTGGCCGAAGCCCTGGAGGAGGCGGCTGCTGCCGTCAGCAGCACCCTTCACCTCGACCAGGTGCTCGACCGTATCCTGGAGCAAGTGGAGCGGGTCGTCGCCGGGGATGCCTTCAATATCATGCTGCTGGAGGACAGCACTGCACGGGTAATCCGCTGGCGAGGGTACGAACACCTGGGCGTGGAGGAACAGATCGCCAGTTCCACGATCCATGTTCACGAGTACCCCAACCTGGTGAGGATGATGCAGGCAGGGAAACCGGTCGTCATCCCAGATACCGCCGCCGACCCCGCCTGGGTCCCGAAGGAAGGCCAGGAGTGGCGGCGCTCCTACGTCGCCGCACCCATCCGAGTGAAGGATCTGACGGTGGGCTTCCTGAACGTGGTCAGCACCCATCCGGGCCAGTTCGGCTCCGCCGACGCCCGGCGGCTGGAGACCTTCGCCGACCACGCCGCCCCCGCCATCGAGAACGCCCGGTTGTACCAGGAGATGCTCAACTACGCCGATCAATTGGAGCAGCGGGTGCAGGAGCGCACCGCCGAACTCCAGGCCCAGTACGCCCGGCTAGATGTAATCCTGCGCAGTGCCTCCGACGGCATCGTCGTCACCGACGGACAGGGTGAGATTCTCCGGGCCAATCCCGTCGCCCAGACCTGGCTCACCCAGACCCTCTCACCGGAAGATGCGGCCCGGATGCGGGAGACGGTGCGCGACCTGGCCCGGCGAGCCGATGAGCGGCCGGAGGCGGTGCTGGAACTGAAAGGGCTGGACCTGGAACTGAAGGCAGCGCCCATCCCGGAGCCGGGGGAGAAAGAAGCGGCGGCGGTGGTGGCCGTCCACGACGTCAGCCACCTCAAGGCGCTGGAGCGGATGAAGTCCCGCTTCGTCTCCAACATCTCCCACAAATTGCGGACGCCTATCACGACGATAAAGTTGTACGCGGCACTCCTGCGGAAGGCATCGCCGGGGAAGCGAGAGGGGTATCTGGAGACACTGGAGCAGGAGACGGAACAACTGGCGCGCCTGATAGAGGATATCTTGCACATCTCTCGCATTGACGCCAGGCGGCTGGGTATGGAACCCCGGCCGACCCTCCTCAACGAGTTGACCGAGGTGGCGGTGGTGAGCCACCAGACGCTAGCCCAGAACCGGGGGCTGACACTGGAGCACCGGCCGGCGGAGCCGGGGCCGGTGGCACTGGCGGACCCGGAACAGATGATGCAGGCACTGAATAACCTGGTGGTGAATGCGATTCAGTACACGCCGGAGGGGGGACAGGTGGTGGTCTCCACTGGCAAGCAGGATATGAAGGGGCGGGCTTGGGCCACGGTGACGGTGGCGGACACTGGAATCGGCATCCCGGAAGAGGAACTGCCGCACCTCTTCGAGCGGTTCTTCCGGGGCGAGGAGCCACGGCTGATGCAGATGCCGGGGAGCGGCCTGGGGTTGGCGATCGCGAAGGAGATCGTGGAATTGCACGGAGGGCGGCTGACCGTAGAGAGCCAGGTGGGGAAGGGCACCACCTTCACCATCTGGCTGCCCCTCACCGACTACCTTCTCAATAAATTACGTAAGAGGGGGTTTACCCCTCTATCTGGCACAGGGAAGCCTCCACCACCTCGAATCTCTCATCGAGGCTGGCTCCCAAGCTCAACCACTCCTCTTCCGAGGCAGGAGAAAGCGACGAACCTCG
>Ga0315541_1003000_pt1 | contig 13399 bp, 6 predicted proteins | sample SalMarSW160190MG_FD_203095 | JGI IMG/M metagenome (GOLD analysis project Ga0315541, IMG submission 203095) | Salt marsh sediment microbial communities from the Plum Island Ecosystem LTER, Massachusetts, United States - Salt Marsh Sediment SW1601-190 ...
TTGCCGGCCTTCAACTGGTCCTTGTAATGGAACTCCACCGCCAGATAGCCGCGGAGTTCGTCTTCGCCGGCCACTTCCAGGCGCCCCTCCAGCGGGTCGACGTTGCGGGCGAACATCACCTTCTGAAGCCGCCGCGACGGCTCGGCCGTCTCCTGGCGTGTCGGCAGTTCCAGCTTCAGTTGATAGATGCCGGCCGAGCGCGTGTCCTTGTAAACGAACACGCGGCTGGCCCCGTCCTGGCGCTCTTCCAGCTCGGCGGGCCCCTCGGTGGCGGCGGGGGGCTGGAGGCTCACCCGGGCCGCGGCCAGCCTCCCCCCGACGGAGTGGACGATCTCCTTGCCGACCAGGTCGGTGCCCTTCTGCGCCGTCGGCCTGGAGATGTACTCCAGCATGTCGTTGACGAAGGTGACGAAGGTGAAGTCCTTCGGCCAGTCCGTCCATTCCTTGTCGGCGGAAGTCAGCACCATCACGACGACGCCCTCCCCGCAGGTCCGGGCCACGATGGCCGGACTGTGCCGCGGGGTGGTTTCGGCGTTGTCGAACTTCGCCAGCACGCGCGCCGGGCCGAAGTCCCCGCCCGCGACGTCGGCGGTCTGCTCGACCAGCGTGTACGCGTAGAACCGCACCAGTTGGGTGAACGCCTCCTGCTGGATGAGGAAGGAGCGCGTGACCGGGTCGTTCTGGATGGACCCTCGCAGCAGCCGGACGTAGCTCTGGCGCCTCTTGGCGTCGCCGCCGGCCGGGCCGATTCGCACCGGGCACAGGCCGGCGCCGGCCTGGTAGAGGCGATCGTTGTAGAAGTCCCGGTCGACCCGGTCGCCGGTGAAGATCGCCAGCCCGCCGCCGGCGCGGACGTACTTGTCCAGGGCCTCGACCTGGCCGCTCAGAAGGTCGCTGACGTTGGCCAGGATCACCGCGTCGTAGCTTTCGAAGCTCACCTCCGTCAGGTCGTTGGCCGAAACCACGTCCACCTCGTTGCCGTAGCCGCGGTCCCCCGTCGGGTCAAACGCGTAGGAGAGATAGAACGATTCGGCCTGCGGGGGGTTGGCTACGTCCGGCTCGCCGTCGACGATGAGCACCTTGCGGGCGCTGCGCACCGCCAGGGCCAGGTGGGCCGCGTTGTCGCCGGGTAGACTGTCGCCCGGCAGCTCCGCCACCAGGGCAGCACCGCCCTCGTCCGGAAAGACGCAGGATACCTGCACCAGCTCCGAGGCGCCCGGGTCGATGGCGGGGATCTTCTTGGCCGGCAGCTCCGGCTCCTCGTCGGCGCCGGTGCGGGCGGAAAACCGAACGGACACGTCCGTTACCGGTTCCGGGCCGTTGTTCCGCACGCGAAGCTGCACGCGAACGGGCACCGTGGCGATGGCCAGCTTGTCCAGGACCTCGACGGCCTCGGCCGTCAGGTTCAGCCCGGGCGCGGCGCCGTAGCTCATCAGGGTCACGGCGACGTCGCCGTCCCGCAGTGTCTGGAACTGTTTCCGGATGGCCTCGAGATTGCCGCCGGAGGCGTAGTCGACTTTGCGGAAGTCGCTGAGGACGTACAGGCGCTTCTGCGTGCTTTTGATCTCTTCCTCGCCGAAGAACTCCGCCGCCGTCCGTAGCGCCAGGAGCAATTGGCCGGCCGTGTCCGAAACCGTCAGCGACTTGACCGGCTGGAGGAGCGTTTCGGCGTCGGTGAGTCGACCGATCTGCTCGACGCCCTTGGCCCGCTCCGGCCGGCTGGTCAGGACCACCGCCACCTTGTCGCTGGAGGGGATCTCCTTGAGCATCTCGGCCAGGTCGCTGGCGGCCTTGGTGAAGGCGGTGGTGTCGGCGATCTTCTGGCCCATGGAGGCGCTGTCGTCGAGGCAGAACACGTGCGTGGTCTGGGCGCGCGTGCCGCCGGGGGAGGTGCAACCGACGAACCGCCCCACGGCCACGGCCAGCAGGAAAATGGCCAGGCAGCGCAGCAGCAGGAGCAGCAGTTCCTCCAGGCGGAGGCGGCGGCGGTTCTTGCGGATCGATTCCCGGATGAATCGCATCGCCGCCCAGTCCAGGACCTTGAACCGCCGGCGGTTGAGCAGATGGATGATCACGGGCACGGAGGCCGCCGCCAGCCCGCCCCAGAACAAGCCTGGATGCATGAAAGCCGCCAGCATCGTGGGCACCTCAACAGTTTCAGTCTGCAACTTCCGGCAGGTCCGGCACCCGGTTACGAGTTACTGCTCACTGGTCACCATCGTTTCGATCCGGCCGTGCGAACGGCCGCGGCGCGCGCGGCCAGGAAGGCCAGCAGGGCCGCGTCCAGGTGATCCGCCGTGGAAATCAGCTTGTAGTCGATCTGGTTGGCGATGCAGCGCCGCTTGACGTCGGCGCAGTAGCTCTGCACCGCCTCCAGGTATCCGTCTCGCAGGGCCCTGGGCTCGACGGTCAGCCGACCGGTCTCCTCCAGCCCGCGAAACATGGTGTTGCCCTGGAAGGGGAAGCTCAGCTCGTCCTCGTCCATGACGTGCAGCACCATCACCTCGTGATTGCGGTGGCGGAAGTGCCGCAGCCCGCGGATGAGCCCGTCCAGGTCCACGAACAGGTCGCTGACCATGCAGATCATTCCCCGCCGCGGAATCTTCTCGGCCAGGCTGTGGCAGATGTGCTCGACCGTGGTCTTGGCCTTGAGGCTGACGACGTCCAATTCGTGAACGATGGCCTTGATGTGGTTGGGGTTGGTCGAGGTCGCCAGCACGCTGCGGAGGTCCTCGTCGAAGGTCGCCAGCCCGACCGCGTCCTGCTGGTTCAGCAGCAGCAGCGCCAGCGAGGCGGCCACGCAGGCGGCGTAATGATACTTGCTCATCCGGTCGGGCCGACCGTCCTGGCCGTAGCGCATCGACTCGCTGATGTCCACCAGAAACATCGCCCGCAGGTTGGTCTCGACCTCGTACTGCTTGATGTACAGCCGGTCGGTCTTGCCCAGCACTTTCCAGTCCAGGTGCTTGAGGTCGTCGCCGGGGGCGTACTCGCGGTGCTCGGCGAACTCCACCGAGAAGCCGTGAAAGGGGCTGCGGTGCATTCCCGAAATGAACCCCTCCACCACCAGCCTGGCCTGGAGGTCCAGCCGGCGGATCTTGTTCAGCACCTTGGGGTCCAGGTATTTCTGAAGTTCAGTCTTCGCCATGGTCCGTGCCGCATCTGAATCAGTAATGGCCGAATCGCGCCGTGGTCGCGTCGGCGGTCGGTCGGTTCGGCGATCAGTCGGCCGCCTCGGGCCTCAACACCCCGGCCGTGTCCGGGTTGGCGGCGATGGCGCCTTCCTTGGCGGGAATGATCTCGAGAAGGGTCTCCACGATCCTGTCGGTGGTGAAGCCCTCGGCGTCGGCGTTGAAGTTGGTCACGAGCCGATGCCGCAGGACCGGCTTGGCCACCGCCTTGATGTCTTCCGTGGAAACGTGGTAGCGCCCGTGCAGCACGGCCCGCACCTTGCCGCCGAGGATGAGGTACTGGCAGGCCCGGGGCCCGGCGCCCCAGGAGATGTAGTCGCTGATGACGTCGGGCACGCCGCCCTCGTGGATGCGGGTGGCCCGAACGAGCTGCATGGCGTAGCGGATCACGTGGTCGGCCACCGGCACCCGCCGAACCGTGTGCTGAAGCTCGATGATCGTCGGCCCGTCCATGACCGGGGTCAGTTGGACTTCCTCGATGGCGGTCGTCAGCCGCACGATGTCGAACTCCTCGTCCCAGCCCGGGTAGCCGACCTGGATCTTGAACATGAACCGGTCCTGCTGCGCCTCCGGCAGCGGGTAGGTTCCTTCCTGCTCGATGGGGTTCTGCGTGGCCAGCACGAAGAACGGGTCCTTCATGGGCATGCGCTTGCCGCCGACGGAGACCTGCCGCTCCTGCATGCTCTCCAGCAGCGCCGCCTGGGTCTTGGGCGGGGTGCGGTTGATCTCGTCGGCCAGGATGATGTTGTTGAAGATGGGGCCCCGGAGGAACTTGAACTCGCGCCGGCCGGTGGCGCGATCCTCCTGGATGACCTCGGTGCCGGTGATGTCCGACGGCATCAGGTCCGGGGTGAACTGGATGCGGGCAAAGTCCAGCTCCAGGCACTTGGCCAGCGACGAGACCATCAGCGTCTTGGCCAGTCCGGGCACGCCCTCCAGAATGGCGTGGCCGCGCCCGAAGATGCACATCAGCAGCTCTTCCAGGACCTGTTCCTGGCCGACGATGGCTCGGGCCAACTCCTTCCGCAGGACCGCATAGACGTCGGCGAGTCGGGCCACGGCGGCCAGGTCGTCCTGATTCATCTGGACGGCAGCGGGATGTTCGGCATTCTGATCGGGCACTTCTCGGTTCTCCTTATCCGTTGTGATCGGGATCGGCCTCCCGCAAGCGGGGCACTTGGCAACCTTCCCGACGTATCCGTTCTCCACCTGGTACCGCCTGCCGCACTGGCAGGCAATCACAATCGCCATCCGGTACCTCACCGCTGGCAGATCGGCAGGTAGCCGTACGGCAGTTGCAGGATGATCGTTGCCATGGCCGTGCCGTAGGTCGTGCCCACGCTGTCGCCCATCCAGGAGCCGTCGGGGTTCTGCGTGCTCAGCAGGCGGTCGCGGATCTGGGGATAGTAGCTGCGCCAGTCTTTCCCGCCGCGATGGTACATGCTCTGGGCCATGTAAAAGTGGCTGTAGAAATAATGCCCACTGGACCGGTTGACGGTCACGTGCAGCTTGCAGTACTTCACCAGCCGTTCGACCATTTTGGCCTCTTCGCCGGTCCCGCCGCTCTGGCGGTCATGGATGCCGGCGGCGTAGAAGCAGGCGATGGCGGCGGCCGAGATCGGCGGTCGCGAAGAGCCCCGGCTGCGGGCCGAGTAGCAGATCCCCCCGTCGCCCTGCTGGCAGTACTTCAGATATGCCACCGCCCGCTCGATGGTGCTCTTGGGCACCTTGATGCCGACGTTTCGGCAGGCCCGCAACGCCTGGAGCTGCGTGACCGTCACGGAGCCCTCGTCGGATTTCTGGTTGGGAGTGTAGATCCACCCGCCGGCGTGGGCGTGCTGGGCGCCCAGGTCCGACTGGGCTCGGGCGGTCAGCTCCACCGCCCTTTGCAGCACGACCCGCATCCGCTTGCTGAAGTCCTTCTTTCGCTCCATGCCGTAGCACTGGGCCAGGAAGAGCATGGAAAAGCCATGCCCGTACATGCTCCTGCCTTCCCCGCCCGGTCCGGCGATGAGCCCGTCGCTGGCCGCCTCCCCCAGGCGGAGGACGTACAGCATCGCCTTTCGGGACTGTTTGGCGTAGGGGCCGGTCTCCGGCGTCGAGCCGGAAGACAGCAGCGCCAAGCCGGACAGCGACGTCATCACCGCCGGGTAGGTTCCATAGCTGCCGCTGTTGAGCCAGCTTCCGTCGGCGCGCTGGGTACGGGTGAGGTACTTCAGGCCCTTGTCGATGGCCTGGACGGTCTTGGGGGTAACCATCTCCGGCAGCAGCGGGCTGGGGGCGGCGGCCAGCGCCTGGGCGGGAACGCCGCGGCCGGGGCCGCCACGGCCGATCCAGGTCGCGGCCCCCGCGGCCAGCAAGGCCACCAGCGCCAAAGCGGCTTGGGGCGTCCGCTTCATGTCAGCGTCCTTTCAGTCCCTCTTTCCGTAGACCACGATGCTCTTGGGCGTGTCCAGCACGATCCGGCCTTTGGTCATGACTGGGGCCGGTTCGAGCATGCGCTGGTACGGGTTGACGCCGCGGACGGCCGGCGCCCCGGGCACGTCGATCGCTTTCTGTGCCTCCGCGCCGTTGACCGAATCGATGATCCGCAGCGTCGCCGGGCGGGCGAAGGGCAGTGACTTCGACAGCGCGCAGATGTATCTCTGCCCGAACTCCAGCGCGGCCACGTGCACGTTGGTGCCCCCGCCGCGCGGGGACAGGTCCACGGGGGCGGACCAAGCCGGTTTGCCCGTGGTCAGGTCGAACGCGTACAGCCTGGGGTCCCGCCGATAGCTCAGCACGCGCACGTCCGGGGGAACGTGGGAGCGCGAGCGATACGACCCGCCCAGCACGTACAGGCGGTCGCCGACGATGCACGCCTGCACCGGCACCACGGCCTTGCCCTTCACCCGGGCGGTCTGGAACGTCTGCACCACGCGCCCGTCGTCGGCCAGGCTGCGCAGTTCGATCAGGCCCCCCTTGACGTCCGGGGCCAGCACCACGTGCGTGTCCGAGACGGCCAGGATCGACGGGTCGGACGACTCCCGCAGGCGGACCGACCAGATTTCCTGGTCGATGCCCGAAACCGGCTCGATCAACTTCAGCGTGCCGCCGTCGCAGACCACCAGCAGCCCGTCGGCCGTCAGGGTGGACTGGCTTGTTCTGACGCGCCCCAACTTGACCGTGCCCAAAGACTTGCGCGTGTTCATGTCGAACAGCGTGGACAGCGATTCCGTCTTCCCGTGACGGGTCAGCAGCACCCCGCCGGCGATCTGGGGGGGCACGCGCCAGGGAAGGTTCGTCTGCGGGATGCGATGTTTCCACAGTTGCCCGCCGGTGCGCTTGTCCAGCACCAGCACCTCTCCGGCGGTGGTCAGGATCACGAAGGCGTCGTCGGCCATGACCACGCTGTGCATCTGCTTGACGGCGGCGTGGGTCAGGTCGTGGCTCCAGAGAACCTTGCCGGTCTTGACGTCCACGCCGACGAAGCCGCCGCGGGTGATCACGGCCAGCACCGATCCGTCGCGGGTCAGCCCGCCCGCCAGCGAGTAGGCCCAGGGAGAAGACATGTGCTGCCGAATGCGATTGGCGTCCACCGGAAGGGCCGTTTCCCACCGGAGCGCCTCTTCCAGGTTGCTCGCGGCCGGGTCAAACAGGCTCAGCCCGTTCTTTCCGAGCAGGAAGAGGTCCCGGCCGGACCGGACCGCCTCGCCGTCGGGCCCGCGCAGGATGATGGCCGCGGCCTTGCCCGACATCACCGGCGCCAGCGGCGGGGCGATTGCCGGCAGCGGCCCGCCTCGTTGCAGTCGGCGCGGTCGCCGCTGCGAGGAGAACCGCCCGAGAATCTCCCCCACCTTGCCCGACCGGCCGGCGAACTTCGCCCGGGCATCGGTCGGGAGCTTCTCCAGGCCCCGCAGCGCCAGCCACACGATTCGAGAGTTCCTCTCCTGGCGGACTATTGTCAGCCCGAACCAGGCCGACGGGACCAGGGGGCTGCCGGCGTATTCCCGGATGACCCGCCCGAGGTAGTCGTCGGCCCGGGCCAGTAGCTGGCGGCGCTGGCCTTGGGAGTCGGCCAGAGCCCGCTGGTAGGACGATTCGGCGGCAAGCAGCAGCGCCGCCGGCGCCCAGACGCTGTGACGATAGGTCTGCGTGATGGCGAGCATGGGTTCCGTCTCGCCGGCCGCGGTCGTGGCCTCCAGCTTCGCCTTGGCCTCGGCGTCGAAGCGGGCATAGCAGACCTGCCCGTGGCTTGCGATCAGTTCCCGGATGCGGTCATGGCCCAGTTCGTAGCCGTTGGCGCGGGGCGTGTCGGGGTCGTCGCGGACGAACGGGTCGGCCTGGTCGCCTATTCCCACGTCCGCCACGTCCGTCTCGGGGTATTCCAGCGTGAGCTGATGGGCCAGCTCGGTCGCCCGGGCGAACTGCCCGATGTCCTCGTAGTGCTTGGAGAGACGGACCAGCATCTCCGCCCGGCTGCGGTCGCTGTAGGCAACGCTCCGGGCCCTCAGGAAATAGGATTGCCGCGCCGGTGCGTCCGCGGCGCGGTCGCCCAGCGAGATGTACGTCCGGTACAGGGCCTGCTCGGCCCGGGCCAGCAGCGCCCCGTCGGAGGCCTGCCGGGCGCCCTGGCGGGCCGTCAGCAGGTCCGGCAGGGCCGCCTCGGGCTTGCCGGCGTTAAAGGCGTTCATCCCGCGAAGGTACACCAGTTCGGCACGCTCCTGGCTGCCGACGGCGCCGATCCGACGGGTCAGCTCCTCCCGGGCGTCCTCATACGTGAAATAGGCCGATATCCCCGCGGCGTTGGCCGCTAGCAGCTTGCCCGCCACGCAGATCAGGTTTCCCAGGATTCCGTCCACCCGCACCAGCGGCAAGCGCGTGATCGAAAAGTCGGCCAGCGAAATGCGAATCATCTCCCCCTCGCCGGAGACCAGAATCGCGTCCTTCATCACCGCCGGCCGGCCGAAGGTCTCCTTGACGTGGGACGAGCTCTGCCACAGCTCCTCGCCGCCGACCGCGTCCACGATGGTCACCCCCCTGCCCGACAGCAGCAGGCGGGAATCGTCCACGGCCGCAAGATGCCGCCGCTGGGGACAGCCGAAGCTCCAGATGCGCTGGCCGGAGTCCACTTGCAGCGCCAGAACTTCGCCGCTGTCGGCGGGCAGGCAAATCGCCCTGCCCTTGGTCACGATGATGGGGTTGGGAGGATGCTCGGTTCTGATCTGTCCGGCGATGAAGTTCTGGGGGCGCCTGTACCGGGTCGCGGACAGGACGTTGCCGTACTGGTATGCCCACAGCGCCCTGCCGGCTTCGGCCTCGAAGGCGGCTACGACGCCGTCGTTGGTGGTGGCGAAGACGCGGCCGTCGGCCACCGCCGGCGGGCTGCCCCGGCTGTGGGAAAGGTATCGATTGTAGGGAAAGCCGGCTGAAGGAACCGGTTTCTGCCCCACCATCGCGTGCCAGAGAAGCCGCCCGCTCTCGGCGTCCAGGCAGAGCAGGTGATAGGCCTGGAGGTACTCGCCGACGACGTACAGGCGGCCGGCGTGGCAGGTCGGGGCGGTGAGGAACTTGATGGTTCGCAGGATCTCGGCACTGCCCTCGCCGTTGCCGATCATCCACAGCAGCCGGCCCTCGCCGGTCACCGAGAACGCCGCCAGCACGGAGCTGTCCGATGGCTGGGCGGCGCGGTTGCGCATCGGTGAATACGCAGCCCACACCGGCGGCGGAAACTCGCCCACGGCGAAGACTTTCCCGTCTGCCGCCGTCAGCGTCCACATGCCGGTGTCCGCCAGCATCGCGCCGTAGCCATAGTACATCACTCGCCTCGACGGGTCCTGCCGGGTCGAGCGGTACAAGGGGAAATCGATGCTGGCCCACAGCTTCTCGCCCGTGAACAGGTCGTAGGCGACGACCCCCTCGGCCAGGCGGCACAGAACGGTCGAGCCGGTCACCACCGGGTGGATCATGGCCGGGGCCGGCGCTCGCTGCTGGCCCCTGCCCGTTCGAGTTGTTATGTAAACGTGCCCCTCGCGCAGGGCCGGGCTGTGAGTCGTCCTGCTGCCGCTGGAAGCGTAAGGTGGGCCCGTGGGAATGCCTCCCAACACGGCCTGAACGTTGGGGTTGTCCCGGAGCCTCCCGCCCGGGCGCGTCCATCGGGGGCTCAGCGTCGGCCGGCAGGGGCTCATCAGCGCCACCGAGTCCGGAGAGCCGGCCAGAGACGGCCAGCCCTCCACTTGGGCCGTGTCGGCAACGTATTTCGGCGGCGGTGAGGACAGCAGCTTCTCCGCAAACGCGACGACGTTCTGCTTCTTGCCCGCCAGCAGCGCCTCCGCCTGGGCGTGGCGGGCCATCAGCAGCTTCATGGCCTCGGCCGCCCGGCGGCTCTCGCCGGCGAAGTGATGGGCCACGGCCACCTTGGCCAGCACCACCGCCGGGTCCAGGCCGCTGGGGCTTTCGGCGGCGAGTATGTCCTGCCAGCAGCGCGCCGCCTGGGAGAACTGCCCCCGGTCAAAGTGCATCGCCCCCAACAGATTCAGCGCGTCGTCGCCCCAACTGGTGTGCAGGAACCTGCGCACCAGGTCTCCCAGGGCGGCCTGGTCGCCGTCGTCGGCGCCCCTGCGGAAGAGCCGCTCGGCCTGGCCGTCGTACAGGCTGCGATATAGCTGCGAGGCCTCCTTGGGCAGCCTGCCGATCACCCGGTTGGTCTGCACCGCCAGCGAAACGTACCGCCGCGGGTCCGAAGTGGGCACAAAGCACTGCTCGGTGCGGTTGAGCAGGGCCTGAAGAATCTCGATCGCCCGGGCATACTCCTTCTTGGCGATCATCTCCTCGGCGTCTTTGAGGTACCCGCCCATTTCCTCGTCGATGCTGACCAGGGGAATGGGCTTGGGCGAGTTGTTCCCGGGACCGGCAGGCCCCGGCGTGGTGAGTACCTGCGCCGACGTGATCAGCGCCACGCTGAGCGCCGCGACCAAGGCGATCAAGACCGCCAAGGCAAGAGGATTCTTGTGCTGCTCGCTCACCGGTAAGCCCTCGAGACCAACGCGGCATGCCACTTCGGGCACCTTCACTCGTTCCCCGCCGCCGCTCAGGCCCGCTCCTTACTTTATCACACGTCCGGGCGCACACGAACACCTTTCCGCCTGCAATCTTTGTCGCCGCGGGCGGCGGCGAGTTCCCCGGCTTTTGACAAAATCTCGCCCGGCGGCGGCCGGTGCCGGGCGCTCTAGCACCTGCGCCGCCGGGGGTTGCGCCCGCCGCGGCCTCACCTCCCGTCTGAAAAAACCACCACAATCCTTGGGACAATTACGCGGGGGGATCATCTTGACACAAACGCTATATTGGGGTAAAATTGCGCTTAGCTTTCGTCAGCAAGGTGCCAGTCACCTTTGGCCTCGTCCCCGGGCGGCAGGCCGGCGGATGTCCAAGTCAAGTGCCTCGGCCTGTCCCGGCAGCTTCGCGCTTGGAGTGCGTTGCGACGTGGTTCCTTCTCTTATTGCGGGCTGGCTCACGGATAGGAGGTAGAAGAGTGAAAAGCACGATCATGGCAGTGTTGTTCCTTGTTGCCGCATCGGCATACGGTGCCCTGGGAGATTATGACACCTTCATCTCCAGCAGGGACTGGTCCAATAAGAACGGCGACGGGCCTCTCGTTAACGCCGGGCAGTCGCCGTGTTCCCGCGCCTACAAGACGGGGTGGTCGGAAGGCTTTTTGGCGGACTGGGATGAGTCCGTCGGCGAGAACGGCGGGCAGAGCATGCTGGATTGGATGACCGCCAACCCGCCGGCCGCCGGCGAGAGGTACAAGTTCACCCTGGACCTGTGTACGGTCATGTACGATGGCTGGATGATCGCCAACCCGCACCTCGCCGGGGATCCGGTCCGCGTGGAGATCCGCGCGCTGAACCTGGGCAACGGCACCGACTGGGCCGAGGGCGACGGGGCGTTCGACGGCTGCGGCGGCCAGAATAACCCGCTCAACTGGTCTCCGGCCACCATGGCCGCGTGCAACTCCTACGCCCAGGCGAGTTGGGTGTTCGTGGGCTATTTTCCGGTGCTGGACGTGGACAACGCCGTCCCCTGGACCGCCTACGACGGAACGGAGTTCACCGGCTTTGAGAATTCCACAGCCCTGTTTGACCGGAACATCAATGGCGTCTACGACAAGAACCAGAACGGCTCCATCGACCCGGATGAGCAGGCCGCCCAGGAAGACTTCTACATGGTCATCCCCACCGACGACCCGCTCTTCGCCGAGGGGTATTTCGTGCAGGCGGAACTCCAGTACGATCCGGACCACCCCAACGACGTGTACCCCGTGCCGGTCGTCAACGACCTGCTGTACAACGAGGACAACCGCGGGCTGATTCTTGGCAGGACCCAGTACTGGAACCGCGACACGAGCCAGTGGGAAGGCCCCGGAACAGGGGTCGGCGCGGACTTCGATAACAACGGCTCCGTGGTCTCGAGGGACAAGGACAACGAAGGTCAGAAGCCGCGGATCCGCATCGAGATCGCCGAGGCGGCCGCACCGACGCCGTGGCCGGGCGACGCCCAGCCCGATGGCAAGGTGGACGGCGGCGACTACACCATCTGGGCCGACAACTACGGCAAGACCGACGCCCCGGCTTGGTCCGCGGGCGGCTGGACGGTCGGCAACTTCACCGAGGATGCCAACGTCGACGGCGGCGACTACACCGTCTGGGCCGACAACTACGGCTACGGCACCGGCGGCGCGCCGGTCCCTGAGCCGGCCACGCTGCTGGTCCTGGCCGCGGGCGCGGCGGCGGTGATTTGCCGCAGACGCCGAAGCTGAGCGGCGACTGATTCACCAGGCAACAACGGGCGAATCGACTGACGGGTCGATTCGCCCGTTTCGCTTGCGCGGCCCCGGGAAGATGGAAGCATGCCGCCGTGGCCCGCCCGTCCGGCAAGCCGGGAATTCTTTGCGGTAGTCGCAGCCCCACGCGGCTCGGATGGGGTTAGCAGATAAGTAAACCCTACTTCATGCGCCGGCATGCCGCCGAGGCGCGCTTGGCGCACTCTAAAGGGCCGGGCCGCCGCGGGCAAGTCGAGCCGTCGGCCGCATCGGGTAAGGAGAAATGTGATGAAATGCTCGTGCGGGATCTTGGTTGTTGCCATGGTCGTGGCCTCCCTGGCCTGCGGAACGCTCCTGGCTGAAGAGCGCGCCAGGGACGCCCAGGTGCGGGGCACGTTCGTCCGCCTCGCCGAGCAGCGGGTGGGCGAGCGGGAGCATCTGGCCGTCGTGGTCAAGCCGCTGGAAGGCGAGAAGATGGTGACGCTGCTGGTGCCTCGGGGCAGTGAGCTTGCGGCCGTGGCCAAGCGCCTGCGGACCGGACAGAAGCTGGAGATCACCTTTGTCGTCGAGGGCGGACGGAAGTGGGCCAAGCGCATCGGGGGCGAGGGTCTCGCCGAAGGCCGGCGGGACAGACCCCGCCCAGAAGGCGGGCAGGACAAGCCCCGCCCTGAAGGCGGGCGCACCAAGGACGCCCAGGTGCGGGGCACGTTCGTCCGCCTCGCCGAGCAGCGGGTGGGCGAGCGGGAGCACCTGGCCGTCGTGGTCAAGCCGCTGGAAGGCAAGGAGATGGTGACGCTGCTGGTGCCTCGGGGCAGCGAGCTTGCGGCCGTGGCCAAGCGCCTGCGGACCGGACAGAAGCTGGAGATCACCTTTGTCGTCGAGGGCGGACGGAAGTGGGCCAAGCGCATCGGGGGCGAGGGTCTCGCCGAAGGCCGGCGGGACAGACCCCGCCCCGAAGGCGGGCGGGACAAGCCGGCCGAGCGCAGCGGCGAGGGCCGCGAGCGCGCCGAGGCGGGCGAGCTGCGGACGCTCGTGCGGCAACTGCAAAAGCGCCTCGAGCGAATGGAAGCAGAGCTGAAGGAACTCCGCGCCGAGACCGCTCATCTCAGGAAGGCCCTGGGCGCCAAGCCCGCCGTCAAGAAGGGCTCCGGCGACAAGCCGGCGGCCAAGAAGAAGCCCAGCCCCAAGGCGAAGTAAAGCCTGGAGCGGCGCCCGCCTGCCCTACCCGAAGGGATGGGCGGCATCGGCGGCGTGCAGGCGACGGATCTTTGCCCCTGCGCGGTGATTCTCTGTGGTGGCTGCCCCCGATCCCAAATGGCTTTGTTTGGTAAAATCGATGTCTTGGCGGCAGCCGGTCTCCCGCTAGAGCAATTTAAGTATGAGATGCCGTATCGCCGATGGAGAGGAT
>Ga0315541_1003005_pt1 | contig 13377 bp, 12 predicted proteins | sample SalMarSW160190MG_FD_203095 | JGI IMG/M metagenome (GOLD analysis project Ga0315541, IMG submission 203095) | Salt marsh sediment microbial communities from the Plum Island Ecosystem LTER, Massachusetts, United States - Salt Marsh Sediment SW1601-190 ...
CTTCTGTGTAGTAGGATGCCATGTAGACTGGGTCAACGAACTTTTTGAGGTCTTCTTCTGAAACCCCGTCTATCTCTCTGAAGGCTCGGATCAGGGTTTCGTCCCTGTTTTTTACGCGTTCGCTTGCGCCGGCTATGGTTTCGCCTGTCCAGTGCCAAGCCCACGGAAACAGAACATTGTAGCCCTGCATCCGTTTGAAGCGTGCATACGCGTCGACGCGGGTGGCTGTGAAGCCGTGCCCCACATGCAAGGGACCATTCATATAAGAAAACGGAAACGTGATGAAGAATTTTTGTTTGTTCGGGTCTGGGTCAGCCTCGAATATTCTGGCTGATTCCCACTTTTTTCTCCATTTGTCCTCGAGTTGCCTTAAAGATGTCATTAAAGCCAATGGAGTACCCAGAACGTTAAAAGTTTTTCAGTCAACCCACACACAACAAAAAAGAAACACAATCCTGTTATTGCTTGGTTTTCCAGAAAAAACCTAGATTTCAACAATGAAGTATTATTAGTCTCCTAATATGATTGTTGGATTATCTGGCGTTAGTCTGTCGCCGTTTTCTTTGTTTGTTTTTTTGTTGTTTGTTGTGCTTTTTTGAGTGCTTGGGGTAGTTTGTTGGTTTGTGTTCCTCCGCCTTGTGCGAAGTCTGGTCTTCCGCTGCCTCCGCCTCCGAGGACTGCTGAGGCTTCTTTGGCGATTAGGCTCGCGTTTATTCCTTGTTTGATTGCCTGTTTTGAGCGACCTGCTTTTGTTTGTCAAGTTAATATAGGGCATCTTTTGGTACTGTCATTTAGTGAAAGCATCGTCTAGAGGGTGAGATGGGTATGCCTTCATTAGCAAAAAAGAACAAGCAAAAAAAGAAGAAACATGAACAAAAGTGGGGAGACTAACACGAATTAATTATGAAGCTGTGTTAACTCCCTTTTTCTGCACAAGTACCGCTCGTATTCTTCTGACGCCGGATGCGATGCCCTTTTGTTTTGTTATTTTGAAAAACCCTAGCTCACTGGTGTTGCTTACATGGGGTCCACCGCAAATTTCTGTCGAGAAATCCCCTGCCTTATACACTGACACTGTGTTACCGTATTTGTTGTCAAACACTGCCTGTGCACCACATGTTTTTGCCTCTTCAACAGTCATTTCTTCTCTAACCACTGGCAAAGCTTTCCTTATTTGCTCGTTAACCAACTTTTCAACCGCATCTATTTCTTCAGGTGTCAGAGGTCTATCGAAATTAAAGTCAAAACGCAGCCGCTCCGGAGTAATATTTGATCCTCTTTGAACAATATCCTTCTTTTTTAGCACCACCCGCAAGGCTTCATTTAGCAGGTGCGTTGCAGTATGAAGTTTCTTAGTTTCATTAGATGCATCACTTAAACCGCCTTTGAACAGCTTTTTTGCGCTTGCAGACGAAACCTTTTGATGTCGCTCATATTCATTCCTGAACTCTTTCTCGTCGACTTCAACACCAATCTCTGCAGCAAGCTCTTTCGTCAACTCGATAGGAAACCCGAAGCTCTGAAACAACAAGAACGCATTTTTTCCGTCGATTTTTGGACTTTTTTCTGCTATTCGCTGGAATTTCCTCAAACCTTTTGCGAGAGTTTTCTTAAATTTGATCTCTTCTTTACTCAGCTCGTCAAATATGCTAGCTTCTTTCTCTCTAAGCAGTGGATACTCGGACTCATTAAGCGTTATTACAATGTCAGCAAGATCGCTCAAGAAATCTGTTTCAATTCCAATTAATCGCCCAAACCTTATTGCACGCCGGATTAATCGACGTAAAACATACCCTCGGTCGACGTTGCTTGGCTTAACTCCTCGTTCGTCACCGAGAAAAAATGTTGAAGCACGAATATGATCTGTGATAATTCTAATAGAACGTTCTTGAACAGGAGTTGGCAGACTGATTGAGGCAATTTCCTCAATTTTCTTTGCTATTGGTCGAATTGCGGCAATCTCAAATACGGTTTCCTTCCCTTCAAGCATCGCCGCAGTATGCTCTACGCCCATTCCCGTATCAACGTTCTTCTGTTTTAACAGTTCATAACAGCCTGAAGAAGTTCTGTTATACTCCATGAAAACGTCGTTCCAGAGTTCAAAATATTTACCGCATGAACAACCAGGTTTACATGATGGACTGCAGAGTGGTTTTCCAGCATCATAGAACATTTCAGTGCAAGGTCCACAGGGTCCTGTGTTACCAACTGGACCCCACCAATTCTCTTCCTTTGATAAAAAGAAGATATGATCATCAGGAACACCTAAAACGCTCCATGACTCATAACTCTCAAGGTCTCTTGGAGCATTTTGATCTCCCGCAAACACTGTCACAAACAACCGTTTTTTGTCCAAGTTAAGCCATCTCTTGTTTGTGAGAAACTCACAGCTCAACCTAATGGCCTCCTTTTTGAAATAATCACCTAGAGACCAGTTACCCAACATTTCGAAAAAAGTTAAGTGTGAACTATCTCCAACACATTCGATGTCCCCAGTTCTAAAACATTTTTGCACATTCATAAGTTTCTTTCCAAGCGGATGAGGCTGCCCCAAAAAGTACGGTATAAGCGGATGCATACCAGCCGGAGTGAAAAGAACTGTTGGGTCATATTCTGGAATAAGAGGAGAATTTGGAATTAACTTATGCTGGTTTTCACTAAAGAAGTCCAAATACATTTTCTTTAGTTTTTTTGAATATATGACCATAGATAGGATTTGGTCAAAACTGCTTAATATCCATAACGTAACAGTTCCATCCACTAACTGCTTTGTAGACTTTCTGTTTAAAACCTGAAAAGCCATCTAAGTTATTGAAGCAGTTGTTCAAAAGCATCGATTCTCCCCTTGAGTGCTGGAATCAAAAGAGCTTAGAGGAGATTAAAATTTCTCCCTCAAACAAGCTCAACAGACACTAAACTTGCAAAAGCTAAGAAAACAAAGAAATCAAAAAGAACACAAGAGAGAGGGAAAGCCTCCCAAATGTTCAGGAAAACGGAACTAGCGCCGTTTATCCGAACAGGGAACCTAAACCTTCCATTGCCGCTTCTTCTTTTTTGCTCTCGTCTTCTTCCGGTTCTTCTTCCTTCTTTTCTTCCTTCTTGGCTGGTGCTGGAGCTGCAGGCGCTGGCGCTGCTGCCATCATTGCAGGTGCAGTTTTGATGGCTTCATCTATGTCAACTTCGGCAAGGGATGCCACTAAGGCTTTAACTCGAACAGAATCGGCTTTTACGCCGGCTGCCGTAAGCAGTTCTGACATGCTTTTTTCGTTTATTTCCTTTCCAGCCTTGTGCAGGAGCATCGCAGCATATACGTATTCCATATTCATTTCCCTCCATCTTTTCCATCATACTTACTTTTCAACTTTTCTGAACCTAACTCGATGACGCACCCTTTTTCTCTACTGCATCCAATTTTTCGCTTAGGCTTAGCATTTCCATGTTAGCCTTTCTGATAAGGTCGGCTATAGTATCCTTGGTGGGTATGCCCGCGTTCAAAGCTAAACTGTAGGCTTCCTGTTGACCCCGCCTAAGAAGGAAACTGATGTTTTCTGGAAGAGGATAAGCCGCCTCCAAAGACAAATTGAAAGCGTATTGGTGAGCTTCTTCGACGCTTCGCCGAACCTCATCAAGGTCCACCTTCAGGTCTTCTTCGGTTAGAATCAACCCATCATCGTAGACAACCTTTAAGCTGAGACCAACCTCCACAGGCTTTATTCCAAGCTTTGACAGCAAGCTTGCAAGCTGGGTTGAGATAGCCTCTCCTTTTTTAACCACCAAAGTGTCCTTAGACACCCAGACGCTTCCCGATTCTATTCTGGTACGCAAACCCACAGCAGTAAATTGGCTAATAATCGGGCCTGGAGGCAATCCAGTGTTCCCAGCAGGGACTATAACGTCGAAGGCAGCTAAGTCTCCCGCCCTAGCTTTTGCCTTAACCCTGCTCTTTTCGAGAAGAATAACAAGTTTGAAAGGGTTCAGGTTAGTGAAAAGGAAAAGGTTGGGTCCTGTCAAGTGTTCTTCAAGATTTTCTATCCCCACCTTATCTTTGGCTTCGGAAACAGCCCGTTTTATGAGGGAGTTTTTGACAACACGGAGATATGCGCTTTTTTCCAGCTTTTTCCTCAGCTTCTGAAGCTGGACGGCTCTGACCTTTTGCAGGCTGGCGATTCCCAGCGCATTGTATTGAGATAGGAAACTCGTTAGTTCTTTGACTTCGTCAGCCTTTAACAGAGTTGATTGACGGACCACCATAACGTTTCCCTACATAGCTACTTTAACTGCAGAACCCATCGAGGTTTTCAGGTAAACCGACTTAAAGTTTTTGATTCCTCTCTTGAGTTTTACCTCGATTCTCCTCACAATCGCCTGAACGTTTTCAGCTATCTCCTTATCTGCCATGTCTTCGTTTCCTACACGGCACTGAAGAACTGGTTGCCCCCGCATTCTCACAAACACAATTTTCCGATGCTTCTCAATCTGCTCCTCTATGTTAGCATTGGGAGGCACTGGAGTAGGCATCTTCCCTCTAGGCCCAAGGGAGGCACCAAGGCTTCTGCCTACAAGCGGCATTAGGGGGGCTTCAGCTATGAAGAGATCATAGTTTTTAGCGAGGTCTTTCTGTTTTTTCTTATCGCCCACTAAAGATTCAAGGGCAGCTCTTTCAACGACCAAGCTGGCTCCTGCTTTTTTGGCTTTCAACGCCATCTCGCCTGAGGCGATAACACAGATTTTTAGTTCCTTTCCAACAGAATTTGGTAACTCGATGCGTTCCTGAATTATGCCCTCAGGCTTCTTCATGTCAATGTTCTGTAAGTTTATGGCGAGATCTATAGACTGAGAAAACTTGCGTTCGGTAGCCTTGCTTTTAACCTCTTTCACTGCAGCAAGGATGTTTTTCATGTTCAATGGCATCCTTAGAGCCTCGCGCCAATGACGTACAAGAGCCAGTTATAAAAATCTTGTTACTCTCACTTTTCTTTCGTTAGTAAGGCGTCGTGTTTTCCTTCATTGATCTCCTTTTGAACTTCCCGTGGATCTTTGCCTTCCACGGTTACGCCCATGCTCACGCCGGTCCCCAAAACCTCCTTAACCGCTGCCTTCAGGTCCCTAGCCAAAACATTATCACCCTTGACTTTGGCAATGCGTATGATTTGCTCTAAGGAGAGGTCACCAATTTTTTCAGTGTTAGGAACACCTGAACCCTTCGTTACCCCCAACTCGCTGACAAGCAACGCTGAGGTTGTAGGTGTGCCTACGCTCACTTCAAACTCCTTATTATCGGTGTCAACGCTGATCTTCACCGGCACCTTCATGCCAGAGTAACCCTTTGTTATTTCATTGATTTTGTTCACGATAGCTAGAACATTAACTCCCAAAGGCCCAAGCGCGGGTCCAAGGGGAGGCCCAGCAGTAGCTTGCCCACCGTTAACCAAGGCTTCAACAATCTTCTTTTCGCCCATGTTTTCATTCTTCCTTTTTGGCTTTCTCGACAAGTTTCACGTAATCGGCGTGAACAGTAATTGGTAAAGTGAATGTGGCTTCCAAAAGCTCAAGGGTCACATCTTCCTTTGCTTTATCGACCCTCGTGATTTTGGCTCTCATTCCTTTGAAGGGTCCTCCAACAACCTCGACGAGGTCATCATCGTCTAATTCTTCGATCACCGGTTTTACAACGATGTATCGTTCTACTTCAGGAAAAGTCACAACCCCAGGGACTCGGGACCTTACATGTTTGACTCCGGCTATGGCTTTCTCTACGGAGTGGGGTCCATCAGCTTCGATGAAAACGTAGCCCTTCAACAGTTCAGGCACAAGTACGGCTTTTACATGTAGCTCATTCATTTTCACTCTGGCTTCGATGAGGTTTGCCACGTTTTTCTCTTGTCCTGCGGTGGTTCGTACGGCAAAGACTGATGTTGAAATTTTCTCTTCCTCGCCCATAATTGATCAAGCACCCGGCAACACGGAACCTATGAGTTGAATTATGAAGCCGATTCCTCCGATAGCGATGGTGCCTAAAAAGCAGATCTTTATCGAGAGCCAGAGCTCGGTTCTGCCCGGTTTTGTGGCAAGTTTCAGCAATCTGGATGCGGACTGAAAGAAGGATCTTAGTCCCAAGGTTCCTCGCACCTTTCAAAATTAAATTCTAGTATGTAAAGTTATCCCTGAGAGCAACCTGTTTCTAACATGTTTTGTAGCGGTTTCACTGGGTTTAACGAAAAATTGAGGGTTACGTAACGCTTAGCAGATTTTAAAAGGCGAAAAGAGGTAATATTAGGTGGTGAGTAGATGTCGAAAGAGGATGAGATGCTGAAGGAACTTAAACAGATACGCGAGCTGTTGGCATCTAAACCTGCTCCGCCACCGCCACCTCCTAAGGGAATGTGGAATGAGTTCAAAGATTTCATAGAACAATACAAGGTCATGGGTTTGGCTGTTGCCTTCATTATGGGTGTTTATTTGGGTTTGTTGATTCAATCCCTCGTCAAAGATTTGCTGTTGCCAGCGATAGGTCTCGCATTACCTGGACTTTCAGATTTAGCGAGTCTCCAATACAATGTAGCCGAGCAAGTGTTTGGCATCGGAAATTTCATGGTGGCTCTAATAACATTCATCATCGTAGCCTTTGTCATCTTCATACTAGTGAAAGTCAGCAAACGATGGGGAATCAAATAGAAATTCCCCTCGCACCCCTTTTTTAAATACTTTAAGTGCTCCGCAGATTCCGTCTTAACTTTAGCATACGAGATCGTCTGCCATTAATTCAGCGAAAGATATCCCTTAGAAAACAGCATAAACACATTAAAAAATAAATTAGACTCTTTCTGATGGCACACCAAGCTCCTCCAGCGCCGCAACTATCTTGGGTTTGTATGCACCTTTGATTCCCTTCCAATCAAGAACCGCAGAATCAACAGTTTCCACGGTTCTTTCAACACATTGCCTTATTATTTCAGCGTCAACTTCCGGAAGCGCATACTTCGGAATTATGTGACCAAACGCCCTCTGAGTGGTCAGAGCCAGTTTCGTGAACTTTTTGTTATAATGTGGTCCACCGATTCCTAACGCCACAGAACAGTTAGAACATTCAGAAACAGCAGCCACCGCTGCGTGAGCGACAACCTCAGCAGCTCTCATATCATTCCACTGCTTCGGCGAGCTCCCTAGTTCTGCGAACATGGCTGGCACGTTCAAGGAGGGACCATGATGTGTGCATTCGTAGGAAACCTCGTAGTTAAGCCCTCTTTCATCCTTTAATTTTGCCATTTCTAAGAGTGCATTCCTCATGGCTCCCGCGGGGGAGATGGAGACGTTTCTAGGTTTCCCACCGAATTTAGCTTCTGAGAGGTTGCCGGGGGTGTGTACAGATAGGGTTGGGATTCCGCTGGCGCTGCTGTGTCTAGACAGGAAGACAAGCAGGTTGGGGTTGAAGAGTTCACCTAGGAACTGGGTGTCTACTATTTCTGTGTTTACAAAAAGTAGCTTGGTTTTCTTGTTTTGAAACGTTTTTGAGTACACGGGATTTTTGTGGAAGGTTTCTGAGAGTTTTTCGAAGTTATAGTGTTCTATGAGTTGTTTGGCGATGTTCATGCCAGCTGTGTCTTTCGTTGAGGCTATGAACAGTATCAATGTTGGCACTGTCCCTGATTGTTTATTGTGGGTGATTGGAAGATTAAGGTTTTCATGGAAGAGAAATTGTTTTTTAAAGCAAATCTTCCGTCAGCAGACTGGGTGCCATCGAGCACTTGCTTTTGGATTATAAGTTATTGTGGAAAGATCTATAGAAAACGTATAGAGAAAATTACCATGACCGTTTATATCAATGGTTAGTTCATTGTATAAAACGTGCGTCAAGGAGAGGGACTGGAGAGATTGAAGAAGATTAGGATAAAGAGGTATCCCCCTCGAAACTTTCCAACAAAGTCTCTGTGGGAAATCATAGCTGTTCCACCTAATTCTGAGAAGGACACCGAGTTTATGATGCTCTATAGAGCGAACCCTAAACATCCGGCTGTCATAGAGGAGATGACAGAGGTTGTGGAGATTGAAGTTAACGAGAAAGCCTTCAAGGAATTGCTGTGGTTATTCAAAAAATATCAACTGCCCTGTAGACCTATCAACGAAGGAATAGAGATTAAGCATATAAGAACCAAATCCAAGTTCGTCAACGACAAGAATCGCTGAAATCCCCCAGTTTTTGGAAAAACAGAACCCCATTCTACATGAATCGTTCAAGCTTCGTTAATCCAATGATCTCGTCGAAGTCCAGCCCCAAAGCATCGAGAATCTGATCGAAAGTTGAGTGCAGATATCCAACATACTTGTCCACATCCACCTCGCTGTTGGAAGCTATTTGAACTGGCTTAACGCGGGGCTCCTTCAAAACTTTGACAAAACTTATCAAATCTCCAGCCTTCATCTCGTAGCCCATCTTCTTTAGAATAAGAGCCGCTTTCACATGCTGAGGAGTAGTTTTTTTGTAAGAGTCTAGCGGTTTTCCGAGAACAACATGGAAAGCCAGCTCCTCGGGAGTTTCTCCCCAGCGCCGCTGCTTTAACCGCAAGTAGCGGTCTCTGATAATCGTTCGAATCTCCTTCTTGGCTTCCTCGAATTCTGTGGGCGACTGCACCTGCTCTAGCCGATCTTCCAGCTCGTAGAAAGCCTTTTTGATGTAGACTGGGATGTGCCGTTTCTTTCCGGTCATTCCCTTGACGTCAACGCCGCCACCCTTCAAGATTCCAAGATAGTTCTTTTTTCGGGAGCTGAAGACCGCATAACGATAGAACTTTTCTACTTCCAGTTCCATTCCCATGGTTTTCTTAGACCACTCTGCCAAGATTTCTATCTGCTCTGGGGATGGGTTCTTCAAGAAGAGGCTATCCGTGTCCCCGTAAAGAACTTCAATATCTAACGATTTGGCTTTCTCTATAGTCTGTGTTATAACGTGCCGTCCGATGGCGGCTGTAGCCTCAGCAACTGGCGGACAGTATAGACTGAAGGCGGGGGAGCCGAAAACTCCGTAGCTTGCGTTCAGAATGACCTTGAGGGCGCTTGGTATTACATTGTACCAGCTCCGCAGATCCTTGGGCAAAGTTTTGTCTTTGGATTTAGGCTTGTACCATTTGACTCTGAGGTCTCTGAGGGAGCCAATCAGCAGGCTTTCAAGAGCCTTATTTTTGGTGCATATCCAATTCGATGTTTCAGGAACCTTGTTTGATTTGCACTCTTCATGGTTACAGAGGAGGGTCTGGTAGCCCAGATTGTAAACCTTAATTATGGACGGATACAGGCTCGCGAAGTCCATCACTGCCACGTTGAAGTGGACTCCGGGCACAGGATCAACAACTATGGCTCCCTTGTACTTCTTTCCCTTAATGATAGCCGTGGTACTGGTTCCGCCTTTGAGAGCAAGTATATCCTCGGCGTTTGGAATCAAAAAGTTTCGTTGCCGATGTTCATGATACAGAAAGTTTCGTATCCACCGAGAAACTCCCTGACGGCTCACATCCTCCATTGGCATCCGAGATATTCGTGAGAGTGCTAAAATCAGTTTCATGACCAAGTTGTCGTTGAAGGCTGTTAGGTCTAAGGTGATTTCGGAGTCGCGCAGGTTGTATTGTGCAAGTTCTGTGTAGCTTAATTCGGACAATGGTTTGTCGAATTCTATTTTTGGTAGGTCTAGCAGTGCGGTGCCGACTTCGTTTAGGGTTATGTCCCTGTATTTGTTGCCGAAGGCGTAGATTTGGATTGACCTGTTAAAGAAGAATTTGTATAGGTCAATGTGGATTCCGTGGCTGAGGCGGCACACTCTTCGCCCAACTTCGATGGGAATCTCGTTTCGTTCAAAGCTGAAATGGTTCCTAGCTCGATTATACAGATATGGCAGGTCGAAGTCGTCACCATTAAATGTTAAAACAAAAGGATATTCACGAAGAGCCTCAAAGAGTTTTTGAAGCAACTTTTTTTCTGAATCAAAATATTTGACAACTGCGTCGGAGGGCAGTTTTTTGTTGCCTTTCTCTATACCATCCCGCTTTAAAACAAAAAGTTGTTTTTTTCGGTCTGAACCGTACAGCGCCACACAGACAACAGGGTGAGCAGCCTCTTGCGGGTCAGGAACACGCGTTGCAATGGGCGAGCTGACTTCAATGTCGAGGGCGACTCTTCGAAGTTCTGGAGCAGGAGATTCTAGGAGACGTGCCCACGTTTCTACGCTTTCCAGAAACTCTTTTCCCACGCCAGAGAATAGGTTGAGGATTTTTTCTATTGTACCTTCGGATGATTTCTGTTTAACTGGAACAAGATTTCCTTTCTGAATTTTGTACAGCATACCCGGAGCCAGATTGTTGTCGTAGATGTAGGATTGGTAATACCTGATGTAGGATTCCCAGACTTTGGGAGGCTCTTGTATGCCCGTTAATTTTTGGTAATCTTCAGGGATTATGTCTCGCAGGCAGCCGCTTTGGCGACCGCCTATCGCCAACGGGTCCTTAGCCACAACCTTTGTCACCGTCACCTGCTTGTCCAACAGAGGATCAAACTTTTCCACAGTTTCGAAATGGTCAAAACCAGAATGAGACGTTACGCGGCTGAGTTTTTCGAGTTCCTTGGGAGGAAGGCTTGTAAGACAGTAGGGCTTGTGACCGGTATTGTCATCCCAGAAATAGATTTTTTGGGACACTGGCTCATACAGTTTGAGTGTGGCGAGCTGTTTTTTGCCGTCGTAAATGACGGATACGAGGTATGAGGGGGGCAGGTCTTTTGGAAAATCTGGGTAAACAACTGTTTTCTCTTTTGGTTGATGCTTCTTTTCAGGAGAGGGCAAGGGCGTCGGCTTCTTTTTCTGTTTTTCTGGAATACCAAATAACTCAAGCGAGCTCTGTGCAGTCATTTTTGTGTGTCCATTAAAGGTATATTTATGTGCCCATTAAAAAAATCTCTGATGCAACTTTTCAGGGTCTTACGCATTCAGCTTTGGATCTGAAGGGACGCTTCCGTTTGGGTCTGCTATGCTTTGGACAACGCTTAACGCAAACCATTATGCCCTGCTGAATCTCAAAAACACAGCCACAGAGGTCTGTTCGTCTCTCAACCAAAGTGTAATCCTCGGCATTTTCCTTTGTTTATACAGCTGTCATATAAATGGTTTCAATTGTGCACTAAATTTTGCTTGTTTTTGGTTAGCCGCTTTTTGCAGGTTATCACAGTCAAGGCGGCTGCAAAGAGCAAGGGTAGAATACTCCATGATGGAAACTCCGGGATGCCCTGTTCATTAGTTCTAACTAACCATAAATCATAGCCTCCGGCACCAAAAGATTGTGTGTTACCAGCTAATGCGTATCCTCCATCAGAAGTCTGAACTAACGAGTTAGCATTGTCACTTTCTGCTCCTCCATACGTACGGCTCCATTCAATATTTCCTGAGCCATCCGTTTTAACTAACCAAAAATCAAAGCCTCCAGCACCAAAGGAATCTGTTTCGCCAGCCAATGCGAATCCTCCATCAGACGTCAGAACTAACGAGTGAGCACTGTCAGCGTTTGCCTCTCCGTATGTTCGATTCCACTCCATGTTTCCTGATGCATCAGTTTTAATCAACCAAAAATCAGCGTCTCCAGCACCAAAGGAATGTGTATCTCCAGCCAAGGCGTATCCCCCATCAGAAGTCTGAGCCAACGAGGAAGCATAGTCATAACCTGTTCCTCCATATGTCCAGTTCCACTCCATGTTTCCTGCCATATCAGTCTTAACTAACCAAAAGTCACCGTCTCCAAAACCAAAAGAGAGTGTGTTACCAATTAGGGCAAATCCTCCATCAGACGTCTCAATCAAGGAAGTGGCAATATCAGATTTTTCTCCCCCATATTTTTGGTTCCATTCCATGTTTCCTGAGACATCCGTTTTAACTAACCAAAAGTCACTTTCTTCAACACCAAAGGACATTGTATAACCAGCTAATGCAAATCCTCTGTCAGATGTCTCAATCACCGAATAGGCAATATCAGATTTTGTTCCTCCATATGTTTGGTTCCATTCAACATTTCCAAAAGAGTCAGTCTTAACTAACCAAAAATCAAAGTTTCCACCACCGAATGAACCTGTGAGCCCAGCTAATGCGAATCCTCCATCATAAGTCTCAACTAACGAGTAAACATGGTCAAACTCTGCTCCTCCGTATGTTTGATTCCATCGCAAATTTCCATTCGAATCAGTCTTAACTAACCAAAAATCAGATTTCCCAGCACCAAAAGAATATGTGTTGCCAGCTATGGCATATCCCCCATCAGAAGTCTCAACCAAATAAACCAAATGAAAGGTTCCATCATCAGCTGTTCCTCCGTAAGTTTGACTCCACATTACCCAAGATGGTTCAGCATTAACCAAAACAATTAAAGAAGAAATAGCAAAACAAAGAATCAGTAATAGAGCGACTGTTGCAATTTTCTTCATAATATATTCCCCTTAGTGGGTTTGTTTAGTTTTCGTTTATAGCTTATTAAAGCAACTGCAAACACGATGAGTATTATCAACATTAGTGTCCATGATGGAAACTCTGGAATGCCTTGCTCATTAGTTCGTATAAACCAAACATCATAGCTTCCAGCACCAAAAGATTCTGTTCCCCCAGCTAAAGCGAATCCCCCATCAGAGTTTTCAACCAATGAGTTTGCACCATCATTATGTTCTCCTCCGTATGTGTGGTTCCACTCCATATTTCCAGACCCATCAGTTTTAATCAACCAAAAATCAGGGTCTCCGGCACCAAAAGAATATGTGTTTCCAGCAAGGGCGTATCCTCCATCGGATGTCTTAACCAACGAATAAGCCTGATCGTAATCTGTTCCTCCAAAAGTTTTACTCCACATTACCCAAGAAGGCTCAGCATTAACTAAAACAACTAAAGAAGAACCAAACAAAACAAAAAGAACAATTCCTGAGAGAAAACGTCTTTTAAACTGCATCATTCTCTCACTCAAACTAATTTGGGGATTTTTGGTTAAAAGGTTTTTTGCAAAGTTTTTTTGACCTAACAAACGACACATAATGGATTACTTGGTCAAAGTTTCTTGACAAAAAAGAATCAACCCCATTTTTAACTCAGACACTCAAAGGCGTGACTCTAAACATATTAGGAGACTAATAACAGAAGATTGTTGAAAAACAGCTTTTTCCTGAAAAACTGCACCTTGACACCAAAAACGCCTCTGTGAAAGATGATTTGGTGCGGTCGCCGGGATTTGAACCCGGGATTGCAGGCTTGGAAGGCTTACACCTGATGTCTGTGTCCTACCAGGCTAGACCACAACCGCACAGCCAACTAGCAATTTAATGCAGTAAATGTCTTTTATGAACTTTATCTCTATTAAATAAACTTTC
>Ga0315541_1003006_pt1 | contig 13376 bp, 13 predicted proteins | sample SalMarSW160190MG_FD_203095 | JGI IMG/M metagenome (GOLD analysis project Ga0315541, IMG submission 203095) | Salt marsh sediment microbial communities from the Plum Island Ecosystem LTER, Massachusetts, United States - Salt Marsh Sediment SW1601-190 ...
TACCCGGCTCTTTCTCTGGCTCTTCTTTAAATATTTCCTCTTTTCCTCTCTTTTTAATTAGATAACCAACGAAAGATGCGAATGGGATAATTAACAACCAGAGCAGATAATGCCAGTTAAAGAATCCGTACGGTCCCCAGATGGGCGAAAGGCCTTTATTCTCTGGTGTCAGGACTGATTTAATAAAGTATGCACCTTTTAATGTATCTTCCCTTACGCGAATTTGGAAAAGCTGAGCCCCTATTGAAAAAGAGCTAAATCTTACTCTTGCTAAACTATCTCCTTCCCTTACAAGGCTATCAAGAAGAACTATATCTGGAAAAGAATCGGGCATGATTATGGCTAAGGAGTCTGTAATCTCTCCCTTTATAACAGCACTAAGTGGGTCACCAACCGTTGCAGTATCAGGGGTTATTTGAATAGAGGCAATAGAGAGAATCCATAAAGTAATCATGGCAATCTACGGCGGAAGAAGCGATGGGTTGTACCCACATAATCCTCGCCGGTCGTTATTTCAATACGGTCAAGCCCACATGAGTTAAGAAGTTTATATAACTCCTGGTCCCTGGCTTTTCGGATCTGAGTAAATCTTTCTTTTAATTCTTCACCTCTGAACATCCGAGTAGTTCCACTTTCTGCATCTTGGAGGACCACCCTCCCTGAAAAGCGTGGATTCTGTTCAAGGGGATCCCTGACAATTATAGGGATAAGATCGAACTTATTTGCCATCAGGGATAAAGGTTTACGACAATGGCCAACAGAGAAATTTTCCCCGATGAAATCAGATATTAGGAAGACTATCGCTCCATGACGTAAGATACGTTGTACAAACTCCATCGCTGGAACCGGGTCAGTTCCTTTACTTAGAGGAGAGTACATTAGTATATCACGGATAAGACGCAGGGTATGTCGGCTTCCCTTATTAGGAGGCAAGTAATGCTCTATTTGGTCAGTATAAAGAACAAGGCCGACCTTATCGTTATTTTTTACTGCTGAAAATGCAAACAGAGCAGAAATCCTTGCTATTAGGTCCTTTTTGAGCTCCTTTCTGCTACCAAACTCACCCGAACCACTTATATCTGCAAGGATAAAAAGCGTGAGCTCCCTCTCTTCAATGAATCTCTTAACAAAGGGATGATTCATTCGAGCGGTAACATTCCAGTCAATTGTCCTTATATCATCACCTGGGATGTAATCTCTCACCTCGTGAAACTCCATCCCCTTCCCCTTGAATGAACTTTTATATTCGCCACTAAAGAGGGCATTAACCACTCTCTTTGACTGGATTTCTATCTCACGGACCTCTTTAAGGATCTCTTTTATACGTTCTTCCATCGAATTAAAAAATCAGGGAATCTCTACTGTCTCTAATATCTCCCTTATAATATCCTCTGTAGTTATTTCCTCCGCTTCTGCCTCATAGGAAAGAATTATTCTGTGACGCAGGATGTCATAAACGAGAGCTTTTACATCCTCTGGTATGATAAATCCACGTCTCTTGATAAAAGCATGCGCACGTGCACTCTCAAGAAGATATATGGATGCCCGGGGTGAAGCCCCATACCTGATGTAAACCCCCAAATCCTCCAGCCCATATTTTGCGGGTTCTCTTGTAGCAAAGACAATGTCAAGGATATAGTCCCCTATCTTCTCGTCTACATGTATCTTGTAGATGAAGTCTCTCAAGGCTTTTAATTCTTCTATATCTATTACAGGCGTAACAACGGGGAGTTCCTCGATTGTCTGCTGTTTCATGATTTGCTTTTCTTCTTCCCTACTTGGATAAGTAATAATTACCTTTTGTTTGAAACGGTCCACCTGAGCTTCAGGGAGAGGATATGTTCCTTCCTGCTCAATAGGATTTTGCGTTGCAAGCACCATAAAAGGATCTGGCAGCAGATACGTGGTATCACCAATTGTGACCTGTCCCTCCTGCATTGCTTCAAGAAGTGCACTCTGAACCTTTGGAGGAGCTCTATTTATCTCATCTGCAAGAATGAAGTTTGCAAAGAGTGGCCCCTTCTTTGGTGTGAATTCCCCTGTTTGCTGATTATATATCTCCGTTCCAGTTATATCTGCTGGAAGGAGATCAGGAGTAAACTGAATCCTCTTAAAAGTTGCATTTATTGCAGACGCAAGGGTCCTAACTGCATAGGTTTTTGCAAGACCAGGTACACCCTCAATAAGGATATGACCCTTTGTTATGAGACCTATTATTATACGTTCTATTACATACCTCTGTCCTATTATGCACTTGCCGATCTCTCTACATAGGGATTCGATAAATGTGCTTTTCCTTTCTACTTCTTCATTAATCTTTTGAAGATCTACTCCCATTCTACCTCCTATATTTTTTGCCACAGAAACACAAAGGGCACAGAGTATTTATTTAAAAGGTTTATTAGAATTTTATTTTTATCTCAGTCTTCTTTGTATCCTTGTGGCTATTATTATTCTATCTTTTTAATTTGATAAATTAATTGCGTAGGAATTTTTGTCAAGCCGATAAATCATTGCGCCTTGACTCATCCCCTGCTCTTATTAAAGATAACACAAATGTTATAAATTTGTTACGTCTTAAATGGAGTCAGTCTTACAAATTCACTAAAATTCTCTTAAGCCCAGAAGAAAGAGATTAACCTTTTGGGTTTACTTTTGCAGAAATCAAATGGGTCAGGATAAGGGTGTTCTTGGCAGCTTTCCGAAATAATATAATCTTATAACCTTTATGGATTACACATCCAGATTTTCCACGAAGGCTGCATTTTCAAGGATAAATTCCTTTCTGGGCTCCACCTCACTACCCATAAGTATGTTAAATAACCTGTCTGCTTCTATTGCGTCTTCGATGGTTACACGACGGAGAACTCTCTCTTCGGGATTCATTGTAGTTTCCCAAAGTTGTGCAGGATTCATCTCACCTAGACCTTTATAACGCTGAACTTTTGTATTGCTCTCACCCATTTCCCTAATAAATTTTCCCTTGTCCTTTTCTGAGTAAGCATATTTTATATCTTTGCCTTTTTTTAACCGATAAAGCGGTGGTTGTGCTATGTATAGATTCCCCTTGGTAATGACCTCTTTTGCATAACGGAAGAAATAGGTGAGGAGCAAGGTCCGTATATGTGCACCATCTACGTCTGCGTCAGTCATTATTATAATTCTATGGTATCTGAGGTTTTTATAATTGAATTCATCTTTCCCAATACCCACCCCTATAGATGCTATCAAAGTACGGATGGTTTCATTGTTTAATACCTTATTTAATCGACTCTTCTCCACATTAAGAAGCTTCCCTCTTAAAGGCAGAATCGCTTGATATGTCCTGTCTCTACCCTGTTTGGCAGAACCACCCGCAGAGGGACCCTCTACAATGAACAATTCGGAGGTTGCCGGATCAGTAGAGGAACAATCAGCGAGTTTGCCAGGAAGATTTGATGATTCCAGAGCACTCTTCCTTCTGGTTAGATCCCTTGCTCTCTTCGCCGCAAGTCTTGAACGTGCCGCCACCTTTGATTCCTCAATAATCTTTTTTGCTGCAGCTGGGTTCTCCTCAAGATACTCTGAAATCCCTTCTCCAACAATGGACTCGACAAATCCTTTTATTTCACTATCTCCCAGTCTTGTCTTAGTCTGACCTTCAAATTGTGGCTCTGGTAGATTTACAGATATCACTGCAGTGAGCCCTTCTCGAATATCCTCCCCTAATAGTTTCGCCTCATTCGGTTTTATAAGATTATGATCCTTACCATACTGATTGATGCTCCTGGTAATAGCACCCTTGAATCCAGAGAGATGAGTCCCACCCTCAATTGTGTTGATATTATTCGCATAAGAGAAGATATTTTCAGAATAAGAATCATTAAATTGGAGTGCAGCCTCTATTACACAGTTATCAATTTTTTTACAGATGTATATAGGGTGTTTGTGAATGGGATTTTTATTCTTATCCAGATATTCAATAAATTCCTTTATTCCCCCATTATATTTGAAAACCACTGTTTTATCTTCAGGTTCAAAGTCCAATTTAATCCTGACACCCTTGTTAAGAAAGGCTAATTCTCTAAGGCGGTTGGCAAGCAGTTCGTAACTGAAGTGTATCTCGTCGAAGATTTCATCGTCAGGAAGAAAAGTAATCGTTGTTCCCGTAGTTCTTCTCTTCTTTCCCTTTTTCAGCTTAGAAGCAGTTTTACCCCGCTCGTAGCGTTGAATCCAGAGATAGCCATCCCTGGCAACCTGGACTTCCATCCAGGCACTCAATGCATTAACAACTGAAACTCCAACCCCATGGAGACCTCCGGAAACTTTGTAAGCCTTATTGTCAAACTTCCCACCTGAATGCAATGTAGTCATAACCACTTCAACTGCTGCTTTCTTCTCGGATAAATGCAAATCAATTGGTATACCCCGACCATTATCTGTTACAGTAATCAGCTTGTCTCTATGAATCACTACTTCAATACGATCACAGTATCCTGCCATGGCCTCGTCAATAGAATTATCCACAACCTCAAATACAAGATGATGTAACCCGCGTTCATCTGTATCGCCTACATACATTGCTGGTCTTCTTCTAACTCCTTCAAGGTCTTTCAGTACTTTTATACTGGAAGCGTTATACTCGCTCATCACTCCTCCTTTAAGTAGAATCGGATTCCCTTGATTAACTCCCTGCCCACTGCTTCATTCAATCTATTCTTTAACTCATCCTTTAAAAACAAAAGTTCATTCATCCAAGCAGAAGAACTCACCTCTATAAGTAGTTCACCTTCTCTAATTCCAGATGGTTTTGCATGTTTACTTAAAATAGGAGAGAGAATTTCTTCCCAACGCGTGAGTAATTCAATTTGGCTTATACTCTCTCCAAGTGAATTAGATGCTATAAATTTCTTTAACACCCGTCTTAACAAATGGGGCTCCATCTCTATCCTCTATTCTATATATGTTAAAATTGCCACTCACCTGTATGTCTTCCCTGGTAGTTGCTATTAGAACCTGCGTGTATTCGTCAAGAAGATTACTTAACGAATCAATCCTATCCCTATCCAACTCACCTGTTATTTCATCCAGAATGATAATGGGCTCTTCTCTTCTCGCTTCGCTGAGTATCTTTGCCTGTGCCATTCTTAAAGATACCGCCAATGCTCGCTTTATACCAAAAGAAGCAAACATCTTTGCTGGATGCCCATTGATTTTAAAGATAATCTCATCGCGATGTGGTCCAAAGAGGGTATTACCCCTCTCAATTTCCCTGTTCCTCATTTTTCTTAACTGTCCCCTCAGATCGTTGTAGTTACCCCCCTTCTTATATGATATTTCTATCTTTTGCCCACTCAGAGAATAAAATACGGGAACTGTATATTTAATTAGTTTATCTATATATAAAACCCTTGCTTCTACAATTGGCATTGCACAACGCGACAATTGTTCCTCCCAGATTTCTATCCCTCTTATCTCCTTTCCCATCCTTGCCTGATTCAATAAGCTATTTCGTTGTTTCCAGGCTCTATTATACACTGAAAGCATCTCTATATAAATTCTCCTGTAAAGAGATATACTTATATCAATAAAACGGCGCCTTTTACTCGGAGGTCCATCGATAATCTCAAGGTCACTTGAAGTAATAGCAACCACAGGGATCGTCCCAAACCCATCCCTTAAACGCTTCTTCTTTATCCCATTTATAAGAACTTCCTTCTTATCAGAATATCTAACCTCTACTTCTATATCTCCATAGACCCCGGAAACAACAAAAATCGAATCTCCGAATCGAAGCAAATCTGCGTCTTCAGACGTTCGGAAAGAACCAAAAGTGGAAAGAAAATAAACCATCTCTACTAAATTTGTCTTTCCTACTCCATTATCACCAAGAATCAAATTCTTTCCTGACAGAAGGTCTAGTTCTATAGATCTAAAATTTCGAAAATTCTTGCCATATAAGCTTTTTAGATACATTCTATTAATATAAATATACATCAAAGCACTCATTTCGTCAAGGGATAATTTCTTATTGACATTTCTATTAATAGGAGGTATATTTAAATAATATAAGGTGATTATTATGCGGATTGTTACCGGTATCTTGATTTTTCTTTTACTCTCAGGTTGCGCAGGTGGGACATCGCTTATAGGGGTTGGAATCGTTTTCAGGTAATCCACGTTCCGCATTGTTAAACAGTGGAACTTGACAAACAAACCTTTTACCTTATTATTGTCTTGATGAAATTACAATTTAACATTGAGAAACTCCCTCCCGAAGGAGGGAAGTTTAATATAATTTTTAATAAGGATGACATAGGGGTGACTGATGTTAGAGACAACATCGAAGCAGAGATAAGTATAGAGAGGAGTGGGAATGTATTCAAAAGCAAAGGGCATCTGGAGTATGATTTGAACCTTGAATGTTCCCGTTGCCTCACCAACTTCACCCTACATCACAAGGGTGAATTTGAATATGAGTTCAAAAGGGCAAGCGTTTATGGAAGGCCTCCGATAGAAATAGATGCGAGAGATAGAGATTATCTCATTGTAAATAACATCATTGATTTCAAGCCGCATTTCTATGACCTTGTAATCCTTTCAATTCCTATGAAACCGCTCTGCAGGGAAGATTGTAAGGGACTCTGCCCAATTTGTGGAATAAACCTGAATATAAAGAACTGCGAACATGTTAAGAAATCCAAGAAAAAAGATATAACGGTAGAATATCAGAAAACTTAATGGACCTGGAGGAATCATATGCCAGTACCTAAGAAAAGATCATCAAAAACTCGCGGGAGAAAAAGAAGAACCCACTGGAAAATAGATAGCAAAACCCTTATTGAATGTCCACATTGCCATAGCCTTATGCGCCCTCATCGTGTTTGCCCTTCCTGCGGTTACTATAAAGGCCGGCTCGTTCTAAAGGGAATAGAAGAAGGCTGATGAAATTAGCTATTGATCTAATGGGGGGAGATCTTGCCCCTCGTGTTCCCATTGAAGGAGCAAAGCGTGCTTACGAAGAATTAGGTGAACTATTAGAAGTTTATTTAGTGGGTAACGAGAATGTTATTAAAAAATTCTCTATACCCGATGTGTTTAAAATTGTGGATGCTCGTCAGGTTGTAGAATCAGATGAGCCTCCGATGGAAGCATTTAGAAAGAAAAAAGACTCTTCCATTGCAATATCCATTGAAATGCAAAAGGAAGGAGAAATTGATGCCAGTCTCAGTGCCGGCAACACCGGGGCAGTAGTGGCGTTCTCTATCCTATCACTTGGAAGATTAGCTGGTGTAGACCGACCTGCCCTGACTACTTTCTTTCCCACAAAGAGGGGCCATTCGCTGGTGCTGGATGTTGGCGCCAATACTAATTGCAAGCCTTCAAGTCTAAGAGACTTTGGTGTAATGGGTTCTTTATATTTAGAGAAGGTCTTTAAGATCAAAAATCCCTCTGTCGGTTTACTATCTATGGGTGAAGAAGAGACAAAAGGAGGGCAGGTAGTTTCAGAAGCACATAATCTACTTTCTAACTCTGGTATAAACTTTGCTGGAAATATTGAAGGACACGATATCCTAGAAGGTAAAACAGACGTGGTAGTCTGCAGTGGATTTACTGGGAATGCCGTACTAAAATTCGGAGAGTCTCTTGTGGATTTTATAATTTCTCACATCAAAGAAAGTACAAGGTCTTCTCTTCGAGCATCATTTGGAGGACTTCTTATGAAGCCTGTTTTTACTTCCCTTCTGGAAAAAGTGAATTATGAAGAATATGGGGGAGCAATCCTATTAGGGGTTAACGGTATTTCTGTAGTCTGTCACGGGAAATCAGAGGCAAAAGCTATCAGGAATGCTATTCTTACCGCATACAAATTCTATGATTTAAATGTGAATGCACTTATTAGTGAAAGTTTAGGGAAATGAAAACCGCATTACTTTTTCCGGGACAGGGAGTCCAGAGGGTGGGAATGGGAAAAGACCTATGCGAAGAGTTCCCCATCGCAAGGGAGCTATATGACAAAGCAGATAATTTACTCGGGTTTAGCCTTAAAGACCTCTGCTTTAATGGACCACAGAATGAGCTCACCGAATCAAAGAATGCACAACCTGCAATCCTCCTGCACTCATATATAATTTTTAAGAAATTACAGGATAACCTGGGATTTTCTGCAGTAGCAGGACACAGTCTTGGAGAATATACCGCGCATCTCGCTGCCGAAACATTTGATTTTGATGATGCATTACATCTAGTCCGTTTTAGAGGAGAACTTATGAGTGCAACAAAGAATGGCGCAATGAGTGCAATAATCGGTATTCCTCCCCTGGAGATACAGACGGTTGTTAATAATACTTCCGGGACAGTTGTTGTTGCGAACTTCAACTCTCCAGCTCAGACCGTAATATCCGGTGAAGTTGATGCGGTAGAAAAAGCAGGGAATGAACTTGAAGAAATGGGTGCCAGGGTAATCCCTCTGTCCGTAAGTGGAGCATTCCATTCGCCACTTATGAAAGAAGTCTTTGATCCTTTTAGAAAGGTGCTACTTAAAACTAAACTCAAAAATCCATTTGTTTCAGTCTATTCTAACGTAACATCAGAAAAAGTAACATCTCCAGACGAGATAAGAAGAACCCTTGGAGAACAGATACTAAAACCTGTTCGTTGGGTTGACATCTTAAAAAATATGAAAAATGAAGGGGTAAACCGTTTCATCGAGATCGGATATGGTGAGGTACTCACAAAATTAGTAAAAAACACCCTTGACAATGTTGAAACTATTAATATTTCTAATCCAAATCAGATAAGGGGATTCCTTGGAAGATACTAAGGTCGCTTTGATTACAGGTGGGGCTGCAGGAATCGGAAAAGGAATAGCATTAGCATTAGCAAAACGGGGCATTGATTGCATAATATTCGATATCAAGCATGGAGAAGCAGTGGTAAAAGAAATTGAGAAGTGCGGACGAAAAGGAGTATTCAAAGAAATCAATGTTGCCGACTCCAAGGCTGTAAATTCCGCTATAAAAGAGATCCAAGTTGAGATTGGTAATATTAATATCCTTGTAAATAATGCTGGTATTACCAGTGACAACCTCCTTATCAGAATGGATGAGGAAGACTGGGATAGGGTAATTGAAGTGAACTTAAAGGGAACATTTAATTGCTCAAAAGCAGTTCTTCGCAGTATGATGAAGACTCACTGGGGAAGGATAATATCGATCTCTTCAATAATCGGTATAATGGGAAACGCAGGGCAATCAAATTACGCAGCTTCAAAAGCTGGTATCATTGGATTCACAAAATCTTTAGCCAAGGAGGTAGCCTCTCGAAATATAACAGTGAATGCCATTGCCCCGGGTTTTATAAAAACAGAAATGACCGAATTACTCTCAAGTAAAGTTAAAGAAGAATACCTTTCCAATATTCCAACTGGCCGATTGGGAGAAGTGAATGATGTAGCCAACCTGGTTGCTTTCCTTATATCAGAAGAAGCCTCTTATATCACAGGACAAGTAATTCAGGTGGATGGTGGACTATTAACTTAAAAAGGAGGAATTGCAATGGAGTTAGTGGATCAAGTTAAAAAAATAATAGCAGAACAGTTAGGAGCTGATGAAGCCCAAATCACTCCGGAAGCCCATTTTATAGATGATCTTGGAGCTGATTCTCTTGATACAGTTGAATTAATACTTTCTTTTGAGGAAACCTTTGACATCAGTATACCTGACGAAGACGCAGAGAAGTTAGAAACTGTAGGTAAAGCACTGGAGTATCTTGGAAAGAAATTAGAGAAGTAATGCTACGTGTAGCAGTCACAGGTCTGGGAATCGTCTCACCAGTTGGAATAGGGCTTCCGGCTTTCTGGAATTCCCTTAAAAACGGAAAAAGTGGAGTCTGCCGGATTACAAAGTTCGATCCTTCTCCCTTTACAAGTCAAATAGCAGGTGAACTTTCTGATTTTGATCCTACAACGAGACTCTCGAGTAAAGAAATCCACAGGTTGGATAGGTTCTGTCAGTATGCCTTATTCGCAACCTATGAAGCAGTAGAGGACAGCAAACTTGATTTCGAAAAACTGGATAGAGATAGAATCGGGGTTATCTATGCTTCAGGAGTAGGAGGGATAATAACCTGGACAAGGGAAAATAAAAAATTTCTGGAAGGTGGTCCAAAAAGGGTGAGTCCCTTCTTCATTCCGAGTTTAATAATCAATACAGCAGCAGGCACAATAGCGATAAAGTTAGGCGTCAGAGGTCCAAATTTTGGAGTTGTCTCAGCCTGTGCCTCCTCAGGTCATGCCATTGGAGAATCATTCAGAAAGATCCGCTCAGGGGAAACGGATATAATGATTTCAGGTGGATCTGAAGCTCCTATTGACCCCCTTGCACTAGCAGGTTTCTGCGCAATGAGGGCCCTTTCCACCCGAAACGATGAGCCTGAAAAAGCCTCACGCCCTTTTGATAAGGATAGGGATGGTTTCATTATGGCAGAAGGCGCAGCAACACTCATATTAGAAAGAATGGATTATGCAGAAAAGAGAGGTGCACATATTTATGGCGAAATCATTGGCTATGGAACATCTGATGATGCATATCATATTACAGCTCCTGATGAAACAGGTGATGCCCAAGCACTCGGTATTAAAATGGCACTGAAGGATGCAAATATAAAAGAGGATGATATCGGGTACATCAATGCGCATGGAACTTCAACAATACTCAATGACAAAGTCGAAACCCAAGTGGTAAAAAAGGTCTTTGGTGAAAGGGTCTACGATATCAATATATCATCAACGAAATCAATGACTGGCCATCTTCTGGGTGCAACTTCTGCTATCGAGGCTGCTACGACGCTCATGACACTTAAGGAAGGCATAATAACGCCGACAATCAACTATGAAACCCCGGATCCTGATTGTGATCTAAATTATACCCCGAATAAGTCTGTAAAGAAGGATATAGAATACGCCATATCCAATTCCTTTGGATTCGGCGGCCATAATGTAACACTGGCAATCAAAAAATATAGGACTCCTTAATGAGAATAATCGTGTGCGTGAAACAGGTCCCGGATCCTGAGTATGCTTCTATGGATAAAGAGACAGGAACGGTTGTGCGAGAAGGTGTGGAACTTATGGTGAATCCTTTTGATCTCTACGCAGTGGAAGAGGCCTTAAAGATCAAAGAAGAATTGGGTGGTGATGTAATTGCTATCTCTATGGGACCTACCCAAGCTGAAGAGGCATTAAAGGAGGTAGTTGCCATGGGAGCAGATGAAGGGATTCTCCTGACATCATTAGATTTTGCAGGAGCTGATACGTGGGCTACTTCATATACCCTTGCCACAGCATGCAAGAAGATAGGGAACTTTGATCTTATTCTGTGTGGAAAGCAGGCAATAGATGGAGATACAGCCCAGGTAGGTCCTGGTATTGCAGCTCAACTCGGTATCCCTCAGATTACTTTCGTGAGGAAGATAGAAGAAATCAAGGATACTAAAATAAGGGCAGAGAGATTGGTTGAGGGTGGGTATGAATTAATATCCTCTCCATTACCTCTTGTAATGACCGTAGTAAAAGAAATCAACGAACCTCGTCTTCCAACACTCAAAGGGAAACTACGCGCAAAGAAAGTTGAGATACAAAAATGGGGGCCAGAAGATATAAACGCTGATACAGAAAGGATTGGTCTGGCCGGTTCTCCAACGAGAGTAGATGAAATCTTCACCCCTAAATTAACAAAAGAATGTAAAATATTTGGAGCTTCCGAGATAGAAGAAGCTGTGTTAGAAATAATTAAGAAACAAGAAGAAATGGATTTAACTATCTGATGGGCATAAAAGTCATTAGAGAGAGATGTATTGGATGCGGTATATGCATTAATGCCTGTCCTTATGGGGCAATATCTTTAATAGATGAACCACACAAGTTAAAAGTAGAGAAAAGGGAGGAGGCTCCTAAACTTGCACTGATTGAAGAAGTTAAATGTACCCTATGTGGAGAGTGTATAGAACCCTGCCCTACCGATGCCATTCTAATAGAAGAGGAAACACTAAAGTACAAAGGGAGGGAAGAATACAAAGATGTTATGGTTTTCGCAGAACAGAGGAGAGGCAAATTAGAAGAAGCAGCATTCGAACTACTTGCGAAAGGAAGGGAACTAACAGATTCTTTGGGAGTCGAACTATATGCCCTACTCATATGTAAAGATGTAGAAGATAAACCAGAACAGCTTATTGCCAGCGGAGCTGATAAGGTTATCGTTGTGCGCGATGATTTCCTTTTTAATTTCTTACCAGAACCCTACACTAATATCCTGATTGATGTTATTAATAAATACATGCCATCCATATTCCTTGCACCCTCTACAACGCAAGGGAGAGCCTTACTCTCACGAACTGCGGCCTCCATCTACACAGGTCTTACTGCTGATTGTACTGGCCTTTCTGTTGATAAAGAAGGTAATCTTCTTCAGACAAGACCTGCCTTTGGAGGCTCTGTAATGGCACGAATAATAACTCCAAATACAAGACCTCAAATGGCAACAGTAAGACCAAAAGTCTTTTCCCCTCTTCCTAAATATCCAGAGAAGTCAGGCGAGATTATTGAAGAAGTTATTCCTAAAGAAAGACTAAAGAGCACCTCCAGATTCGAGTCCTGGATCGCTGATGAGACCTCTCTGGTCTCCATCGAAGATGCAGACATAATAGTAGCCGGCGGAAGAGGCTTAGGAAAGGCTCTGAATTTCAAACTCCTTTTTGAACTTGCGGAGCTTTTGGGAGGAGCAGTCGGAGCTTCAAGAGCAGTAATAGATGAAGGCTGGATCCCTTATTCACATCAGGTAGGTCAAACCGGGAAAACTGTAGCGCCATCCATTTATATGGCTTTTGGAATCAGCGGGGCTATCCAGCACTTAGAGGGTATGCGAAGTTCTGACTTCATTATCGCAGTTAACAAGGATTCCGAAGCTCCTATATTCAAGGTTGCAGATATTGGGATAGTTGCTGATTTATTTGATGTAGTTCCTGTATTAAAAGAAGGATTACTAAAGAAGAGAAATGGCTGAGAAAATAAAGAAGGCATCTATAGTAGAGGAGATGGAAAAGGCCTACCTCGATTACTCAATGAGTGTAATCGTTGGTAGAGCACTTCCTGAGGTTCGCGACGGACTAAAACCAGTTCATAGAAGGATTCTCTATGCCATGAGTAAATTGGGGCTTACTTCGCAGTCTGCATTCAAGAAGTCTGCTACTGTAGTAGGAGAAGTCCTCGGTAAATATCATCCACACGGAGATATGGCAGTTTATGATACAATGGTGAGGATGGCACAGGATTTTTCACTTCGACATCCACTAATCGACGGACAGGGAAATTTTGGTTCCATTGATGGAGATAATGCTGC
>Ga0315541_1003008_pt1 | contig 13369 bp, 7 predicted proteins | sample SalMarSW160190MG_FD_203095 | JGI IMG/M metagenome (GOLD analysis project Ga0315541, IMG submission 203095) | Salt marsh sediment microbial communities from the Plum Island Ecosystem LTER, Massachusetts, United States - Salt Marsh Sediment SW1601-190 ...
AACGCTGTAAGAAGCGTTGCGTGTTCGTTGCAGTCTCCTTTTCTATGCTGTAAGATCTGCCGCGCATCCGGAATAGATACGAGCGGAGTCTTCTCCAGGCTCTCAAAGACCCATTCCGTAAGCATCTTCGCAGCCTCATAAGGCTCGGTAGTTTGCCCCACAATCTCCTCGGCAATCGAGATTATCTCCTCATCTCCGGATTGCAGAAACGCTTCCGGCATGACATAGGGCATCAGCCCTCCATCCCCGCCCCTATAAGGAATGTCATAGGAAGCCGTAAAGGGAGGTCTCTCCTTTATCACCTTTAAAACCCCGGCCTCCGTGATCTGCCTTGAGCCATCGACAGGTATGGAAGAAGGGAGTTGATCAAAACGCACCGCGAGATAGGAAGCCTTTCGTGGGTCTTCCAGTTCCCTTTCCACCTTTATGGCGGATAGCTCAAAAAAATCCACCCTCATGGAACTGTCCAAGCCGGCGAGCGCCCTTTCGGGTGTGGTCCTTACAAGGGTAAACCCCATGAAGCCTTCCTCCTTGAGGGAATTACCCCCCTCGTCAAGCCAGAAGGTCAGGGGCCTTCCTAAAACTTCCATCTCAAGGCGAAAGGCATTGTAGGTCTCGCCGTTGAGCGTTACGTCCTCTTTGCCAACCACCTTGATGATCGCTGGATTCGTTGTCATGCTGATTGGATCAAAGAGAGGCAAGGAAAAGGTGTTTCCGACCGCAAGCTCCCGGGATCGGAAGTAGTGGGTCATGCCTGCATTGATCATAGGCTTCGCCGGAAGCCTGACGCGTTTTACTTCCCCCTTTCCCTCTTCACCCATCGTGATAAAGAGGTCTTCCCCCTCTATCCGGCCGGATACCCGAAAATCAATGCTCTCGGATGACAGGGAAAAGGTAAAACTGGTTACATGAAATTCATCGTCGACCTGGGCCCTCGTGCTGCTGAGAATCTTCCTTGTTGAACCCATCAAGGTAACGATAAGAACTATCCTTTCGTTTACCTCATATCGTCCGTTAACCCTCTTAACCCTGGTGACCGCGTAGCCCGCCTTGCTGCCCTTTAACAGGATATCCATCCACTGTTCCGAATCCCCTTGTGTGATCCCCGTCTCATCCTGAGTGAACCCCACCTCCTTTGATGCGTAATGGGTTCTCCTCGCCAACTCGGCTATCACGAAGATCCAGAGAACGACCACGGCAATTCCAACGATCTTGTAGGACAGGGATTTTTTCATCTTGCTATCCAGCGAAGCTTTGCCTCAAACCCTGGCCCAGACCTGGCTTTGAAATGGCTTTATGTCTATAGATGCCGTAATCTTTGCAAAGCATGATAATGCTCCTGTAACGTTGCGCCAGGGCAGGCCGACATGCAAGGACGGGAGTTTAAAAGCCAATACCTCATGAACCTGGAGCATTAATAAAGGAAACAATTGCCTCGCGCCAGGGCAGGCCGACGTGATATGAACACCCTAAATTTTTCTACTTTTTGATGGTCTCGTAAAAAGTCGACATTAGTGTCATTGCGAGCGACCTGCCCGCCATGCGAGTCCGCAAGGCGAGGCGGGCGGGAGCGAAGCAATCTCCTTCAATGCAAGTACTTGAATTTACGAGATTGCTTCATCGCTCCGCTCCTCGCAATGACAGGTGAAAAGACTTTTTACGAGTTTGTCAATTTTGACAAAGTCGTAAAAAGTCTTCTAATCGTCATGCCGGACTTGATCCGGCATCCAGAACCTATTGAATTTACTGGATTCCGGCTTCCGCCGGAATGACAGAAAAATGGAAAAAATGACTTTTTACGAAACCATCAATTTTCAATCTGCATTTTGCATCGGACGCCTTTAAGGTCTTAACATCAATCCCCTCTTAGCGGATAAATGTTAAGATCTTAGTTTATCTATAGACGGATGGTGGTTTTGAGGCACAAGGATTCCGCAGGCATGAGGTAGTATTGCTTGCTCATAGAACCTTATCTATGAGGTCCCGGGAATTGCCTAACATCTCCTCAAAGGCATTTTCTCCCAGGCCGGTCCCCTGTGCTACCATGCCGGCGAATCGGCGGGTCATGAAGTCACGGGAGCTGTGAGCATCTGAGTTTAACACAAGTTTTGCCCCACAATCTCGTGCCAAGCCAGCAACGTGGCCATTGGCAAGGCTATGGCCGCGGCGGGCACTAATCTCAAGATATACCCCCCTCTCAGCGGCCAGTCTACAGTCCTCTGCAGAAATCAATCCGGGATGAGCCAGGATATCAACGCCTGAGAGAATAGCTTCCCTGTTTGTCCCTTCGGCTACCGGCTCGACAATAGTCTCTCCGTGAACAATCACCATGCGAGCTCCCAGTTCCCTTGCCTTTGCAACCATGGAATCAATGAGCTTGGGCGGCACGTGGGTGATCTCTACTCCCGGGATAACCTTTACGCCTTGGCATGTATTAAGATCCCCTGCCACAGCCGCCAACCTGGGAACGACAAAGTCGAGATTTGAGGAGTCAACATGATCGGTTATCGCAATACAGGAATACCCCATATCCTCAAGGCGTCTCACAATCTCAGCTGGAAGCAATTCGCCATCACTAAACAGGGAATGCATATGGAGATCTATCATGGGGGTACCTCTTTTAAGGAATACGTGCTTTTGACGGTGCAAACCTTACGGTATGCCCAGTGCGGTTACATCTTGTACTTGCCGAAATCCTCCGGGTTTAACTCCTCGAGGATATCCTGCCATTTCTTCCCTTGCTCGCTCTTGTCAGCGGGTACACCTTCTCTGGTACCCTCAACCTGCTTTGATTTCCGTAGTACTTCATCGGAAACGAAGATCGGGGCCTGCGTTCTAAGTGCTAGGGCTATAGCATCACTCGGTCTCGAATCAATGGTTAGGTTTTTGCCCCTATTGGTGAGATGAATAAGGGCATAGTAGGTATTATCCCTCAGGTCACAGATCTCTATCTTATTGATCTTTATATCCGCTTGATCCATGACATTCTTAAAAAGGTCATGCGTCATGGGCCTGGAAAATTTCACGCCTTCTATCTCACTGGCAATTGCTGTTGCTTCGAGCAATCCGATCCATATAGGCAATGTTTGGTCTCCCTCGACCTCTTTAAGGATTATGATCGGGCTATTCGTTACCTGATCCATATTTACCGAAGATATTGTCATTGCTCTTAGCATAGAATCTCCTCCCTCGCATGGGTAGAATCCAGGCATCACTATACTGTGTTTAATTCAAAGAAATCTTGTTTGTCAATATATCTTTCAAGCCATCGAAGTTATCCAGGCCCATCGGGACTGTTTACCCTGGCTCCTATTCCTTGTTCAAGGGTCTTTGTTGGGACTCCTCGTAATCCTTTTAAAGGGTATCACCTTTCTCCCGCCTCGAGGTGAACCCTTATCCGAAAGATCCTCCCCCGTATCATTGGAGTAAGGCTCAGTTGCAAGTGGTTTCACGGCCTCTATCCTCACTGGATTGTCCTCCATAGTGAATGGTATGCCGTTAAGGTACTCCTGCCTTAGTATCCACGTGACAGCTCGTATGGGGAGCGTCAGGATCAGCAACTGCACGTTATACCAGCCCTTCTTAATATCCGGCTCGATAGAATCAATCCTGGCAAAAAAGCTGGCTCTATCCCTGTGGTACACCAATACAACATCGCCCATCCTTGCCATCGGCCATCCTTTTCTCGTTAGCCTGCGCATTCAATGCTCAAAAGAAGATATAAGAGTATATAAAAACTGCCAACCATATTCAAGGGAGATTCTCTTTACAATAAGGGCAACTGTATGTATGTAAGTAAAGAATCCACGCCCAGAAGACAGCCCCCTGGAAGGAGGCCAAACGGGTACCCTCGGATCACTGGGTTGTTGGAGGAATGGAGTGATGGAGGAGTGGAGTAATGGGCTCAAATTAAAGGAAGGTTTTCAAAGGCAGGAAAAGGCCGCACTAACACGGTTTCCTATGGACCGTTCGTGGAGTGTATTCGCTACGATGGTTTTCAATACTCCACTCATCCAATACTCCCTGGCCCAGACCTATATAAAGGGACCATTCTAGTAAAGGTTGCTGCCATAGAATATAAGCTTTGCGTTTGTGTATTTTCAACAAGTCGCACCAGGGCGGGCCATCACTCCGTGCGAAGGAAAGAACAATGACCTGCAAAGCCATCGTCTCTGACCACGCCAAGAGGAGGTGGTTTTCTGAGATGAATAAGATATACCTCAAAGGTGATCGGTGTCATGAGCTCTGGGTATGATGTGGCTATTATCGGGGCGGGACCGGCTGGTATCTTCACCGCCCTAACCCTGGCCAATGCGGGCATCCACAGGGTGCTTCTCATTGAGCAGGGTAACGATATCGATAAGAGGGACAGGCATTCAAGCCGGGATATGCTGTGCGGATGGGGCGGGGCAGGCGCCTATAGCGATGGGAAGCTGAACCTATCAACGGAGATTGGCGGATTTCTCAATGAGCTCATATCTGCCCAAGAGCTGGATCAACTCTTGGGAGAGGCGGACCAAATCTACCTGGGGTATGGTGCTCCGGAGAAGCTCTACGGCACGAATATCAATGAGATCGAAGCCCTATCATCTCAAGCCCGAAAGGTTGGATTAACCTTGGTTCCATCTAGGATACGGCACATGGGCACGGAGAATTGTGTCGCCGTTCTGAAAGGCATGCGCAATGACCTCACCGGCAAGATCTCCATAAAAACTGGATGCAGGGCCGAGGAGATCCTGACCCACAACGGTGAGCTAACCGGCGTGAGGCTTGCTGATGATCAGGTGATACCCAGTTCCTTTGTGGTAGCTGCGCCCGGCAGGATAGGCGCAGGCTGGATGAAAACCCAAACAGAAAGGCTTACCCTTGCCTCCATACCGAGCCCCGTTGATATTGGTTTACGTATCGAGGCGCCCGCATCAATCGTTGAACCCCTCACAAGAGAGGCCTATGAGGCAAAGCTGATCTATTATTCCAAGACCTTCGATGATAAGGTGAGGACCTTTTGCATGAACCCGTATGGGGAGGTGGTGCTCGAAGAATCCGATGACATCGTTACCGTGAACGGCCACAGCTATGCCCGCAGAAAAACAGACAACACCAACTTCGCCATCCTCGTGAGCAGCACATTTACGGATCCCTTTCGTAATCCAATCAAGTACGGGAAATATATCGCCTCGCTCGCGAATATGCTCGGAAAAGGTGCTATCATACAGAGGCTCTGCGATCTTCTCGAGGGAAGAAGATCAACGGAGAAGAGGATCGAGAGATGTATCACGAAGCCAACCCTTCATGACGCCACCCCGGGAGATCTGAGCTTTGTGCTTCCCTATCGGTATCTAAAGGATATCATCGAGATGCTCGAGACACTGGACAATCTTGCCCCAGGTATCTTCTCAAGGCATACCCTGCTCTACGGGGTTGAGGTGAAATTTTATTCCCACCGGATAAAGCTCTCAAGCCGCCTTGAATCGGAGATACAGAACCTCTTCATCGTAGGTGACGGTGCGGGCATCTCCAGGGGCCTCGTTCAGGCCTCCATCAGCGGGATCGTAGCAGGCAGGGAGATCCTCAACAGATTGAACGGTGCTTAAAGAAAGAATCGCCACCGAGGAATCCTTCTAGAGGCCTGAATATGCCGAGAGATGCTATCCGGATTAGAGGCGCTCGCCAGAACAATCTAAAAAACCTTTCCCTGGAGATCCCGCTCAACGCCATTACGGTTATCACCGGGGTGAGCGGTTCAGGAAAGTCCTCTCTCGCCCATGATACCCTCTACGCCGAAGGCCAGCGCAGGTATGTTGAGACCTTCTCCCCCTATGCCAGGCAATTCATGGACAGGATGAACAGGCCGGCGGTTGACGGCATCGAGGGTATTCCCCCGGCCATTGCCATCGACAACAAATCCTCTGTGCGAACATCCCGATCCACCGTGGGCACCATGACCGAGATCACGGACTACGTAAAGCTCCTTTTCACCCGCATGGGCCAACTCCACTGCCGGCGATGCGGCAGGCCGGTGGTTCCTGAAGGGCCTGAGGATGTGTGGAAGGCCTTGGGGAGCCTTCCGGAGGGAACCGAGGCAGTCATCACCTTCCCGTTTTCCCTGAAAACCACTGACCATGAGAAGGCAAGAGAGGAGCTTCGAATGATCGGCCTGGACCGCTTTTTCTCCGGCGGTCACATCAGGTCAATCGATGAATGGGAAGGGGGGAATGGGACGCTTCCTATCGTGGCAGACAGAGTCCTTGTGAGTCGCTCCGAACGAAAACGGATCATGGACTCCCTTGAACAGGCCTTCCGTTTTGGGGGAGGCCGTATCGATGTATGGATCAAGGGGGGCGCCCATCTCTCCTTCAGCAGCCGGCTTGAATGTGCCGGGTGCAGGATAGCCTATAAGGCGCCTGTCCCAAACCTTTTCTCCTTTAACAGCCCCATAGGGGCTTGCGAAACGTGCAGGGGTTTCGGCAGGATCATCGATATCGATCCCGAGCTCGTCATCCCCGATGGATCGCGTTCCCTGGAGCAGGGCGCCATAAAGCCTTGGGGCACAGAGAGGGATCACCGTATGGAGTATGAGGACCTGATCGGGTTCTGTCGCGAGCAGGGCATCCCCGTCAATGTACCCTTCGATGAACTCACCGAGGACCAAAAAAAGGCCATACTCGAGGGAAATGATGGATTTTACGGTGTCCGCGGCTTTTTCAGATGGCTCGAGACCAAGACCTACCGGATGCATGTGCGGGTATTGTTATCCCGGTACCGGACCTACAGGATATGCCCTGACTGCCATGGCACCAGGTTCAAGGATGAGGCCCTCCTGTACTATCTCAACGACCTTACCATAGCGGAGATCTATGCCCTCACCATCGAGCAGGCCGATCCCTTCTTCGGATCCATCAGGGTTTCCCCAGGCGATACTGCCGGCGCCCTGGTCCTGGGGGAAACCAAGAGCAGGCTGGCCTACCTGCTGGAGGTCGGCCTCGGATACCTCACGATAGATCGTCTGTCCAGGACCCTCTCAAGCGGCGAGCTCCAGAGGGTGGCCCTTGCCTCAGCCCTGGGCTCATCACTGGTCAACAGCCTCTACATCCTGGATGAGCCGAGTATCGGGCTCCATCCAAGGGATAACCACCGGCTCATTGCGATCATGAAAAAGCTCAGGGATATCCAGAACACCGTTCTTGTCGTTGAACACGACCGGGAGATCATCGGTGAGAGCGATTACATGATCGATCTCGGGCCGGGCGCCGGCGAGCGGGGCGGGGAGATTATGTATTTCGGGCCCACCGCCGGCGTGAACGGATCCATCACCGGACAGTATCTCAAGGGGCAGAGGCACATCCCCCTTGCCGGGTCTCGGCGAATGCCGAAAAAGGGAGCATGGCTGACCGTTGAAGGCGCGGCTGAGCACAACCTGAAGGATATAGACGTTCGGATTCCCCTGGGCCTCTTGGTGTGCCTGACCGGTGTCTCCGGTTCCGGAAAATCCACCCTTGCCGAGGAGATCATTTACAAGGGCCTCAAAAGGGCTACATCAGGGTCCCAGGAAAGCCCCGGGCGTCACCGGGCAATAACCGGATTAGAAGGCATCCTCGATGTGGTCATGGTTGACCAGAAACCCATCGGCAGGACGCCGCGGGCCAATCCCCTCACCTACGGAAAGGCCATGGATCCCATAAGGAGGCTATTCGCTGGCACCGAGATGGCGATCTCAAGGGGCTATGAGCCCGGGTATTTCTCCTTCAACGTGCCCGGGGGACGGTGTGAGGCCTGCAAAGGCCAGGGCAGCGAAAAGGTGGAGATGCAATTCCTCTCGGATGTCTTTATCACCTGCCCCGAATGCGGCGGAACACGATTCAGGAAGGAGGTGCTGGATGTTGCCTACCGGGGCAAGAACATCCACGAGATCCTTTGCATGACGGTCGATCAGGCCCTGGCCTTCTTTCACGACCAACCCCTTATAGGGGAATCCCTCAAACCTCTTGCCGATGTAGGCCTCGGATACATCCGGATCGGGCAACCGATAAACACGCTAGCCGGAGGAGAGGCCCAGCGTCTCAAACTTTCCCGCTTCCTCAGACCCTCGCACAAGGGCTCCGCCCTCTTTATCCTGGATGAGCCCACTACGGGCCTTCATTTCGCGGATATCGAGAAGCTCATCCTCGTGCTCCAGGGGATCGTGGACCAGGGCAATACCGTGCTCGTGATCGAGCACCACATGGATGTGGTGAAGAACGCGGACTGGGTGATCGACCTTGGTCCCGAGGGAGGCGATGGGGGAGGCAGGGTCGTGGCAGCAGGAACCCCTGAAGAGATCGCCGCCCATCCTGACTCCCACACCGGGAGGTTCCTGAGGAAGGCCCTCCGCGGCTCGCAGGGAACAAAACCCGGCGGAGGGGCAAAACCCGAACCCGGGCCCCCGGCAAGCAGGCCCGGCATGATCTCGCTCACGGGCGCGCGGGAACACAACCTCAAAAACCTCACCCTCTCCATCCCGCGCCAGAACCTCGTGGCGCTTACCGGCGTATCCGGATCGGGAAAATCCACGCTCGCCTTTGATATCCTCTTTGCAGAAGGCCAGCGCAGATACCTGGAGAGCTTCGCACCCTATGCAAGGCAATACGTGAAGATCCTTGAGAAGCCGGATATCGATGTGCTCTCCGGGCTCCCTCCCACCATTGCCATCCAGCAGCGGATACACCACGCGAGCCCGAAAAGCACGGTCGCAACCCTGACGGAAATCTACCATTTCCTGAGGCTGCTGTTCAGCAAGTTCGGCTCCCAGCAGTGCCCGGTGTGCGGCAGGCAGCTGAGGGCCCAATCAAAGGAGTCAATCCTGGAGAAGATCCGGGAGAGATACCGGGAGAGGAGCGGGACCGTGCTGGTATCGCTGGTTTCCGCCCGGAAGGGTTTTCACCGGGATATGCTCGCCCGAGCAACAGCCAGAGGCTACCGGGAGGCCAGGATTGACGGCAGGATGCGAGATCTCAAAGAGGGGATGTCCCTGAGCAGGTATCGGGATCATACCATCGAGCTCGTGATCGGGGCCATTCCAGGCCCGGATCTGGAAGGCCTGGCGGCCCGGGCCCTCTCAGAGGGAAACGGGACCTTCCTGGTTGTTGACGATCATGGCCGGGAGGAGGTCTTCTCGGTAAAAAAGGTGTGCCCATCGTGCGGCATCGGTGCAAAGGAGCTGGATCCGCGGCTTTTCTCCTTTAACAGCCCGTACGGAGCCTGTCCGGCATGCGAAGGGATGGGGTACAGGAGACACTTCACCGGGGATGGCATATCAACGTGCGAAGTTTGCGGAGGAAGCAGGTTACGACCCGAGGCTTTGGCTGTCAAGGTTAAGGGCTCCTCCATCTGGGACCTGGTTCAACATCCGGCCGACGGACTGCGGGAGATCCTCAAGGGATTCTCCTTTACCGGTCAGGAGGCCCTGATCGCCGATCCGGTTATCGATGAGATACTCACGCGCCTTTCCTTTATGAGCCTGCTCGGCCTATCCTACCTCACCCTCTCCCGGAGCGGCGACACGCTTTCAGGGGGAGAGGCGCAGAGGATCCGGCTCGCCGCTCAGCTCGGATCAAACCTTACCGGGGCCTGCTACATACTGGACGAGCCTACCATCGGGCTGCACCCCCGGGATACAAGGATGCTCCTCGATGCCCTCAGGAAACTCAAAGAGGGCGGCAACTCCATTCTTGTTGTGGAGCACGACGAGGAAACGATCAGGGAGGCGGACTACATTATTGATCTCGGACCCGGAGCCGGTACGGGGGGAGGGGAGGTGGTGGCCTGCGGCAGCATAGAGGACGTGAAGAAGGCCGCTGGATCGGTAACCGGGCACATGCTCACCAGGCATAGCCGTGACATTACCTCGAGGCTCAGGCCCTATGATGAGTCTCCCCGGATCAGGGTTAGGGGTGCGATTGCGCACAATCTCAAGCAGATCGACGTCGAGTTTCCCCTGGGCACCCTGATCTGCATCACCGGTGTCTCCGGATCGGGGAAGTCGTCTCTTCTCAAGGATGTGCTCTTTCGTGGACTGCACAGGCGCTTGGCAGGCAAAGACGACGGGCACGGCTCGTATAGCGCCATAGAGGGATGGGAGTCAATACAGAGGATTCTCGAGGTAGATCACAGCCCCATTGGGCTCACTACCAGATCGGTTCCGATCTCCTATATCGGTGCCCTCGCCCCTATACGAACCTTGTTCTCCATGACGCCGAGCGCCAGGGCACGGGGCTACAGGCCGGGCAGGTTCTCGTTCAACGTGGCCGGCGGCAGGTGCGAGGCCTGCAAAGGGCACGGCTCTATTAAGGCGGAGATGGCCTTTTTGCCCGATGTGTACATTACCTGTGAGTCATGCGGGGGCAGGAGATTTAACCGGGAGACCCTGGAAATCCTCTACAAGGGGAGGAGCATCGCCGAGGTCTTGCGCCTCACCTTTGAGGAGGCAGCGGGGTTTTTCTCGGCGGTGCCCGGGATCAGGCATGCGCTCCGTGTGGTATGCGACATAGGGCTCGGCTACCTTACCTTGGGGCAGCCAAGCCCGACGCTCTCAGGGGGCGAGGCCCAGAGGATCAAGATCGCAAAAGAACTGGTAAAACCCTCAAGGGGCCGCACATTCTATATCCTCGACGAACCCACCACTGGGCTCCACCTCGCTGATGTATCTACCTTGATCCGGGTATTGCAGGCCCTGGTGAACAGGGGGAACACCGTCGCGGTCATCGAGCACAACATGGAGTTCATAAAGGAGGCTGACTATATCATCGATCTCGGTCCTGAGGGCGGCGATAAGGGCGGCTACGTAGTGGCTGCCGGCTCGCCCGTCGAGCTCCTCGCAAACAGGGAACAATCATACACGGCTGAGTATCTGCGAAGATATGTGAACAATGAATAAGGGATAGAATCTTTTGTATCTATTTCCACCACAGAGACACAGAGGACACAGAGATATCTTATTTTTCATTTGCCGGGAGACGGCGGCAAATGAAAAGAATCACTCCGCTAAAAGCGGACAATAATGTTTGTAATGGGTGATCGTATGGATATAAATCAACTCACTGGTAAAGTCATAGGTGCAGCCATTGAAGTACATAAGAGCCTTGGACCTGGCTTACTGGAATCCATATATGAATAATGCCTCTGTATTGAGCTTAGATTGAAAAAAATACCGTTCGAAAAACAGAAGGAACTCCCTATAGAATATAAAGGTGTTAAATTGCATAGTGCATATCGCATAGATATTGTAGTTGATGAACGTCTCATTGTTGAACTAAAAGCCTGTGAGAGCCTTCAGCCCATTCACGATGCACAATTGCTCACATACTTACGATTGACGGGCATCAAATATGGACTACTCATTAACTTTAATGTACCTGTCCTGAAAGAAGGCATAAAACGATTAGCGCTCTAGCTGTAACGATTAAAGTTTCCAACCATGAGTTCTCTTACCCGATCGGTACCTCCCGATCGGGTAAGAAAGAAAAACTCTCTGTGTCTCGGTGCCTCTGTGGTTAATCTACTGTGACCTTAGATTTCAAGATGATAGCGCAATGAGAAAGAAGAGACTTATCTCATTCGACCTGGATTGCACGCTGGTTGAGCCCGCTTACACCACCTTCGTGTGGGAGATCGGCATCCCCCGGCTTTACGCAGAGAAGCACTCCATTGACCTGCCCTCGGCCACCTCCATCGTGAAGGCCGAATATGAGAGGCTCGGCGATTCCTCTTTAGAATGGTATGATATCTCTTACTGGTTTCGCTGCTTCAAGCTTCCCGGCAGGTGGCAGGACCTGATGGAGCAGCACAGAGAAAAGATCCGGCCGTTCCCCGAGGTAAAGGAGGTATTGGAGAACCTTGTTCAGGACTATAATCTGATCATTCTATCCAATGCGGCACGGGAGTTTGTTGAGATTGAGATACAAGAGGCACATATCGATCGGCATTTTGCCGGGGTCTTTTCAACCACCTCGGATTTTCAGGAGGTGAAAAAGACGGCCCGGCCTTATCGAATAATCCTCGACAGTTTGGGGGTACGGCCCTCCGATGCCATTCATGTGGGAGACCACTATGAATTCGATTATCTGGTCCCGAAGGGCTTGGGCTTAGAGGCCTACTATCTCGATCGAGACGGAAAAAGGCCCAAGGATAACTTTACGGTAAGGGATCTGACGGAGTTTGCGAACCGTATCGAACGTTCCAGAGCGCCCGTTGCGAGCGGCTGATAACCCTGGTAGCCTCCGCACTGCTGCTTTGATGATACGAATCCTTGTATCAGTCTCCTTGAGCTTCCGAGTCCTGCTCATCCTCCCGCAGCCGGAAGTAACCGGCGGTATCAGCCAGTGTTTTGATCTGCTGGCGGTGAACGCCCAGGAGCTTCTTATCGTCCTCGCTCCAGTCGCTGAGCTTTTGTTCAATCTCACGCCAGGACTTCGAGACCTCGAGGCTGGCCAGTTGAATCGTCTTCAGTTTCCAGGAGATCGTATCTATCATCTCGTTGATGATTTCTTCCTCATCGTGCAGGTAATCCTTCCTCCTTATTTTCACCTGAAAATTCAAGTCTCCCTGCCGAATCCGCTTAAAGGCCCCATGAAACTGGTATAACGGGCCTGCGACGCGGTGGAAGAACAGGATTGAGTGAATCCCGAAAAAGCACATAAGGGTGACAGAGGCCGGCCAAATTCGTGAATGAAACGTCAGCATCCTATCCGCGGCAGCTGCCCGATCCTGCAGGCTCAGGTTCACATCCTCAAACTGTATAATCTCCGGCACGAAGAGATACACGGATAAAAAGGCAATGGTGATAAAGAAGTAGCCTGCGATCGTTGCAAAAAACGTATACTGGAGCGACCTGTTCACCACATAGGAACGCCTGCGATTTCCTGGTATAATTTTCATGATCATCTTTCATTTATAGTTCTGATCGAATAAATGGGCACACGACCTGACTGCACCCCTCCCCGAATATGCGAGATAATTCATATATCCGGCTTGGATATTCTGGCGAATTATCTCATCTGTCCTACTCAACGAAACTTCACGTACTATTCGCTCTGGTTCTTGAATTACTTAAAAGAAGCACAGGCCAAACATTTTCATATTCTAAATATCGGCTAAACAGGACAATTTCTTAAGAGGCTGTCACATAAATCAGTAAATTACCAAATTAACTCACTGCTGTACAAAATAATCTTATATTTTTTAATTGGGGCTCAACGATATCAACTACGTATCACCTTTAAGATGTAAATTTAAATTTCAGGTTGTCCTTATTGGAAAATGCTGTCCACATCTGTATATAAAGATTCGGGGTTTGCTTCAAGCCCTTGAAGAATAGCTCGATCTGCAGCCGGTC
>Ga0315541_1003011_pt1 | contig 13355 bp, 11 predicted proteins | sample SalMarSW160190MG_FD_203095 | JGI IMG/M metagenome (GOLD analysis project Ga0315541, IMG submission 203095) | Salt marsh sediment microbial communities from the Plum Island Ecosystem LTER, Massachusetts, United States - Salt Marsh Sediment SW1601-190 ...
TTTTGCGCAAAATAACGGTTGTTTAAGACTGAAATCGTTTATAATAATGTAGTTAGCCTTAGTTTTTAGAAGGCGTGAAGGTACAAAAGTAATCGAGCAGTAATCGTTTTTAAACATTTACTTAAGCTCCTGTAAATTTTATTGATAACCCGTCCTGAGCCAGGTCGAAGGAGTTGAGGAGCGTAATTATGGATAAGCAAAGAGGTTTTACCCTTATAGAGCTGTTGGTTGTAATAGCTATCATTGCTATATTGATGGCTATCCTGATGCCGGCGTTGCAGCGGGTAAAAGAGCAGGCGAGGGAAATGGGCTGCCGGTCTAACCTTCGTCAGTACGGTATTGCGCAATCAATATACCTGGATGACTATGACAGTCGTTATCCGACAGCGTGGCTTTCTCTTGTTGGTAACGAGCAGCCTTATTCGGGATATCCGCGTTTCTGCCGATGGCACGACCCAAGATTTCCACCTGATGGTCCATTCTGGCCATATTTGAAGGATACGGCTGTGCATTTGTGTCCAACATTCAAAATCTTAGCCAAGTCTGAAGGCGAAAGGCATCCCCAGCATGACAAATCAATACCGGTTATTCCTCAATACAGTTACAGCATGAACGCTTACTTAGGCATGAAAACAGGTGATATCAAAAAGGATTCCACCGGACGCGGCCCGGTTCTCAAGTTCACAGAGGTAACCAGAAGCAAAGCGGATGTATTTTTCTTTGGCGAGGAGAATATGTGGACCAGGCCCGGCTGCGTGTGGGTACTCAACGACAATGCTCTATGTGGTGACGGCAGGGATTGGTTCGGCACCTTCCATAGCACTTCAGGCGGAAACTTAAATAGCGGCACAGCCAATGCAGTTTTTGTGGACTCTCATGTTGATAAGGTGCGCTCGGCGCTCAAAGAAGACCAAAACGATACGTCAGAAATGGAGTTTGGTGAATTCGAGAAATATGCCTGGCCGCATAAACAGCGATTTCAATAAAAATCCGGCACTTTCAACTCTATTGAGGACATTCGGCTGAGCTTAGTCGAAGCATTGGCATGGTAACACTCTATTTTTCTTTTGACGGGCCCGAATAGTTCTCGTTAAATAAGCCTTCCTATAAAAATTAGCCAAATATTCTCGGACTTTAATCCTGGAGGGAAAATCAGATTTAATGTATAATAATTTTAGGGTATGGTTAAATAGCGTAAAAACATAAATTTAATCAAACAAAAAGCCGTTTTTGCTCTTCTGATTAAGTGTCAGTGAAAGATTGTTGATAATTTGTCTGACGACAGTCAAGAGTTGAGAAGCTTAATTATGGATAAAAGAAGAGGTTTTACTCCCTTTAGAAATCCACACAAAAAGTAGGCATCCCCAGAAGTTGGGATCGCTTCTACCGGGCTTTACCCCATTAGATAGATTAAAACATCTAACGGGCTTTACCCCATTAGAAATCCTGATTGCCGATTTCTTGAGGCTATCAACTCGACCGAACTCGCCAAGGTCCGGGTGCGATAAGCAAAGGAGAATATTTCTAACGGGGTTTACGCTGATAGAACTTTTAGTTGTAATAGCTATCATCGCGATATTAATGGCGATATTGATACCGGCACTAAACCGGGCAAGAGAGCAAGGCAAGCGTGCAGTTTGTTTAAATAATGTCAGAAGTCTTACCACTGCCTGGGTAATGTATTGCGATGATTTTGATGGGAAATTACCTAAAGGTTATGCAGACAGTTATGATGGCTGGATTCATCTGGTACCAGGCTATAGCTATAATCGTGAACAAGCCTCTGAGTCTGACCAGTTGCAAGCACTTAAAAATGGCCTATTGTACCCATATTTGAAAACAACAAAAGTCTATCGTTGTCCAGTTGCCAAAAAGGGTGAATTAAGTACATACAGTATGACCCATGCAATGAATGGTGATGACTATATCTATACTGTTGAGCCCCAGGAGGTGAGAATTCTCAAGCGAATAACAGAAATTAAGCATCCCGCAACCAGAATTGCTTTTTTAGATGATTTTATTCGTGATCATGATGCATGCTGGATGGTTTTTTGGAGTAAGCCAAAGTGGTGGAATGCAACTCCTATCAGGCATGGATATGGAAACGTCTTTTCTTTTGCAGATACCCGTGCAGAATATTGGAAGTGGAGAGACCAGCGTACGATTGACCTGGCCATAAAATGTTATGACGACAATACTCCTGAGGCAAGAGACTATCCGGAATCCGATCAGCCAGGCAATCAGGATTTAATCAAGGTAACCAAAGCAGTATGGGGTTCGATAGGGTATAATCCCTGAAATTCAGAGGAGTGGTTACTTAGCTGCTAATACCAATTGTATTAAATTACTGCGCTTCGTGCGTTTAGAACAGATGGGTGGCAGCCTCAAGCGCAGCTTGGGGATGGCTTTCTGGTCGTTTATGCAAAGCGCAACATTTAATTACAATTGGTATAACATATTAGATATGCCCAGATTAGCAGGAATAGTGGCTAAAGTTTAAATAATCGCTGTTTTGTGTCGATGACTGTGGCACTCGATATTCACTGCCACCGGCAGTGACGCAATATGACAGGGGGCGGTCTCCACTAAAACCGCCAAAGCGGTAGTGTCGCCGCCGAGTCCCTGTGGACCCAGGCCAAGTGTGTTGATCCTGGACAGCAAATCCATCTCAAGCTCAGCGTAAAACTCATCAGCATTTCGTGAGGTCAGATTCCGCAGCAACGCCTTTTTGCTAAGCAAACAGCACAATTCAAAATCGCCGCCTATACCTACGCCCACAACAAACGGAGGACACGCATCTGCCCCGGCTGTTCTTACAACGTCAACCACCCAGTCAATTATCCGGCTTTTTCCTGCTGTGGGCCTGAACATTCTGAACTGGCTTTTGTTCTCACATCCGCCGCCTTTGGCCATGACTATCAGTTTTAGTTTATCGCCGGGGACTATTGTATGATGAATTATAACAGGGTTATTGGTATTAGTGTTCACCCGCTTATTTAACGGGTCAGCGACAACGCTTTTTCGCAGATAACCTTTTTCGTAACCGGCCTTAACGCCCGCATTGATAGCATCAAACAGCGTAGATTGTCCCTCGCTTGCAGCAGGTCTGACGATGACCTCCGCACCCTGCTCTACAAAGACAACCGCCAATCCGGTATCCTGACAGAGTGGTATTTTCTGCTGCGCTGCTATGCTGGCGTTTTCGATGAGCTGGTTTAATATTTTTGCTGCGCCGGGATTTGATTCTTTCTGTGCGGCTTTTTTAAGAGCCGCCAAAACATCGTCGGGCAATTCATAATTAGCCGCTATGCAAAGAGATTCGACCGTCTCAACAACTTTTTCAAATTCGATATATCGCACAAGCTCATCTCTCGTCCCTCGTGCTGGGGGACTAATCATAATCTTTGAAATTCCTCATCCAATCAGGCCATTGCGGAGAACTTACATTCGTGTCGTACTCTTTGTGCCATTTAAGTTTCCAAAGTTGCTTAAGGCCCACTTTCCGCACGGAGGTATCAAGGAATGTCATATTCATGCTACCGGCATGTCGGTTAAGGCAAAAAACGCTCATCCCGGAGCCTTCCAGTTGCTCTCCTTCAGCTATCGGAGGATCATCAGTTTCCAATGGTTCTGTACCGTCCCACATGCAGTCACCAAATGCAGGTATCTCGGAGGCTCCTTTGATGTTGATTGTTCGCCAGTAAAGCGCGTGGATTCCAGCGGGTATATCATACGTTCCTGAAACTCCTCCATCAAGGGGATTGTGAATCCAGCCATTGACACCGAAGCTGCCGTATTGGCCTTTATATCCCCAGGGAGGTATCCAGCCGTTGAAATAGCCTGGCTCACCGTATTTTCCCCATGCTGTAAAAGTCCCGGGAGTATTACCAGGTATCTCATGCAGAAATTCTGTTGCGGTTGGACAAAGGCAAACGTCTCCTCCGCCTTGATAAAAGGGTAAAAGATCCACCATCCACATCGTCCCTCCGTTCCAGCCGACTGGCAGGCTGCCATTATTTTCCTGTGCATACATCGTCAGCATTAGACCCCAATGCCTGAGATTTGCTGTGCAGCCAACTGCCTTTGCTTGCTTTCTCGCACGCGAAAGGGCGGGGATCAAAATTGCCATAAGCAAGGCAATTATAGAAATAACAACCAACAGTTCTATAAGGGTGAACCCCGTTAGAAATCTTTTTCTTTGCTTATTGCACCTGGACTTCGACGAGTACAGTCGGGTCGATGGCCTCAAGAGATTGGCAATCCAACTTTCTAATGGGGTGAAACCACTTCGCCTGCTCACTTTAGGCACTTTTCATACCACTTACGCTTTGCTAATCCACTTTAATCTCAAAAGTTTTATAAGTTGTATTGTCAACGTCATCTTTGGCTCTGATTGTGAGTATATGCTCATCGGCTTCTAATTTTTCTATTACAATCGTGAAGCTCTCATCCGTAGTATCATAGACCAGGTCGTCTGGAATAGCACCTTTCCATTCTGCATTGCTGTCAACGGTATATTGAAGCTCGCCGATTACGCTCAGCTCATCGTGTACCTGCAGCTTCAATGTCACGGCGTTGTTTGTTTTTTCGATGGAGTATTCACCGATTACCGGCCCGGTATTATCGACCGTCACCGGATCACTTATTCTGCTGTTGGTCAGTTTGGTGTCACTGGTATTACTTCTTTCGTCGCTTGCGGTTATTCTGAACTCATATTGGCCGTCTTCGACCGTTTTTCCGTCCCAATCGAAGCTGTCTGCTTCGTTCTCATCTTCCAGCTCAATCCAGTTTGCTCTTCCGATTTTTCTGAAATCTATTTTGTAAATCAGCTTATCGCTGTTATCGTCGTTGGCTTTATAGCCGATTTTGAATAAGCCTGGGAGTACTTTGTTGGTCGGCTCGACGCGGCTGATATCGACGGACTCGACCTTCGGAGCCAGATTTGGCACAGTGCTGGCAACTGCAATTTCCCTTATAACGGGTGTCTTAATACCATCTTCACTTTTTAAAAGAAGTTTATATTGACAGAATCTGCCGATGGGGCAGCGCAGTTGTACCGGCCCCGTCATTTCCACCGGCTCGGTCCAGTCCGAAAAAGTTGGGTCGTTTACATCTTCAACGTTACCGCTGCGAGAGGCCATCAAAACCTTACATCCCTGTGGAATGTCAGCTTCGATTTGCAGCTTGCCCCACTTGGCAGGCTGGTCGGCATCGATAAGGTCGGAAATATAGCTTCCCTCGGCAGCAAAAGTTTTGTTTAGCTTTATCAGCTTTGGGGGATTCGCGGCCCCAAGATATACAACATCGTCAGCCACAGCTACTGATGTTATTTGTGATGATTGCTCATCATTATAGACGACCGCCTGCTGTTCCGAGACCGGGTCAACTACAAAAAGCTGGGCGTTGTTTCCTGTCCCTACAAGCAGCTTTGAATCTTGTTCGGCTAAGCAGAAGAAAACCGCTGTCTCGCTGAATATGTCAGATACAAAACCATCTTTAGTTATCTTGTATATATGGCTGGCTTTATCAGACTTGGCTGCCTGACGGGTTGGTACCTTTCTTTTGGCCGATTCATCATCAGCTCGTTTTCTCGTATTCGGGATTTTCAGTTTGCGAACATCGATTTTGATGGCGTTTTGTTCTTCTTGTAAGGGGACTTCAGGCCGACCCGCCATAGGCAATTCCGCTGCGAAACTCGTTTCAGACTGAACTATCTGAGCCGATGTTGTTGTTGCGTATAAAATCTCGTCTTTGGAGGACAAAGTTGATGCTGAAAGCAGTGCTGTAATCTCAGGTTGTTCACTGTCATATAAAACCGTTGCCGTTTTCGTACGCGGATTTATCTTATATGTCAATCCTCGGCCGTCACTTCCCGCATAGATGGAACCATCTTTTGCAGTGGCTATTGAAAGTATGTTCTTATCGCGACTGCTGTAGATAATCTGCGCCTCTTTACCCAATGAGTTAAGCTGATATACTTTACCCTCCGGCCCCGTACCCAGATAAATACTGCCTGCATTATCGGTAGCTATAGCGAAGATATATTTAGCATCATTCGGCTCAAAAATCGTTTCCAGCTTGTTCGCTTCAAACCGGCACAGTTTGCATTTTTTGCCGCTTATACCGGCCAGAAGCCTGCCGGACACATCGGTTGACATCGCAAAAATATGCTCATTTGTCAGAAACTGCTCTGCTTTAACCTTATTCGCGTCGCTGATTTCCTCTGTATCATTAGGCTCGTTATTTTGCTCTGTGTCTGGTTCTTCTTTTGGCGGGTCCTCTGTTGTGAGATTTTTCTGCGAGCTTTGGCTGCTCTCCAGAGGATATATCTTTGTCAATTCACCGAGGCTGTATTTGTAAATGCCCCCATTAGGACTGGTACCCATGTAAACCGTCCCACCGCTTACAACAATACTGTTTATCGACCAGACATTCTCGAGCTTCTCAACCACAACTTGCGAGGCACGTCCGAGCTGGATAGTACCACGCAGGTCAATAACAACATTCTCGGACTGACCCTTTAGAAAATCAGCACCGCTTTCCTGACGTGTAATCTTGGTGCTGACTGCCCAGGCCCGATCCGCCGCGGGCAAAAAAGCCATAAAGACTGCGATAATAAGTACGCCAATCACAAACGCTTTTTTATCTCTCATAATAACTCCTTGAAGTGCCTAAAGTGAGCTAAAGTGTCTAAAGTGAACTAAAGTTACAATTTTAGGCACTTTAGGCACTTCAAACTTTAGGCACTCTTATTTCTCTACAGTAATACGCATAGTTTTCTTGTCGGCTACTACTGTGCCGGTTCTCACACTTTTTTCGAGCCAATGTGGATACGGCTGGATTCTCAATGCTCTGTTGGTATTCTGCATGATCATTGTTTTTGTCTCCGGCAGATCAGGAAGCTCGGCTCTTTCTACCGCGATGCCGCCGGGTGGTAAGGCCAAAAGGCAATACAATCTGTCCCTGTCGATGCTCAAAGCATCATTCAAAGCCTTAATCAGAGTCGCCATATCATACGCCATAAACCTGTATGGCATGTTTTTCCTGAGATGCTGCTCATATTCAGACGAGCCCGATACAGCCAATTCATATTTCCCAGGCTTCAGATCTTCGGGTATTTTAAGGCTGAACTGGTATTTTTTCTTTTCTGAAAAGTATGACTCGAGGACTACGTCAACCTGGATTTGCTGACCGGCTTTAACGCTCGAATCAGATAAATCGACAGACCATATATGAGAGGCGATATTTTTCGGTAAGATGCGAATATCGAAATCTAATGATGTTATATCGATTTCCTCGAACGGATTATTCATTAACAGTAGAACCGAACCTTTGCTTTCGGCTATCATTTCAGCCATAGCTACTTCGGTGGACATATTTTCAAAGTTGATTGATTTGTTGCCCTCCAGGCCGATAGCTACTTTATATTCAATCGTGTGGTCCGGTGGAAAATTGCCCAAAGAAAGGATTGCTCCATACACAGTTGAATGAAGCAGGTCGGCGGTGAGCAACTGATTGTCGGCAAGCCGGCAATGGAAAACTCGCGGCTCCGCGTTAAAACGGTTTACTTTTATCGTCAGAGGTATCATCCGGGCCTTTGCGCCGATTTGACCAAAAATCGCCGTTGGTTCGTCAGTGGTCAAGGCGCCAACTATTTCCAGGGCGCTGCCGAGCTTAAAAGAGCGGGACAGATTCGATATAACAGTATGCACCTGTCCGGTAGCTATTGGCAAATCAACCGCCCCATAGCCAAGCAAGCTGTGGCCAAAGCCATAGACCTTATCACCCACAACCTCGGTTGCGGTCCCAAGCACAGACATTGTTATATCACCATCGACTAACGGTATTGTAAGAACCGCACCAGGGGCTAAATGCACCTTTTGAGCTTCGTTAACGTCTGCTTTACCGCCGATACCTGAAACAGCCATAAATCCGTAAGGCTCAAGTAAGGCCTCGAATTGTTTACAGGCATCGGCGGGCAAACCGGAAATAATTAACGGACAAGGCAAGGCAGCGGCGCCCTGTAGACTGTGATTCCCGGATAGATGTTGAGAGGCAATTTGTCTGTCAATTTTAGTAAAGTCGATCGGCCTGGTAAAATCAAATGCAAAAGCCGTTTTTTTAGACTTCGAGTTTTGAGCACGGCCTACTCTGAGCATTTCCTTAATTGGAGTGACACCGTAAAGCGGGTCTTTGCTGAGTGTCCATGCGAAAGCCATCGCACCTGCCAGCCGCCCGTCGATATAAACCGGTGAGCCGCTGCATCCAGCTACCGGGCCGGTGTGGATAAAACGCTCATCCGTACCCTGAACCAGAATTGCATCTCGATTAGGCTCGATGTTACGTACCACGCTTATAACATCCAAATCGAATTTCTCAATTTCGGTGCCGCTATAACATGTAAGGCAATACGCTTTCATCCCAGGTTGAATCTCATCAATGCTTATATATTTGGCCGAATCCCAAAGGTCTTCTGCAGAACTGCTGTCGGGTGTGGCTCCATAAGTAGAATTGGCCGGGACTAAACAACAGGAAAGACACAGGAAGAAACAGAAAGTTCTGTATTTTAACATACTTCTGAACATCTACGCCCTTTCAATAAATTTTAGCTTAAGATTTTAACGGTTTATTATCTTTATTGCAAGGTAAAAGAATTTTTGCTACAATGCGTTCAATCATGGGTATGCGTGATAAGTTTCACGCAAAACAAGACGCGACTCGTCTTGGCGAAGCGCCAAGCCGTAGCCAGATAAGATATACGCAATAAAAGATAACGGAGAATGGAATGAAGTCTGAGCATCGTCACGAGCTGAAAACGAATGAATTAGCCGAGTGGTTGACACACCTGCCGCAATGGGCCAAGGACAATCGTATAACAATCATCGGTGTATTATTAGTTGTTGTCGTGGCTGGGGCTGTGTACATCTGGAAAATCCATAACAAAAACGTCACCGCGCAAAATCAAATCGAGCTTACAAATTATATGGCCCGATTGATGGGTGGCAAACCGCAGGTTATAAGCGCTCAATCACAGGGCAAAGACCTTTCATATATACTTCTACAGCCTGCAAACAGCCTCAAGAGCTTTGCTCAGACTGTAAAGGATAACAGAATGGCTGCTTTTGCTTTTATTAAACGGGCGGAAGCCTTGCGAACAGAGCTGCATTACCGTCTTGGACCTGTAAATCAGCAGGATTTCACAACGCAGATAAACCTGGCGAAAGACAGCTACAATGAAGCAATTAAAAAGGCTGCTTCTCTTCCTTCGTTATTGGCAGAGGCAAAATTCGGCCTGGGACTATGCGAGGAAGAGCTGGGTAACTTTGAAGCTGCGCAGCAGATATATCAGGATGTTGCGGCAAATCAGGATTTTGAAGGTACTGTTGCCAAGGTCTCTGCTAAATGGCGTCTTGAAACAATGGCTGATTATAAAACAAAGGTTGTTTTTCAGCGGTCTGCCAAACCTAAGTTTCCAGACGCTGCTCAGCCGCAGATAGAAGTAAAACCCGTTGACATCAATAGTTTGCCAATCGGTTTAAGGAAGAAGCTTCTGGATCAAAATAGAACTCGTGACGTTCCCGTCACTAACCTCGAACCAAACCTGCAGTGAAACCGCAAGCTAAATCCGCAAAAGGCGGATGAATATTTAGCACCGTGTTTTACACGGGATTCATCTGCACAACAAAATGTGCGAGTCGCCGGAGATCAGAAGACAGAAAACAGATGTCAGAAGTAAAAAATCCAAGATCGGACTCGTCCGACAAGTCGGAAAACGGATGTCAGATGTCAAAACAACTGTCTTCTGTTCCGACGCTTCATGTTGGGCACTCAATCAAGGAACGCAGACTCGACAAATATCTTCATGGCCGATTTCAAAACCTCAGCAGACGCTTCATCCAGGATGCAATAAAAACCGGTAATGTCATGGTCAACGATAAAAAAGTCAAAGCCAGTTTCAAATTAAGTCCCGGTGACAAGATTGACCTGACGTTTCCGGAGCCGCCGAGCAAAGATATTCTGCCTGAAGATATCCCTTTGGACATTGTTTATGAAGATTCCGATCTAATCGTCCTGAACAAGCAGGCCGACATGATTGTTCACCCCGCCCGCGGCAACACCCACGGCACACTTGTAAATGCGCTTGCGCATTATTCAAATGAGCTTTCAACGGGCCTGGGTGAATTTCGTCCCGGTATAGTTCATCGGCTCGATAGAAACACCACCGGCATTATGGTCGCTACTAAAAACGACATCGTCCAGTGGAAAATTGCCAAACAATTCGAACACCGCCAGGTTGAAAAAACCTATTTAGCTATCGTGCATGGCACGCCTGAGCTGGCCGCAGACCGTATAAATGCACCATTAGGCATCCATCCGAAAATGAGAGAGAAGTATGCAATCAAGCCGATTACCGGCAAAGAGGCAATCACTTTCTATGAAGTTGTAGAATCTTTTCGCGGGTTTTCATTGCTCAAGCTCACACCAAAGACAGGCCGAACCCATCAGATAAGGGTGCATCTATTGTATATAAGGCACCCTATAGTTGCGGATGATATGTATGGCGGAAAGCTCGTCTATCGGTGGCAGTTAGCCGGCGCCGAGCCTGCACCGGAGGACCCTATCATCAGCCGGTGTGCTTTGCACGCCCACACGCTGCAGTTTAAACATCCAACGACTGGCAAAACGATGAAGTTCGAAGCGCCTCTGCCGGAAGATATGCAAAACCTGCTTGATATGTTACGGAAGTACCGAAGAGTCTGATTAGTCGTTGTCGCTCTGGCGGCGTTTTTGCCAAGTCGGTGCCGCATTGCTTGTACATCTAACCTTGCGCAGTCCCTGCTTTTTCAGGAACCATACGTATCTTTAATTTGCAATTCAGCGGAGCACGGTCTGGTTCTGAACAGCTTGGAAGCTAATTTTCAGCCAGGTTTGGTAATGAGTTCAGTACGAATTCGTATATTGTGCGAGCCATTTCAAGTGCCTCGATTGCTTCTTTTTTGGAGACATCTCCATATTGAACAGGATAACGAAAATCCACGGCATAGGCTGTTAATGAGCTCGCCTGTTCCGTAAATTTCTCCAGACCAGGTAGAACAGGCAAGCCGAGCTTCAACAAACCACCAATGTCATGCGTCTTGCCGGCTCTTATATCGTGAAAAGTAAGCAGACCCTTAAGGGCTTTCTCGGCACATTGTTGTGCATGAAAGGCTATCGCCCAGTATATTGGTTCTGATTCTTCCAGAATAATTTCCGATATTTGCAAGTCGTCATCGGCGCGCATAAGAAATTGTTTGGCAAGCTCTACTTTAGGATCCATATATAACCCTGCCAAAGAAAAAAGCTTCATTCATAATACTGTTCTTGACGTCAAGAAACCTATCAAACTGGAATTTAGTGCATACAATCAAATCCAAAGGGATTTCAATATCCCAGAGGCTCTTTCTTCCCTCAATGGCAATTTCCCGCAAGGATTTTTCAGTATCGGGCACAACAGCCAGCAAATCAACATCACTGTCTTCGTTCGCCCGGCCGGCAGCGTGTGAGCCAAAAAGATAAATCCTCTCCGGGTTTATTGACTCAGCTAATCGCTTATTAATTTCATCAAGTAGTTCTGTAGAAAGCTCTTTCATAAATACACGCCTCTCGTTTGATTTTATCACTTTTTCTGATTCTACTCAAGCTGCGCATCATTTCTACAGTGTAATGCTTGTGCGATACGACTGAGCATATTTAAGTTATAGCCAATCCTGCTCTCTAAATATAGAATCGCATATTTGCGATAACAGTTCAAACAAAAACTTGGATATAACAGATTTTTCAACTTTGTATTACCGTAGGTTAGGTTCATTTTTTCCCGGCCTCCGCAAGCTCCAGCGCAACTGATAAGCTGCGCCAATGAGAGCCATCAGGATTCGGTTGGAAAAGATTATCATCGACATCAGAAGTGCAGAAGACGAATCCACGCCGTATAAGGCCAATGTTCCGATGAGTGTAGCTTCTCTTACACCAAGATCGGCGATAAATACCGGCAGCCTGCCCAGGAGAAAAATCACTGAGCACTGCCATACAAACACGCCGATGGGGACATCTATTCTGGCTGCTTTTGCCGCAAAGACATATATCGCGGTGCCGACAACTGTTACGCCCATAAAGTTCATCAGGATTATCTTGAGATGGAACGACCACGGCATTGTCTGAAACAATGAAAGCTGCTCTAAAATTTTAAAGCCTCTTTCGCGAAACGATGCCGGTAAAGGTTTCAGGATATGCGAAAGGCGAATGGTCAATTTTGGGCTGACCGTTGGGGTAAACAGCAATACACAGACGACGATTAAAAACGCCAGAATTGCCGAGCAGACCACAGGCAGATGCCAGTTGCCGGCGGGATTGGTTACAATTAAGGCAACCAAGGCAGAAACACTTATATAAACAATCATTATTGACTGATTATAAACCATGCTGCTAAAGACATTACTACCCTTGCCGGTGTGTTGCCTCAAAATGTACCACTTCACAGGTGCATCAAGTATTCCCGGTAGAAACATACTATACAGTGCTGTAATTGCGCTGGCGCCGAAAAGAAAACCAGTACTGGCGGGACAATCCTGTTTCTTCATAATCAGGACCATTTTGACCGACAAAATCCAGAACGATAAAATGGTCAATCCCCAAACAATCCAAAGAAAGCTCCACTGAGCGGTTTTTAAGGCCTTGCTAAAGTCCGCATAGTCAATCTGCCTGAATACCCAGAACAATAAGACGGCTGTGACAGAGAGCGTCGCAATAAACTTCAGTATTTGTTTACATCGCTCGGCCATAATATAATTGGTTGAATGGTAACCGGTACCACAGATTGATATTAGGTCTTACGGTTGTCCCGGCTTCTGGAATAGCCAGTATAACTGGACAATTGCTCCTATGATGGCCATTAAAATTACGTTGGAAAAGATTATCATCGACATCAAAAGTGCTGAAGATGCATCCACTCCGTATAGTGCTAATGTTCCGATGAGAGTAGCTTCTCTAACGCCAAGATTGGCGATAGATATGGGCAATCGTCCCAACATAAAAACCACAGCGCTCTGCCATACCAGCACCAGGACAGGAACATCTATTCCGGCTGCTTCTGCAGCAAAGATATAAATTGTAGGGCTGACAACCGTTATGCAGGAAAACTCCAGTGCAAGAATTTTAAGATGGAACGATAACGGAGACGTCTGGAACACCGAAAGTTGTTCCATGATTGTCCTTCCAGTGTCACTGAGTGACCTCGGCAAATAATTTAGGATATGCGAAAGTCGGCTGGTCAGTTTCGGCCCGACTGTACGGTTCAATAGGGATAAATAGATAAATGC
>Ga0315541_1003012_pt1 | contig 13349 bp, 8 predicted proteins | sample SalMarSW160190MG_FD_203095 | JGI IMG/M metagenome (GOLD analysis project Ga0315541, IMG submission 203095) | Salt marsh sediment microbial communities from the Plum Island Ecosystem LTER, Massachusetts, United States - Salt Marsh Sediment SW1601-190 ...
GGCTGGGAGACGCTCAAGGACGAGATCTACTTCGCCGCCCAGTCGTCGGTCGAGCGGCTCAAGACCTCCGGCCGCCAACTCTCCGACGGCGACCTCTTCGTCATCGTCATGGGTCGCTGCCTGGAGATCTACTCCAAACACTGGCCCCACGTCCTCAAAGAGGGCCAACCGGTGGGCGTGGACCAGGCCGTGGACGACCTGGACGACCTGGTGGACTCGCTCATCAAGTCCTACGAACTCAAACTCCTGCCCCCCACGCTCGACGAGACGACCAAACTCTACCTGCTCTACATCGCCGGCCAGCCAACCGTCAGCTCCGACGAACTGCGCAAGCGGCTGGTCACCGGCGGGGGTCGCCTGGACGACTTCACCGGGCGAGGCTACCTGGTCAAGAAGGGTAGACGGTTCACCGTCGCCACGCCCGGGCAGCGGGTCGAGTTCATCGAGCGGCAGGTCGAGCGCCAGGCGGACCTGCCCCTGATAGACGTCGCCCACTATCTTTACGCCATCTACCAGGCCGGCCTGCCGCTCCAGTGGAGGATGATGGGCCTCTGGAGCCGGGACGAACTCGTGGCCGTGCTGGAGCACCTGTACCGCAAGACCGGTGACCGGGCCTGGCGAGCGGTGGCCGAACTCTCGCGCCGTGCGCTGGCCCCAGGACAGGAACCACTGATATAGCGATGGAGAAACCAGGTTTTTTCCTGAAAACCTGGTTTCTTAGACGCGAAAGGCGAAAGGATCGAAAAATGCACGAACTGCGCCCTGGCTACCACTTCGTCGAACAGAGGTTCATCGGCCGCAGGATCGAGGACGTCGGAGAGCCGATGAGCATCGTGGCTTTCCTCCGCTGCCTGCAAGGGCGGACCCGCCTGCCCCGAGCCGTGCAGGTGCATGGACTGGAGCCACTGCTGGCGCAGATGCAGGATCGCGAGGCAGCCCGCTTCCTGCGGCGACTCTTCGCCGACGCTTCCGACTGGCTGATGCAGCACAGCCCGAGCATCGTCATCTTCCCCGTCGCCCGCATCACTCTCAACCGCGAGCCTCATCTGGTCTACGACGGGCAGGAACTGCGCTTCGCCCACGTCTTCGGTCGCGGCCTGCAGCAGGAGGATGTAGGATACTTCACCGCCCCTTTCGCTCTCTCGTAGTGGATTGTTGTCATTGTTCGCGTCCCCTGCAGCGTTCAAGCGCCGCATATAGTCGCTTTCAGAAACTGATCCCGCCCCTCCGACAGAAACTCGGAGGTAAAATACGGGAGCACCACGATGAAAACCGCTGACCCGACATTCGTATTTTTAACCCTGGCAGGCGTCCTGTATTTCCTTATCGTCGGCGTTATCCTGAAGAGACGCGGATTCCAGGAATGGGCCGTGCGTCTGCTGGTTCTTTACGCCGTGATTTCCTCTCTCTGGACACTGGGCCAGGCTTTCTCACGGCTGGACTGGCCTGCTTTTCTCGCCGACGACGTTCTGACGCGAGTGCTGCTTTACGGGTTGCTTCTCCTGTCCTTGCTGTTCCTTCACTTGAACCGGTCGCTTCTGCGTCTCGAGGGAACCGGCTGGGGCTGGTGGGCATTGGGCGTGGTCTGGGTGGCCGCGCTGGTCGTTCTAGACAGCAACCCGCTGGCGCTGTCCGAGATGCTGTGGGTCGGCAATGGGTGGCTTATCGAACGCCAGGAGCTTGTCTTCGATGCGCTGATCTTTGGCTGGGGAGTCTTTATGGGCGGGGCGACGCTCCTGACGGCGAGGGGTTACCACCGGGCGCAGCAACCGCTGCACAGAAACCGGATCACGTACTGGTCCCTGGCTCTGGGTCTCACCGTCGCCGGCGCTGCACTGCTCTTCGCCGGGCGCGAGGTGCTGTGCAGCGCCTTTCACCTGCTGGGCACACTCAGTGCCGCTACCGTCGTGCTGACCTATCGCCTGCCCGACGTGCGCCAGATGGCGCGGCGGACGGCGAGTTACCTGATCATCACCCTCTTGACGATCATCATTTACACCGCCGGCTTTCTGGTGGCGCAATACGTCTTCCAGACTGTGCCTGGCTACAGTCCTTTGTTGGCAGGGGTGACCATGGCCCTGGTTTTGGCCATTCTCTTTGATCCCCTTTTGGGCTTTGTTCAAAGATTGGTGAACCGGCTGATCTCCGGGACCGGCTACGACCCCAGCCGCACGCTGCGCGAATATAGCACGAGTATCAGCAACATCCTGGACCTGGAACGGTTGGCGACGGTGGCGGTTGGTCTCATCAGCGAGGCGGTGGAGATCCGGCGCGGTGCGCTGTTCGTGGTGCATTACGAAAAAGGCCAGAACGGGGGAGAAGGCAGAGAGGGAGACGGAAACGGCTATTTCCGCCTGCAAGGTGTGATAGGTATGGGAAAAGGCCTGCCCCCAGGCGTTCTGTCCTCCGAGAGTCCTGTGGCCGACTACCTGCGTCAGGAACACCATCCCCTGACCCAGTACGACATAGACTTGCTACCCCGCTTCCGAGAGACTGCTCCGGCGGAGGTCGCCTGGCTGTCCAGCCTGGATATGGACGTCTACGTGCCCATCTACGCCAAGGGAGAGTGGATCGGCCTCCTGGCACTGGGCCCCAAAGCCTCCGGCGACCGCTATTTTGACGACGACCTGACCTTGCTCAGTACGCTGGCCGACCAAACGGCGGTGGCGTTGGAGAACGCACGGTTGTTCGACGACTTGAAGAGCCGGAACGCGGAAAATGAGCGCCTCAACGAAGAGCTAACTGCGGTCAACCGCGAACTGACCCAGCTAGATCAGGCCAAGTCCGACTTTATTGACATCGCCTCGCACGAGCTGCGGACGCCGCTCACTCAGGTACGCGGTTACGCCGACATCCTGGGCGAAGTGATTGAGGGCGGATCGCTGACCCCCGGCAGCGGGTTGCAACTGACCCAGGGGATCAGAAAGGCCATCCGGCGTCTGCAGGAAATCGTGGACATCATATTCGACGTCTCCCAGATAGACACCGAGACGCTGGTCCTGAACCTGTTGCCGACCCAGGTGGCTCGGATCGTGAGAGCGGCTGTGGACACCTGGGGCGCGGCGCTGGAGGAGCGCGAGCAGACGCTCACGGTAGAGGGTCTGGGAGACCTGCCCACCATTATCGCCGACAGCAGGCGGCTGAAGCAGGTCTTTTCGCACCTCATCCAGAACGCGATCAAGTTCACGCCAGATGGCGGGCAAATTCGGATCACTGGCCGTCTGCTGGATGAGGGGATGCCGCCTCAAGATCAGACCATCGAAGTCGTCGTGGCCGACACTGGCATCGGCCTCGCGCCCGACGATTTGGAGCGCATCTTTGAAAAGTTCTATTGTGTGGGCAACGCCATGTTGCACAGCACCAGCAAGACCAAATTCAAAGGCGCAGGACCGGGCCTGGGATTGACCATTGCCCGGGGCATTGTGGAAGCGCACGGCGGCCATATCTGGGCCGAAAGCCCAGGGCACGACGAGGAAATCTGTCCCGGCAGCGAGTTCCACATCGTCCTCCCCATGCAGCCGCGCCACCTGGAGTCAGCGGATTTGGAGGCCCTTATTGCCGCTGTGAGGGCCGACACAGACCAGGTTTAGCTGGAGTGACCACCGATGAACAATACTAATCGGCCAACTGCTCTCTGGCCGCCCCCCGAGGGCTTCGTCCCTGTGCCCTCGCAGGTGGCGGGCATTGAACTCTACGCGCCCGCCCCTGAGGAGGAGCCGGAGGAGACGCGCACCTTCAAGTGTCGCCACTGCGGCGGCACCATCGCCTACAACGCCACCCAGCGGCAACTGACCTGCCCCTACTGCGGTCGCACGCAGGAACTGACCGCCGAGGAAGTGGGGCAGGCGGCGGCCGAGTTCGAGTTCACGCTGGAGACGATGGAGCGGCGAGAATACGGCTGGGGGGAGGAGCGCCGGGAACTGGTGTGCGAGTCCTGCGGCGCAGTCGTTGCCGTCGCACCGGACGCGCTGACGAGCACCTGCGCCTTCTGTGGCTCCCACCGCGTCCTGGCCCGCGACGTCACTGACGACGTCCTCCGGCCCACCACGCTGATCCCCTTCGTCGTGGATAACGAACGCTTACAGGCGCAGGTGGCCGAATGGCTGGGCCAGGGCTGGATGCACCCGCCTGAGCTGCGCGGCGTGCGGGCACTGCGCGAGCTGACCGGCGTCTACCTCCCCTTCTGGACCTTCGATGCCCGCATCCGTGCCGATTGGAAGGCGGAGGTCGGCACCAGAAGGACCGAGCGCTACTACGCGGACGGGGAGTGGAGGACGCGCACCGTCATTGATTGGAGGTGGAAGTCGGGGCGAGTGCGCCTGCCGATCAATGACCACCTGGTGGCGGGGACGGCCCACGTCAGTCGGGTTATACTGCGCAAGGTAGCCCCCTTCAACCTGCACGGGTTGGTGGAATGCGATCCCGGCTACCTGGCCGGCTGGCAGGCCAAGGCCTACGACGTACAACTGCAGGAGGCGTGGGAGATCGCCAAAGAGGAGATGCGGGAGCGGGCTAAGCGCGCCTGCCACAGCGACACCGGCTCCTCCCACGTGCGCAACTTTCGGATGACGGCCGATTTTGCCGACGAACGCTGGCGGTATATCCTCCTGCCGGTCTACCTGGCATCCTACCCCTTCGAGGACCGCACGTTCCAGGTGATGATCAACGGGCAGACAGGGAAGGTAGCGGGGCAGAAGCCTGTCGCCTGGCTGCGGGTCTGGCTGGCCATCGCGGCGCTGCTCTCGCCGGGCGCGTGCCTGGGGCTGTTGGGGCTGCTGACGGTACCGCTGGGCGGCATCGGCGCTTTCGGGCTGGTGGTGGGGTTCATCTTGCTGGTGGCTGGGCTGATCGGGGCGATTTTCCTCTTCCGGAAGGCACGGGCGTCGGAGGAGGTGTGAGGGAAGCAGGAGGCAGGAGGCAGGAAGCAGGATGCAGGAAGCAAGAAGGCAGGATACAGGGAGCAAGGAGCGAGAGCAGGCGGTGACGGACGTGGCGGCGGTGTGGGGTGTGCCACTTATGGCGGTGCACTGCGCCCATTGTGGAGAGGCGCACCTGGTGCCGAAGGATGCGGTCCCGCCGCTCTGCCCTTTCTGCTTCCAGGGACCGGTCACGCCACAGCCAGCCTATCTGCGGGAGGAACCACCTGAGCAGGCCCTGCCCTACTCCGTATCAGAGCGGAAGCTGGCCAGGATTCTGGACCGGTGGACGCAGGGGGTCCGGTTCCGCCCCGCCGAGTTGAAGGCCACGGCGCTGATGCAACGCGTGCGGCGCTATCTGGTACCGCTGTGGCTGGTGGACGGCCGGGTCGAGGGGGTCTGGCGGGCGGACGTGGGCTTCGACTACCAGGCCGTCAGTTACCAGGACCGGTACAGCGATAGGGCGGGTTGGAGTTCGCGGGGAGTGACGGAGGGGCGAGTGCGTTGGGAGCCACGCGTGGGCCGGATCAGCCGCACCTACGAGAACCTGGCCACGCCCGCTCTGGACGACCACCGTGCGCTGATGGACCGTCTGGGCGACTTTGACCTGGGCCGGCGCACCGATTACAACCCAGAGGCAGTGACCGGCGGAGCTGTGCGCATCCCTTCGCTGGAGCCGGAAGCCGCCTGGACCGGGGCAGAGACCGCCTTCGTCCGCGCCGCTGGGGCGGAGTGCCGCCAGGCTGCTGGCGCCGACCACGTCCGCGACTTCACGCTGGAGGCAGAGTACGACGACCTGAACTGGACGCTGCTCCTGCTGCCCGCCTACGTCACCTGGTACCGGGAGGGGGAGCAGGTCTGGCCGGTGTTCATCAACGGGCAGAGCGGGCGTGTGAGCGGGGTACGGCGGGCTTCAACGCGCAAGGCGAATGTCACCTCGCTGATCCTCGGCGGAGTGGCCCTGCTCCTGTTTCTGGTGGGAGGTCTGCTGACGCTGTTGGGCACGGCCTTCCTGCCGGTGGCGGCTGCGGGCGGGTTGATGCTGATCGTCGGCCTGCTGCTAGCGATTGCCGCGCCCGTTCCCGCCATCGGCGTGTGGGTCTTCAATCGGCGCTCTTTGCCCACCTCCCGGCGCTGAGCCCGGCCATCATTATATCTGGTTTTCGCCGCCGCCATGCCCAGAGCCGGGCTGCGTGGGGGAGACACCCATGTCTGATGCGTTACCTCGCAAGTCCTGTCAGTTTATCACAAAGGTACCACATCCAAAGTGTGTCTGTTTTCCGATATGGAGTATGGATGCCAGCTCAAGATAAGGGATGATTGGATGCGGGATAGATGGGAAGGTTTGTGTTCCTATCCAGCGTCCTGGCCAATGCCTGGGGGCCGGTCTAAGACTTGGACTTGCATAAACAGGGATACGAGCAGCCTGTTCCATAATACCCTGGAGAGATTTCTGTTCTTCCGCGCTCAAAGTATCCCACACATCGTCGGGCGTATGGTGTCTACCCGGTAATAATAGACTCATCCGGGTCGCCAGGGACTCTAGTATACACTGCAGCGTTGGCACTTGATGAGGGGCTATTTTCTTCCTGCCGTGTTGTCTGCCACTGGCTTTTGCGTCGCTGACCAAATCAAAAGGTGTTAGCCAGGTCAGGCGGTCGAATATATGCTCTGACCTCAAATCAAAACTCAATCCTTCAGCCCACTGAACGGGGGTCGCGCGATAGTGCAGGTCCAGGCGCCCGTCGCTCACTATAGGCTCCCACTGAGGTCCCCGCGCTACGTAAACCGCATGGATGTCGAATCGGCCCCAGAGGACGTTCTGGCGCTGCCATCGCGGATCAGAAGCACTCCCCGCTTCCTCCATGGCCGGCAAGATAACTTCCAGGAAAAGCCCATGATCTGCGCTCTCCCCCATAAGCTTGAGTTCCCACAGGATCAACTCTCCCCGTCCGTAGGTCAGCTTGCCTGGGTAAACAAACAATACCGCTTCAACCGGCCATGACACTTCTGGCACCGTCCTGGGCTTTTTCTTCCCTGTGAGTGAGAGTCCACCATATTTGTCCCAGGGGGCCAGGGCTTTGCGCCAGGGATGGGCTTGAAGAGTTGGAAGACGGTTGGCAATAATGGTCCCCAGAACCAGGGATAGCTCTGTAGACAGACACATCGGCAACCGGACCAATGAGCTATTGACCCGCCACACAAATAGATAACGGATGAGTTTAATGGGTTTGATAAAAGGCCACATAATCAACAAGTTCGTATAACAATTTGATTCGATTCTTCGGCCACTGTCGAATTCTCCAGGCACTCAGCATATCTCTAGCTTCCTGACTCAAGAAGCCCATGAATCTTCCCCAGTAAAACTGTTCTTCGCTGGTATCCTCTAAATTCACCAACTCGTAGAGCGACTCTTGTTCTTCGGGGCGCAATAGCGTCCGAAAAACCGCCGCCATCTCCAGCAGGCTCAAGAATTCAGAGACTTCAAAGGTAAGCAATCCCTGTTGGTCGCGTGTATGGGGTTTCAGGAGTTGATAAGGAGCAGAAAAGAACCGGACACGCAACTGGTCCATAGAGAAGCGTGTCTCGTGATGAACAGCTCTACATAGAATATCTCCCATGCTAGATCCATGTCTTGCGCCTGTCGTGGGAAGTATTTGGATCAGTCCCTTTAGATCAGATCCATGATATATGACGAGTTCCTGGAGCCAGGTCTTTAACTCTCGTCGGCGCATCATCAACAGAAAACGATGCTCGTCATAGATATAATCGCCCAGGGTGCGATCGCCATAAAATCCTTCACCCGCCCAAAGCTGCTTCGGCAAATAATTGACAAAACCCCAGATGACGATGGACTGACGAGAGCAATCGCCCAACCTGCTGGCTCTGGCCAGGATAGCCTGGCATGCTTGGCAGTAATTCCGTCGGGGAGAAGATAGCCGAGGATAGATCCAGCACCGTAGACAAGGGCCGTCGAGAGCAGAATGTGGCGGCCCGATCTCCTCTCCAATGGGTCCAATGGGGAAGAGATCGGGCTTGATCTTAAGATATTCCAGGGTAGCTAACAACTCGGCGCCGGTTCGGCTGCGGCGCAGCCAGTCAAAGCCACTTAGCATTCAATGCCTTTCGCAGCGCTGTGTGATGCTCAACCACGCTGGGCTTGATCCATTCGTCAACCCGGATGGGCAAACGCCAGTTTTGCTCGGGCTTGCCGGTGTACCGATTCGCCCAGTCAATCAGGAAACTGTCTGAGAGATCTGAGAGGACGTGCAAGCGCAGGCTGCCAAGACCGAGGTAGCGGTTATTCCCCATCTTGTGAGCAAGTTCTGGTTCCAGCACCACACACCACATCAACCTTTGTAGTTCTTGCTCATCGAGGTTCCAGAAGCGAATCGTAAAACGAGCGCGGGCGCCAGGCAATATGGCTCTGAAATAACTAGCCTGGAACGTATCTGGTCGAAAATCATCCAATCGCTCGACAATTGGGGCCAGCGGGGTGTGAGGGAACACCCGCCAGGTCTTGCCGATGAGCAGCTTGGCAGCAGGACTGCCCGGCGTGTTTCCCCATTGACCTCCGGCGTACCGCCATCCACCGTAGGGATATGGCACTTTGAACCAGGCCAGATTGGGTTCCTCGAACAGGCCAAAGCTAAAAGATAAGCGTCCCATGATCGCCTGGTTTGGACCTGTTCCCACCCAGCCGAACAAGCTATCTGATGGGTTCAAGCGGCTGATATCGGGGCTTGGCTCACGGGAGTCGCTGGCGATGGAGTAGATATGGCGCAGCATCCCTTTGATACTCCGGCTAGGGAGCGCGTAGATTTTGTTGGGGCCTCGCCGGGTGGCTTCGGGAGGGGTCATGGAGAAAAAGTCCCAGCCATTGACGGGGCCATCTGACAGGGTGGCTCTGAAGGACGGCTCGCCACTCTCGCGTATGCTGATCGGTGTCAGGATCTCCGCTTCTACTGCCAGCGTGCCACAGTAGCCGCCAAAAGCCCGGTGCGAGATAAAGCCAGCTCCAGCCCTGGGAGGTGTTGGGGAGACTTGTGTCTGGCTGAGAACGAGAGGATAAATAGCCTGCAAGGTATTGGTGGCTGCCTCGCCCTCAAGGTCTAGCTTCTGCCATAAGCCGTCCTGACTCAGCGTCTGCTTTCCGAACAACTTTTCTCCCACACCATCTGGGGCTGCTGTTAGCCACGTGAGCCCGGACACATCCGCCTTAACCCAGCCGAAACCACTGGTCTTTTCGCCACCCAAGGGGATGTCGCCCCCTTGAAAATCCTGGAGCAAATGGACCAGGAGAGACATCGCCTCCATATCCTGCTCTTTAATATCCTGCACATCCACCTGGAGTTGAAATGCGAGCTGATCGCCATAGGCAAAGAGATAATCGTGCTTGGCGGTCTCTATCGGGCAACCTGTTTTGGGATCCATCCTGACCCCGTCCATAGAGCACCAGGCACGTTCCGGATCGTGCGGATCTGTGAGATAGGCGTCGGAGAAAAAGACCAATCCTCGTCGTCCTTGAGCACCAAAGAGACGCTCCAGCACCATGGTCGTCCTGGCAGATTCCCCCCATAGCGTTCTTAGCACCTGGGAGGCGCGTTTTCTAAAAGCCCCTTTGATCGTGCTGCCAGGAATGTAAATCTCCCAGGCGCCCTGTTCTTGTGAGGATGGCGACCAGGACAGCATGCGCATGAATATCGTATCGTATGGCTTGCCATGCTTGCGGGATATCTCTCGATTGGACACGCCGCCGGCCCGGAAATCAATGTGGTAAGGCTGAGCCAGTTCCTGGCGAGTACGATCACGATAGGCCTTGAGGAAGGCTATCATGTTCTCGTCATTGGTGATGCTTTTATTCAAATTCCTGGGATGCAACATGTGGCGGAATTGTACTCGACGGTGGGCGTCAATGAATTCCCTCCACGTTGCAGGAGTGACACCTTCTGGAACCAGGTCCGGGTCGCCCCACTGATGCTCGTCAATCTTGCCCTGAAGCAACATGGTCTTGATCCGTACGTGTTCCTCCCGGTTTGCAATTTCCGCGTCCACCCAGGCGTCGCTCTGAAGCAAATTGACTTGTTGATCCACCTGTTGGTAGAGCCGGGGGAGGGCCTTTTGACACGCTGGTGTCAGAATCTCCACCAGGGCCTCTTCACTTCGAATCCGTTCTGCGAGCCGGTCTGCCAGGGCGACATCCAACCCCAGACCATCGGCAACTTCCAGCCAGGCCTCACGATCGAGCTGTTGACTGGCCTGGCGTCGGCGTACCATGACCTTGAGGATGCGGCCAGCCATGTTGGCTTTATCCTCCAGGGCTTCTTCGAAAGCGGCTTCGGCAGCCTCTTTGCTGTGGAAAGGCTGCTCGACCAGGGGCTGAACGCGAGCGCGTACTTTTTTGGAGAGTGGATATTTCCCCTTGCCCAGCTTGGCCAAGGCTTTGGCTGGCAAGACCCAAGCCTCAACTTCTCCGATAGAACGCTCCTTCAACCAAATAGCGATGATCCTCGGAAGATACTCAGCAAACTTTTGCTTCCAATCTTCTGGGCTGAGAATCGGCCCTGCCAGCCCCATCTCCAGCCGCTCACGGATGGGGTCTGGCAGATCTCGCATCGTTTCTACCAACACACGGCCTTCAATAGAGGCAAAGGAAGGCACAGCAGGATCTACCTTACCCCAGTTCCAACCGACTAAAACGGGGTTCGTGGCATTGAAGGTCAGGAATATCCTTAAATGATTAGCGCCAGGCTGCAGGCGGGGAGGTGTTTCGGGGGCCAAAAAAGAAAGGTCCATATCAAGGTGAACGCGCCCTAACCCTTTGCTTTTGCCAGCACCGAACCAAAACCGTCCTTCTTGTAGTTCTTGCAGGACATAGTACAGGCAGGCTGCATTTTCACCTTGCTGCAGGACCGAATCATTTACAGACAAAGCGAGATCGAAAACAGAGTTGCGGAACAACGTTTCCATTTTATAGTTTGCATTCGCTTCCGCAGCCCAACGGTCCTCATCTAACTTGATCCCCATACGCAAGTCAAAAAAATGATCGCGAGGATAACTCTCTTCTTGCAACCGGCACTCTACTCTGGTAATGAACCCTTCCGGCATAGGGGAGCCGTATAATCGCAACCACATTTGATTAAGCAAGCCCAGGTTCTTGCCATCGCGCGACTGGCCGATGAAAGCGTCCATCAAGGACTGAGCCGTACCCGCGACTTCCCCTGCCAGAGAGACCAACCGATGGGTTCCATCCTCGTCCCTTGTAAAAAGGGTCTTTCGTGCATTTCCCCTATAAATAGGGGTTTCCGCATAAAGTTTACCTTTCAGAATCATGACGATCTCCTCCCTTCATTCCTGTTTTTGCACTGATACGTAAAACCTGACGTAGCCCCAGGCTCGGTCGGGAGACCTTCGCCCATCACTTTGTCACCCCAACGGCGTGCCATTGAGACGTCCTCGCGACTACCCTGATTGTACATCCAAGTCGGCCATTGGTCAACTCACCGCAAAAGGGCTCGGTCGGGAGACCTTCGCCCATCAGCGTGAAGGGCCTTCGCCCATCAGCCACCTGGTTAGCGATAAGCCTGGGGAACATATTCCGGCAACCGTTTCCCGGCGAAGACCGGCTTGAAGCGGGCGAAACGCTGGAGCCCGCCCACCAGGGGCACGCTGGGCCAGTCGTCGCCGATGAGGGGGCGGGCGTAGCGCACAAAGTCGTCGGTGACGTCGGTGCGCGAGGGAGCGATCCAGGCCCTGGGGAAGGCGCGCTCGGAGTTGGCCACTACCTCCAGGGGGACTTTGTCGTAGCGCACACGGTAGACGGGGCCGGGCTCGCGCAGGATGGTCGCCATGTAGCCGGATCCCTCCTCCACAGCGACAAAGGTCGCCTGTCGCCCTACCTGGTAGGCCTCCTCCAGGTCCACTGTGGAGGCGTAGATAATGTTGCCGCGCTGGTCGGTGCCAGGGACGTTGCCCCGCGCTGACCCGCTGGCCGCCAGCCCTACTTCGTTCAGGTAGTTGACCACGATCTGCTCCACCGTAATCTGGCTGGAGGAGAACGTCGTATGGCCGAAGGCGTCCTTTCGCTCGCCGATCTCCCCCACATCGAGCCCCTCGCTGATGACGACGATGGCCCGCCCCCGCTCCCGCAACATGTCGTTGACCCGGTCGGCCAGTTCCTCCAGGCTGAGCCCCGATTCGCGCAGGAAGAGCAGCAGCGGCATTTCCCGCTCGGGATCGGCCAGGCGGGCGGCGGCGGGGATGAAGCCAATCTTGCGCCCCATCGCCTGCATCACCAGCACCGGGTCGGAGGGACAGGAGCCAGCGTTCTCCTGGTCCGCGTTCTGGACGTTGAGCGCCCAGTAGCGGGCCACACTCCCGTAGCCGGGGGTATGGTCAATCAGTTTGCTGCCTCTATCCAGGCTGTCCCCCACGTCGTTGTCAATGGTCTTGGGCACGCCGGTGGCTACCAACTCCAGCCCCATCTCGTGGGCCAACTGCGCTACCTTGTGGGCCGTGTCCATGGAGTCATTGCCGCCGATGTAGAAGAAGTAGCCGACGTCGTGAGCCTTGAAGACCTCGACGATGCGTTCGAGGTCCTCCTGCTGGCCCGCCTTGAGTTTATAGCGGCAGGTACCGACGGTCCCGGCGGCTGGGGTGGTGCGCAGCAGGGCGAGCTCCTCCCGGTCTTGCATGGAGAGATTCAGCAATTCCTCCTGGAGCACCCCCTCGATGCCGTGGTAGCCAGCGTAAACCGTGCCGAAGTGCTCTGGCATCGCCCGGCAGGTCTCGGCGACGCCGCGCAGCGAGTTGTTGATCACGGGCGACGGACCGCCCGACTGGGCGACGACGACGTTCCTGGATTGAGCCATTTTATCCTCCCCCCACTGGGTCAGAAACAGGGTTTTTGGAAAAAACCCGGTTTCTCTTGTGCTACGCCTGGTACGAGCCTGAGGTCACGTCGCCCCCGCGCCCCGTCCAGTTCGTGTGGAAAAACTGACCGCGCGGCTTGTCAACGCGCTCGTAGGTGTGAGCGCCGAAGTAGTCGCGCTGGGCCTGGAGCAGATTCGCAGGCAATCGTTCGTGACGATAGCCATCGTAGAAGGCCAGGGCGCTGGACATGGCCGGGACCGGGATTCCCATCTCAACCGCCCTGGCGACCACGCGCCGCCAGGCAGGCTGCGCTGCCTCAACCTGGTCCTTGAAGTACGGGTCAAGCAAGATATTGCTCAGGGACGGGTCTCGCTCGAAGGCGTCCTTGATCTTGCCCAGGAAGGCCGAGCGGATGATACACCCACCACGCCACATCAGGGCGATACCGCCGTAATTCAGGTTCCAGCCGTATTCACCTGCTGCCGCGCGCATGAGCATGTAACCCTGCGTATAGGAGGTAATCTTGGAGGCGTAGAGCGCATCACGGACGTCATTGATGAA
>Ga0315541_1003018_pt1 | contig 13327 bp, 9 predicted proteins | sample SalMarSW160190MG_FD_203095 | JGI IMG/M metagenome (GOLD analysis project Ga0315541, IMG submission 203095) | Salt marsh sediment microbial communities from the Plum Island Ecosystem LTER, Massachusetts, United States - Salt Marsh Sediment SW1601-190 ...
CAGAAAAATCGGCATAGTGCAGTATCTGCAGACCCACGGCATATCTCGAAATATTACCGACGAAGACCAGGCCGGGGCCATCGAAAATCTCTTCTCCATCAACTTCTACTTTCATTGTCTCGAATTTGTATTCCCAGAATGTTCTCCAGATCGGCCAGAGGTAATCGAAGTGATCGATATGTCCGGCTCTCTGTTCGCTGACCCGTTTTACGACTGCGCCGTCGAATCCGAAGCCGGCAATAGAAGTAAAGCACTTGCCATTTGCATTTCCCAAATCCAGAGGCCGAACATATCCAGCTTCGAAGGTTCTTATGATGGTTTTCAGTTTTTCGTCAAAGCCCAGTTCGTTAGCAAGCAGATTTTCCGTCCCGTGAGGTATAATCAACAGCGGTTTGTTGCTGCCTTCAAGGCCGTGAGCGATCTCTCTAAGCGTGCCGTCCCCGCCTATACCGACTACCATCGCACAGTCGTAATCGACCGCTGAATTGGTAGCCAATTCACACGCATGGTCAAGAGACCTGGTCAAACAGGTTTTGACCTTGAATCCCTTTTTAATTAGATACTGCTCGAACTGGCGTCCCGTTCGCTTGCTGCTGGTGGCGCCGGCTTTGGGATTTATGATATAAGTAATGTAGCCATCGTCCGGTTTCATATTTCAAATCTTTTCGCGAGTGAATCCATTTACCTGCTCTAAACTAAGCGTTACTTCGGTCGCGTTCTTCCTTCGTTAACTGGGCATAACTCTTTGCGATGTGCGGCAAGTCTGCCAGTCCCAGTCTCTGTTGTACATCGGTGATTGTTTTATCATCCGGCCCTTCTATTTCCACAAAAGCGCCCAATAATGGAAGCTGGTCCAAAGCAACGGAGCATCCGCCGAGCTTCCAAAGGCGACGCTTTTTCTCTACGACCATGACCTTTTCATAGCCCAATGCGGATAGCAGTTTTTTTGTGGATTCCGCTTCTATGATTTCAGTCTCGATCTCTTGTCTCTTTTTGAAGTTGCTTTTTTCTTTGGCGCCTTTGTAAGTCAAAAAAAATCTTTCGCTGCCGGCGACCGACTGCCGGCGCAATCGAAGACATCGGTCGGTTGTAATCAGCGCAGCGTTTGAATCGTCAAAAAGATAGTCCGTCTGTAACTGCTCTGCCAGAAATTCCGCACCTACTTCTGTTAACTTCTGCTCTACTTCCAGCAGCGAATCAACCTTGAGTTTTACTTCGATTTCGACGTACATTAATTCTATCTATTATTTGTTGTTACTTATGTTGAGTATTCCTGACGGCTTTAATGAAATTCTCAGGCTGAACGACTGCGCCTACTTTTGTCTGCACGGCCGTCTTGTGCCACAGTGTAACAATCGTTTTCGGTTCGATTTCCGGATTGACCTGGTAAGCCAAAACAGCAAGTCCCGCCAGATAAGGCGCCGCCCAGCTCATCCCCGCCTCTCGCCAATACGTATAAACGTCACTACCTGTGTGACTGGCCGTCGTTCGGTTGCTCGTCGGGACCAGAACAGCACCGGGCTGGACACCATATATTCCGCTCTGGTAGCTTGCCGGATCATCCGGGTCTTTGCCGGCAATTCGTGCGAGCATTCCGTAATGAATCGTTTCCTGCGCACACGTCACGACCAGAATTCCGTTTTGTTTCGCTTTCTTTAAAGCCTCCTGCCAGCGATCGAAATTGGCCTGCTGAGGAAACATCCCCGTTGAGATACTTACAACCCGGATTCGCTCTGTCGTTTCCGCCTCTGCGTTTACCTTAATCAGATTGTCGATTATGTCACAGTATGGTTTGTTTTCGCGCTTCCACATCGGTACGGCAAAGTAGTAGAGCGAAGCTGCCGGTGCTACTCCGCACGTTTTTCCAACGGCAATACTTGAAACGGGAGGCCCGTGCATTTGTACGGGGACGCCCTGTACGTCTATCGCCAGGTATCTGACAATCCGGTTTGCATATTCGATATGATCCTTCAGCAAAGGCTGGTCGATGATTGCGATACCAACGCCCCGGCCGTCAACGCCCTGCTTATGCAAAGACCGAATACCGAGGCCGGGATTTTTTCCATCTTCGAGCAAGTGTGCAGGATCGAATCCTTCCGGCAGCTTCTCGGGATCAGGCCATTTAGTTCGGCTGTCGAAGGGCATCGTTTCGAGAAATTGAAGATGGCTCCTCAAATCCAGTTTAGCCAGTGATACATTTGCGAAGCCCCAAAAGGGATCGAATTTCTTAAGATCATCTTCGTTCCTTAGAATGATCTGACGCTCTTGCCCGATGTCGAGCTGTCCGCCTTTGACATTTATCAAGAGAAGTGTTGCAGGAGTGGGATAGCGTCTCATCCTGCCGAACGTGGCCTTAATATCGGAATATTTAAGCTCGACAATCTCCATGCCGCCATCGTTTTTTTGAGATTCGTTATCGGCGGGGCCAAGTAAAGTCTTGAATTCATCGGGAGTAGTCAGCTTATAGGCAATCTTGCCGTCGGCCGCAGCACGCAGGGCAATATCTGCCGGACTCGACTTCGTCGGCGTGTCGGTTTCGGCGCAGATGGAGATTATAGGAGAGCATAACACAAGCATTGACACTATTGCTATATAAGTCGGAATTCGCTCAACTTTAAGCAAATTAAACAAGCGCATACACATATCTCCTTTCTCGCCAAACGAAGTTAACATGTCCGATTTATGTGACTATATTCACCAATCGAGACTTTATAACGATAATCTTTCTCGGCTCTTTGCCGGCCAATGCGGCAATGACCTTTTCGCAACTCAATGCCTTCTTTTTTATTTGCTCTTCATCTGTGTCGGCTAATACGACGATTCTGTCCTTTATCTTGCCCTTGACCTGCACCGCCAGTTCGATTTCCTTTTCTTTGATAATCTCTTTGTCGTATTCGGGCCAGCTCTCATAAGCGAGGCTTTCGGTATTGCCCAGCCTCTCCCAAAGCTCTTCGGCAATATGAGGCGCGAATGGAGCAAGAATCAGAACAAGCTTCTCGATAACACTTTTGGGCCTGACTGTCAGCCTGCCGAGATGATTGACGAGAATCATCATCGCACTTATGGCAGTGTTAAAGCCGAAACTCTCTATATCGTCACCGACTTTCTTGATCGTCTGGTTCAGCAATCGAAGTGTCGCCTCATCCGCCTGGGTTTGTTGTACGGCCTTATCCATCTCGCCAGTGTCCCTGTCTATAACGGCCCGCCAGAGTTTCTGCAGGAACCGGTGGACACCTTCGACCCCCTGCATGCTCCAGGGCTTGATGGCCTCAAGGGGACCCATGAACATTTCATATAGCCGTGTAGAATCGGCTCCGTAATCTTTGATGACCTTGTCGGGATTGACGACGTTGCCGCGGGACTTGCTCATCTTCTGGCCGTCTTCGCCCAAAATCATTCCCTGGTTGATTAGCTTCTTGAACGGCTCTTTAGTGCTGACGTAGCCAAGGTCGTAGAGAAGCTTGTGCCAGAATCGCGAATACAGCAGGTGCAGCACGGCGTGCTCGGCCCCGCCGATATACAAATCGACAGGCATCCAGTATTTCTCCTTTTCCGGGTCCCAGCCCTGCTGATCATTTTCAGGATCAAGATACCTAAGGTAATACCAGCAACTGCCCGCCCATTGAGGCATTGTATTTGTTTCACGTTTTGCCTTCGTGCCGTCGGCCAGCGTTACATTCACCCAATCATCGACGTTGGCTAAAGGCGGTTCACCTGTCCCCGTCGGTTTATAGTCATCAACCACTGGCAGCTTAAGCGGCAAATCCTGCTGCGAAAGTGCTATGACTTGGTCTTTTTCCGTATGCAGAATCGGAAACGGTTCGCCCCAATAGCGCTGCCTGCTGAAGAGCCAATCTCGCAGTTTATAGTTGACAGATTTTTTGCCCAGGCCCTGCTCTTCGAGCCAGTTTGTAATATGCTCCTTGAAATCAGACGTGCTCAAGCCATCGAACCGCCCGCTGTTAATCGCCCTGCCGTCGCCGACAAAGCAGAACTTGCCCTGCTTAACCAACTCGGCCTGTTCGGGATTCGGCGGCTCAACAACCGGGATGATAGGCAGATCGAATTTCGTCGCAAACTCGAAGTCACGCTCATCGTGAGCCGGCACGGCCATAATCGCACCGGTTCCATAGCTTATCAAAACATAATCGCTTATCCATATCGGAATCTTCTCGCCGTTCACAGGATTGATAGCGTAAGCACCGATGGGTTCGCCGGTTTTCTCTTTAGCCAGATCCGTACGATCCAGATCGCTTTTACGCGAGGCCTCCTCACGGTATTTTTGAACGGCGTCCTTTCTTTCCTCGCTTGCAATTTTATCTACCAACGGATGCTCGGGAGCCATGACCATATAGGTCGCGCCGAATAATGTGTCGGGGCGTGTCGTGAAGACACGAATGTTTTCATCGAAGCCGTCGACCTTGAAATCGACATCAGCTCCGATACTCTTGCCTATCCAATCCTTCTGCAATTTTTTTATCGATTCCGTCCAGTCAACCTCGACCAAATCGTCCAGTAGTCTTTCAGCGTATTTTGTAATCCGCAGCATCCACTGGCGCATCGGCTTTCGCATGACGGGGTGCCCGCCTCGCTCGCTCAGCCCCCCTATCACTTCCTCATTGGCCAGCACCGTCCCGAGTTCAGGACACCAGTTTACTGCGACCTCCGCTTCATAAGCCAGGCGGTGCTCATCTATGAATTGCTGTCTGTCCTTTTCGTTCAACCCCTCCGGGATGGAAAGCTGCTCGATGGGCCTGGCTTTCTGTTGGGTTTCGTCAAAGTAACTGTTGAAGAGTTTCAGAAATATCCACTGCGTCCATTTGTAGTACTTTGGATCGATCGTGGCAATTTCCCGCTGCCAGTCATAGCTGAATCCCAGCGATTTCGTTTGGCGGCGCATGTTGTCTATGTTTTTTTGTGTAGTGTCTATAGGGTTGGTGCCGGTCTTAATTGCGTGCTGCTCTGCCGGTAGGCCAAACGCATCCCAGCCGAACGGATGCAGTACGTTGAAGCCTTTCATCCGTTTGTACCGGGCGACAATATCGCTCGCGGTATAACCTTCCGGATGGCCGACGTGCAGGCCCTGGCCGCTCGGGTAGGGAAACATGTCCAGCACGTAATATTTTTCCCTGGAATCGTCGCAGTCCTGCGCTCTGAAGATTTTAGATTCTTCCCAGAACCGCTGCCACTTCTTTTCAATCTCGTCTGATCTATAAAGTCCCTTGTTAGAGCACATCTGTTGCTTCTACTCCTTGTTAATGTCAAAAACCGTTATTCTATACACAATAAGGTAAAAATCCCGGAAAATCCAACTAAAATTCATCTTCTGTAGACTACGCTATACCTGTATATCAGGTTGTTAATCAATTGTCGGAGATTTGCCCCGTATCGCCTGGTACTGAAGAGTAAAACCTGAAGTCCTGTTCTATTCTGTAAAATGAAAAAAGGGAATGTTGCCGGCCTGGCAGGAAGATGAACTATCTATACCGGATAATGGGCTCTCAGAGTTTCCACATTCCGTCCGGAAGCACCTGAATCGCTCCGGTGTCACGATAGAAATTCAAGGTCGCAATCGTGTAATCCAAAAGGGCCAGTCCGGCATCGATCTGAGCTTCGAACAAATCGCCCTGTGCCTGGAGTACACGGCGGCTGCTTGCCTTGCCGTGCTGGAGCAGCAGGAAGGTATTATTAAATCGCTGCTGGGCTAATTCAAGGGCTTCCAACAAGACCTTGTAGCGTTCGGCTGCTTCCGTGAGATCGCGGTGGGCCTGGCGTACTTCCAATGCTATCGTATCGGCTGCAAGCTCGTACTCTCGTTGTCGCTGGTTCAAGGTTATCAGGGCTTTGCGGTAAATGTTCTGTTCGGGCACGCGATCCAGCGGCAGGTTAAGTTCGATACCGAGTCCGTATTCTTCTCTCATCCAGCCGAGTGTCCCCCGGTCGGCTCGGTTGGATGAAGTAACGCCGGCGGTACCAACCAGGTCAGCGTCGGCACGGAAACCGTCGGCAGCGACATAAACTTTACGCTGGGCATCGATAATGGCATCAGCACTGTTAACCAGGTCGAGACGCTGAAGTAGTGCGGCTTCGATGACCTTGGCTTCGGTAAAATCGGGCTCGATCATTTCCACGGTCCTGATTGCTTCGAATTCATTTTCGTCTAATTGAAGCTCGGCAGTTGTGGGCAAACCGAGGATTATCTTGAACTCATCAAGCGCCTGCTTATATTCTTTTTCCGCCTGGGAATAAATGTTCGAGGCCTGCAATTTCTCTTGTCGGATCCGGTCAATCTCGATCAGCGGCACCCGGCCTGCATTGGCTAATTTCTCTACACGCTCGTAAAGCCATGCCAGGGTAATGTAATTGTTCCGGGCATTCTCCGTCGCATCATGCTTCTGCAGGATTCCATAGTACTGGCTAATCACTGAAACAACGAACGTTTTGCGAAACCGGTTGAAGAAACGTACCTGATAGAGAGTGTCGCGTTCGGCTTGAGTGAGGTTTTCCAGCACGACTTTTCGGTCGCTGCCTCGCAGCAAAGGCTGTGTTACAGTTGCGCTTAAGATTGAAGTTATACCACCCCGCAGATTGCCGGTAAGCACGTCGACCCAGGCGGCGGCAAGTTCGGTGCTGATTCTGGTGCCTCCCGCCAACAGCCGGTTAAAGCCGATGTTGGATTCAACTCCTACTGCCTCATTGTTACCGTCCGCGTTATATCCGCCGCTTGCCCCGCCGAAAAACTGATATTCAAACTCGTGCCGTGTCAGTCTCAAATCCAGAGCCATGATGTAAAGGGCTTCTTTTTCCGTTTGATATTCGCGATTTTGTGCGGTCGCCAGGGCAACCGCCTGCGGAAGGGTAAGCACGCCAAAGGAAGTAATCTCTTTCTCAATTTGAATGTCGTTGGGTGATGGCACGGTGTCGCTGATCTTGTAGTTATTTTTAGTGCCGAAATCCTCATCCCATTTCTGGTCGATGATATTATAAACCTGGTCGTCGGCTTCTTTCTTGTAGTTATGCTGAGCACACCCAAGCCAGCCGCACATGCAGACCAGGGCACATAAAATCAAACAAACACGGTTTTTGCAAGGGTAATTGTAAAGCATATACTCTATACTTTCCCTCGATCCTCTCAAAAGTTTAGCTGTCCTTTTCAGGCTTTTACCGGCGTTGCGCATCCAACTACAATCTTCTTATTCCGATCATCTCACCTGGGATCAGCTCCATGCCTTCAGGAATCTCTATCAATACGGGACGTCCCCATTGAGGCATGTTGGGATTTAACCACATTCGTTCCGGCATGAGTTCCATTGTGGGCCCGATCTGTGTGATTTGTGACCTTGCTATCTGGGGTGGCTCTCTGTCCTTGATTAGTTCAACGCTCATATTCTCTTCCACTTGCCCCAATAGTCTGTCCCCGATGTATGCAATGATTTCACTGGGGCTTGCTGCAGCTATCGCAAGGATAGGTTCGCCGGCGGTAACTACTTCGCCGGGCCGTCCCATTATCTTCTCCCCGGGTCTGCGCATCAGGGCCTCATTCGCCTGCTGCTCGACCGGGATTACCACGCCATCGATTGGAGCTTTCAGCTCTAAACTCTCACGGGCCTTCAGCGCCTCAAGCTGGGCAAGAATCCCGTCCATGAGGCGTTCCTGGACAGCTATCTGAGCGCGTATGACTTTCAGAGCATCGTTTACAGAAGGATTAAAAGGATGACTCTTGGCATATTCATCACGCCGTTGCTGAGCCTGTACTAAATCACTCTTGGCCTGCTCAAGCAAATTCTCGTTCTCCTCGACTTTTTTTGCAAGGGCGTTATATTGGACCTGGGCTTTCTCCTGTTCGTATGGCGCGAGGGCTTTCTGCTCCACGAGGCCACTGACAATCTTTGCTTCCATAGCCAGGTCATCTAAAACAATTCGGTCGGATGCGATCTGTGAGCGCAGACTCAGGATTTGAATTCTGGCACTTTCGATATCTACGGCAAATGTTCTCATACGTGCGATGTGGTTGATTACTCGATCAGACTCCTCGGCCAGCAGGGTCTCCTGAGTAGGGACTAACTGGGCCGACAGATGTTCGATTTCCGCTAAAATCGCATCCAATTGCGTCTGTAATTCGATCCGGGGCTGCTCGTTATCGAGAACTGTATTGACGATGGCGACTGTTTGCCCCTTCGTCACGTTTTCGAACAGTTTGACGGAGACAGTTTTAAGCCTGGCTTCGCAGTTTACAGATACATGAACTACCGGGCTGCGAGCCATGCCGACAATTTCGAAACGTTGTGAGCGGCGGGTAAAAAGACCGATTACGCATGCCACTGCCCCTAACCACACGAGTATAGGAAGGAGGTGGAGACGCAAACGAAACGGATAATTTCTAATGCTTATCCTTTTCATAAACCCTAAACCTCCAGCAGCTTTTCCTGCATTGTCAGGCTGATGTTCTCAAGGCCCTCGACTTTTTGCAGTTCGGATAACATTTGTTGGTTTCGCTCAGCATTTCGTATCATCAACTGGTAGGCATATTCGACTTCGGAGACGCCAAAGCCGCTGTCCTGCGCCGATATGAGAGTATAACTGCCGCAGAAGCGTCTGAGGATAGCGGGAATCGGGCTTTCGGGTCCAATATGGCCTCTAACAGTAAACCGCAGGAAACCGTTATGCGGCTGATGTGTTCCGAAAGCAGTCACATACAGATATATGATGATAAGGCTCAGAATAATCGTCCCGACGATAGCGACGGCATATCGCTGAGAGCCTGACGCCATGCCAATTACCAGTGAGCAAAAAATGAAAGCTATGTCCCTCGTATCTTTAATGATGTTACGAAAACGTATAATTGCTAAAGCACCCATTAGTCCGACAGCAGTGATGATACTGGTGCCGATGACAGCCATTACCATTGCTACGACAACTGTGATAAGAATCAGCGATTGTACAAACGACCTTGAATAAGACATGCCGCTGTGAGTGAAGTAATAAACCCAGGCCAGAGCTTGTCCGAGAACAAAGGCCAACAATAGAGACAAAAGAATTGCCTCAGGTGTAAAAATTCCCCCGGATGAGGGAGTGCCTTCCAATATTTGCCACATTCTATCCATAATTACTAAAACGTTAATTGAGGTACATAGAACTCTAATAAACGTGAGTCTGTTATTGACGAGGCGAACTTTGAGATTGATCGCGCCTCTAAGTTGAAATACTTGACCATTTGGCTCAACCAGGCAGGATAGCTGTTCGTAAACTTGATTTCCAAAATCACTCCGCCCAACGTAAAGGGATTCCTCTGCCAGCCTCTTCCGCCAAGTCTGACTTCCGGCCGGTTCGTAACGCAATATGCCAACTGTCGATCAAAGGTTACTCTTACTCTGTTTTCTGAAGTTCCTTCGAACGCCTGCCGCATGTACCGGATAAGCACCATTGGCCTGGCTCCGATAGTTTTCATATACAACTGGAACTGGTTGATTGTGTCTATATCGGCAGTATAATTCTGTGGAGGTAGAGATAATCCTGCAAGCAGGGTCGGTACGTCGCGATCCATAACTCGTGCTCTGCTTTTGTTAATAATAGTATTTATCCGCCGTTTGATTTCAAAAAAGCGAGGATAATCCGGCTCATCTGTATAACTGCGGATTCGCAGCTTAAAGCGGTTTTTATGTCCCCTCATACTTTCCTGGCAGAGCTGCAGAATATCAGAGTCCAGATAAAGGCTTACAATCGGATAGTCACCGCTTCTCTGTAATTTACAGTACCGGTCCACTTCTAAATATGGTTTTGTAAACTCTGCGATCGCCTTGGCCATTGACTCGCTGATGTGATATTTCAGCTCATGGCGGCACGAAAGAGTACGGTCGGTCAATTCGACTGGTTTTTTTTCCTTGTCCGTTTTGCTTTTTACCTGAAGAGAACTATTATTTTCCGTTGAAGTTTTTATCGTGATCTTCCTTCAAACTTTACAAGTATCGTTATCGCACCCTTGAGCATTAAAAGATGCTGAAAATACTGACTCAATTTCTTATCTAATTATAAGCATCTGCCTTTATTATCGGACAAATCCCATGCCTTAGGATTCGCAAAGCTAACGTTCAGCTCTGTTAGTTCTGCTTTTACACCATTCAACTATAATATTCCGACAAATTATCTTATCTATTCTAACATATTTGGATTGGTTAAGTCAATACTATTTTAATTCTCGATATTATGCCATTGACTTCAATTTGACGGTTTTTACTTGACTATGTGGTGTTACTCCTATTAAATCCTTATTCTGGTCGATTTTATTTTATCGAGAAGGTACTCTTGATAAGCCTGGAACTGGATATCTCGGATTCTTTTGTTGCTCCCTGCTTCTGCGATGGCAAATTTGCCTCAGATAAAAAGGACAGGAGCGACAGCTTTGTGTGATAATGACAGGAAGATATATTTATGGCTGAACAGATTGTAAAAGTTGGGATTGTTGGTTTCGGCACTATAGGCACCGGTGTTGCAAAGCTTATAACCGAAAATGCTGATGCGATAGCGGCCAGGACCGGTCTTCAATTGAAGCTTGCCTGCGTTGTCGATATAGACACGACCTCTGAACGTCCTATAAAATTGCCCGATGGTGTCCTAACCGATGATCTTAATAGATTGTTAAACGATGATACTATTCAAATAGGTGTAGAGACGATCGGCGGGACAGACATCGCAAAGGATGTCCAGCTAAAGATGCTTGAGGCAGGAAAGGATGTGGTCACCGCCAACAAGGCCCTGCTGGCTGAATACGGCAATGAGCTATACAAAGCCGCTCACAAGAACGGCCGCTGTATAGCCTTTGAAGCGAGTTGTGCAGGCGGAATACCTATTGTCTCAGCCATCCGAACAGGATTGACGGCGAATAATATCACCGCGATGTACGGCATTGTCAACGGGACATGCAATTACATCCTCTCGAATATGACATTTAAGAATGAAGATTTTAACGAGGCCTTGGCTCAAGCACAGGAAAAAGGCTATGCCGAATCAGACCCGACACTGGATATCAGCGGCGGTGATAGTGCCCATAAGCTGGCTATTTTAGGTTCTATTGCCTTTGGATGCGAAATTGCACTCGAAGACATCTATGTCGAGGGTATTGAAGGAATTTCGAGGGACGATATACGCTACGGCGGCGAAATGGACTATCGTCTCAAATTGCTGGCGATTGGACAAAAGGATGAGCAAGGCAGGATTTCTCTGTGTGTGCATCCTTCTTTTATTGCCGTGGATAACTCGCTGGCCCGTGTAGAGGGACCATTCAATGCCGTCAGCATATTTGGAAGTGCCGTTGGTCAGGTGACTTATTACGGCCGCGGCGCCGGAATGATGCCTACTGCCAGCGCCATTGTTGCTGATATTATTGATGTTGCCCTGGGTAATTCCGCTACTACTTTTCGTCAATTGAATTTGCGGCCCAAAAACGAATCCACCCGGTTTATAGAGAACATAGATAACAAAGTAAACAGGTTTTACATCAGAATAATGTGCAAGGACCAGCCGGGTGCCATTGCTCAGTGGAGCAGAGTGCTTGCTGACAATCAGATAAGCATATCAGGCGCCATTCAGCACGAAGGAACGGGCCCGGACAATACCGTACCGGTAGTCATCGCAACGCATTCTACAATGCAGAAAAACATCACTGCTGCGTTGGAAGATATGGAAAAACTTGATGTCATCGGTGGAAAACCGGTTTGTATCAGAATCGTAGACATTCCGGAGGACAAGGATTGACTACAAAATATGTCATAATTATTCCTGACGGAGCAGCGGATGAACCGCTCGAGCAATTCGCCGGCGAAACAGTCCTTGAGGCTGCTGAAATCCCCAATATGGACAAAATCAGCACCGCAGGCAGGCAGGGGCTTGTCCAGACAGTGCCTGACGGTATGGAACCGGGCAGCGATGTAGCTCAGATGAGTCTGTTAGGCTACGATCCTCAGCGGTATTATTCCGGCCGGGCCCCGATCGAGGCGGTAGCGCGCAATATTAAATTGTCACTGGAAGACTGGGTTTTCAGGTGCAATTTAGTGACGATTGCCGACGGCAGGATGGCGGATCATAGCGCCGGGCATATCCCGACTGTGGAGGCCGGAAATTTAATAAAAGAGCTGGCCGGGCAGCTTGGCAACGAGCAGATTACTTTCCATACGGGTGTAAGCTACAGACACTTGCTGGTTTTCAAAGGTATCAATTTCGATGTTCAGACATATCCTCCTCACGATTATATCGGTAAGGCGATAGAAAAGATTCTGCCTCGCGGTAAAGGTGCTGAATTACTTATCGATTTAATGGCTCGTTCACAGCAGCTTTTCACCAATCACGACATTAACAAGGTTCGAAGAGACCTCGGAGAAAATCAGGTCAGCTCCATCTGGCTTTGGGGACAGGGCAAGAAAGCCCAGATGGAACGGTTCCAGAAGCGCTTTGGAATCAAAGGCGCGGCGATTACCGCCGTGGACCTTGTAAGAGGTCTGGCAAAGCTGATCGGCTTCGACCTGATCGATGTTCCGGGCGCTACCGGCTTCATCGATACGAACTATCAGGGCAAGGCTTCTGCCGCAATTGAGGCGCTTGAGAAGTACGACATTGTTTTTATCCATATCGAGGCGCCAGACGAGGCATCACACAGTGGCAACGCCGAGATGAAGAAAATGGCTATCGAGCAGGTCGATAAACATATCGTCGGTCCCGTGCTTGAGGCCCTGCAGAAATATGAAAGTTGGCGGATACTCGTCATGCCGGATCATCCGACTCCTGTCCGAACCTGTGGCCACTCCGCCGAGCCGGTGCCGTTTGCAATGGCGGGCGACAGTATCAGCGGCATCTTGAATACCTCCTTCGGGGAGACTAATGCCGCCAAATCGGGATTCAAAATAGACAACGGTTTTGAGCTGATGGAGTATTTCTTGAAAAGCTAAAGTCTATTGACCATCCAAGCCGAATCCATTAGACTAATTAAAGGAAACATAATAACAGGTTAATTATGGAAATCATTGTACAAAAGTTTGGCGGCACATCAGTAGCTAATGCGGAAAAAATCCGCCAGGCTGCTAAGCGAGTTATTAAAACGGCAGAGAAAGGTTTTGGCGTGGTAGTAGTAGCATCGGCCCGCGGTAAACAGACCGACCAGCTCGTTGCGGATGCTTTGGAGCTGAATCCAAATCCGCCGAAACGCGAAATGGACCAACTGCTCAGTACCGGTGAGCAGCAAACGGTTTCGCTTTTCGCGATGGCTCTCGATGCGATGGGCTCTGATGCCATTAGTTTTACGGGCAGCCAAATCCGAATGATGACCGATAGTGTCCAC
>Ga0315541_1003019_pt1 | contig 13325 bp, 9 predicted proteins | sample SalMarSW160190MG_FD_203095 | JGI IMG/M metagenome (GOLD analysis project Ga0315541, IMG submission 203095) | Salt marsh sediment microbial communities from the Plum Island Ecosystem LTER, Massachusetts, United States - Salt Marsh Sediment SW1601-190 ...
ATTGGCTTTGCGGCGTTATAGGTATATCTTCCGGTTGAGCTTAACAGTTTTGTAAGCCAGGTTTGCTTCTCTTCAGGCACCGTTGTTGCACCGAAATTTTCCAGCTGGCTTTCTTTCAGCATCATTATGTAGGCTGGTACAAAAGTGACCGTACAAAGCCATGCAATCATAATGCCGATTGCGACAAATAAGCCGAAGATCTGCACGGGTGGAATCGGCGTAAGTGCCAATGATGCAAAACCTGCCGCCGAGGTTAGCGAGGTATAAAGCATCGGCGTAAACAAATTGCCCATAACTTCGCGAATTGTGTTTTTTCTCCCCTTTTCTTTGTTGTAAAGGTCAAAAAATTCAGAAAGGATGTGCACCGAGTCCACTACCGATATCGGCATAAGAAAAATCGGTATCATTGAGCTCATGATGTGGACTGGATAGCCAAAGCCAATTAAAAGCCCCATCGTGGAAATCACAGAAACCAAAGCCACAATCATCGGTGATATGATAAGAACTAACTTGCGGAAAAATATTAGCATCAAAATAAATATCGTCAGCATTGCCAATGGTGCTGATATCGCCATCTGAACAAACATCTCATAGCCGAACGTGTCCTCAGCAACCGGCAGACCTGTAATGTGATACTCCTCATCTCCTTCAAACCCAGCTACTTTTTCCTTCAGCTTCGTGTATACCTTGTAGCTCAGGTCTTTGCTGGTCAGCGGCAGATAGAGACATATTGCTTTGCCGTCTTCTGAAATAACCGTCCCTTTGAGCAGAGGATTGGACATCGCTTTGTTTCTGATTTCCAATGCCTCCGCGTTTGTCTGGGGCGGCTTTTGCATCAGCCATTCAAATTTGACCACCCCCGGTCCACCCTGGCCAATATAGTCAACCGTCGAAGGCGCCAGTAAATCAACTTCAACGACACCGATTTCTTCATTGGGGTTTTTATCGTTCGGCCAACGCAATTTCTTTGCGAACTCCGTCAGCTCATAAATCTTCGACAGCGAAGATGGATTGAAGACACCGTTTGGGTCCTTGTTGTTGACGACGCCGAGTACTACTATGTCGTTTAAGACGAAGTCCTTCTTGGTCTGGTTATGAAAGATTCTGACCGGTTCATCTTCCGGGAGCATATTTTCAGGGTCGGTATCAACCAAAATCCGCGGTATTAGTGCCCCCAAGGCTAGGGTAAACAGTACCATTATTATGGTGGCTAATTTGTAGTGCCTTACCGAGTAACCTATGATTTTGTCTCTGAAATCCATTTTGTGTGTCCATCCACAACAAGCAGAAACAACAATACTCAATATTTAGCCCCGCAATTTATTGCGGGGTTCTTACCGAGTTAACTTGCAACTTGTCTCTACAGCTTGCAAACCAAATGTGCGAATCAACACAGCCAGAAACGCAGTCTGGTCGGAAGCCTGACTCCATTGGTCTTCCCGAAGCAGCATTTCTATACAAGTCCTGATATTTCGTTCAACAAGCTCTAAGGACTTGATACTCTCAAATTCAAATTTTCTGTTGTGCCTTGAAAAAACCTCTGTTATCTGCTTGTAGCTCTTTTTCGTCCTGACCTGACCGATTAAATCCGGCTCGCCGGTTTTTTGATTTACACCAAGCACTATAAACTCGATTTCCTCCCGATCAACATCCAATCCCCATTCCTCTTTGATTTCACGAATTAGAGCCGTTGTCGGATTTTTATCTTCTGGCGTGACCGCTCCACCGACAGAAGCCTGCCATGTATTAGGCCTTTCAAAAACATTAGAGCTTCGTCGCGGGACAAATGTAAATCCATCGGCGCTTACCAACATTGCCAAAACATTTAAGGGATTGGCAAGATAACATGATGCGCGAGATAAATCTCCGCCTACTAATTCCCGGATGGATATAGGAGGTTTATTCTTGTCCTGTAATGTTATCGGTTCATCCAACATAAGATTTGTAGTGCTGAACAATTTGTAACTGGTCGGCTGAAACGTTAGCAAAATCTTATTTTCGGGCGTTATTGACCAGTTGTCAAGCCGGCAGAGAGCACCGTCGGTCAGATTTTGTCTACTTTTACGGGTGTTTTGTGTAAGTCGCTCCCACCGCTCCGGAACGATTCCAGCTATCGGCTCTGAAGGCTTGAATTCCTCATTTAACCAGAGGACTTGTATCTGGTGCTCTTTAAACGAGCCGTCTTTCAGGTCACCTGCAAGAATACCAAAACCGATCTTCAGGCGGCCAATTGTTATGGATGTTTTGGTGATTTCCACAATATTTGCACTGTCAGAAAAATTATTACTTCTGGTTTACGCCGCGTAAGTGCCCTTTGTTCTTTACAGCCGTTCCCCAATAACAGCAGTATAGCCATATATTTACAATGCCCCAGGGCAAAATTCAAAAATCCAAGCGCAAATTTTACCTGCTAATCCGACAAATAAAAGGCGAAAGTCTGGGGAAAGGACCAAACCCGGGTGTGTGACTAAGTTTTATGGCAGATAATATCCCCCTATGTAACACTGTTACACAATGTTAGAGAAATTAATCACACGCTGATTTATTTGCGCTGTAGTACTAAATTTTCTACCTTATTTTCTTATTAGCTTTAATTTACCTGAATTACCCGTTTTATTTTATGCTGATTTCACAAAGACTGGTAATATAAAGATTATCAACGCTAATATGGGGAATTTCATTTTTTTACTCTTGACAACTAAAAGTTCTATAGTTAAATTGGGTCACAAAGGCAATATGGCGGCCTTTTACCAAAAGGATTTGGCTAAAAAGGAAGGGATGGAGAATGAAGGATTTATTTACGACCGGCGAAGCCGCTGAAGTTTGTAGGGTAAGTCAACAAACCATTATTCGCTGTTTTGATTCCGGTCGGCTGGAAGGATTCCGGGTTCCCGGCTCAAAATTCCGCAGGATTCCACGCCGAAATCTAATCAAGTTTATGAAGGAAAACAGTATTCCTCTGGACCAGATGGATTCCGGCAAAAGGAAGGTCCTTGTAGTCGACGACGACGCCGAAATAATAGAGCTGATAGTTGAGATTTTGTCTCGGGACGGCAGATTCGAAACAAAAACTGCGACGAGCGGCTATGAGGCGGGGATATCAACGCAGCAGTTTCGGCCTGATCTTATTTTACTGGACTATATGCTGCCCGATGTCAACGGCAACATAGTCTGCCAGACGATAAGAAAAAACGCCGAGTTTGAAGACATCAAGATTATTATTGTAAGCGGCGTGGTAAAGCAGGACGAAATCGACCAACTGTTGAAATCCGGCGCCGAGGATTTTCTAAAAAAGCCGTTCAACGTCGATGAGCTTATCAGCAAGATTACCACTGTCTTACAGATGAAATGAAAATGTTGCAACTGCCTGAGGCATTTTATAGGTGACTAAAGTTTGGAGTGCCTAAAGTGCCTAAAATTATGAATTGTAACTTTAGCTCACTTTAGGCACTTTAGTTCACTTTAGGCACTCTTAGCCCACTAGTTTTGAGTTGTGGACAATTATATGCAGGCAAAGAACGCTGACCCAACTGTTGCCCAACAGGTAGAGCTTGCTATTGGTCGGCTTGATTCGCTTTCGACCCTGCCCTGCGTTGCCGTACGATTCTGTCCCCGGCTTTCGGAAAGCCAATTTTCGCCGGCGGCTTTAGCAGATATTATAGAATCAGAGCCTGCTCTTGCCGCTAAAATTCTTTCACTTAGCAGTAAGCAACGTACCAGATTACCAGATGAGAGGTTTTCGCTTCGTCATACAATTGACAGGCTGCCTGCTGACGAAGTTCGTAATGCCATTTTGTCGGTTAAAGTGCTGCCGGTTTTTGAAGCCGGCCATCAAGCGGGGCAGAGAATCCCTCTTAGAAAAGAGCTTCTGCTTCACACCTTAGGTGTAGCCTGTTGCGCAAAAGACATCGCCGAAATAACGTTGCCTCAAGTTGATCCACACGTAGCTTACTGCGCAGGTCTGCTGCACGATATTGGAAAACTCGCGCTCGAGGAGGCAATGCCAAAAAGCTTTGCCCGCATTTTTGAGCAGGCACGTCAGGAGCAAAAATGTTCCTGTACCATCGAACAACAGAATCTTGGAGCCGACCACACGATCTTAGGCAAGCATTTAGCTGAAAAGTGGCGCCTGCCGAGTCAAATTGTCGTTGCCATCTGGCTGCATCACAGTGACGCTGCGACTATTTCCTGGCACGTGCCTGAAGCACGAATAGCTCAAATCATCCAGTCAGCCGATTCCATAGCTCGGCACTGCGGCATTGGCCAGTCCGGCAGCTTCGATTTACCGGCGCCGCTGGAGAAAATTGCCCAATCGCTTGGAATCGATATTGAGCAACTGCGGCAAATCCAACAGAAGCTGCCCAAAGCAGTGGAGGAAAAATCCGCAGTCTTAGGCCTGGATTTACCGGATGCCGCGTCACGCTACAGCGAGGTCATCCACACCGCCGCCGCTCAATTCGCTCGCAAACAAATGGATTTCTCTCTCGAAAATCGCCGGTTGCAGACCGATTCGAGTCACCTGGATTTTACAACAGACTTTTTATTCAGTATCAGTTCGAGCACCACAGCCATCGATATAGCAGAGAGCTTTGCAATTCGCTGGCAAAGGTTTTATCAAACGGGTATGGTTTGTCTTTATTTAATCCCTCCGGGCCTGCCACAAGCGGAGCAATCTCTCGAAGCTGTTGTTGTGGAAAGTCTTGGGCAAAGCAGGATAGTTTTTGTAAATGTCCCTGAGGATTCTGCAGCTATACCTGAAACTATAGCAAACAACTTTGCGATTTTAGATGCTGACGAGCAAGTCGATTGGCTGTTTGAGCAATTGGACGCTGACTTTAACAAGCAGCAAACTAAGTTAGTGCCGCTGCTTTCGGACGGCAGGGTGGTCGGGGCTATGGTTTTTGAGCTTCACTGGCCGATAGATTCATCCGCCACAGGTGGACTGGAGGAAAAATTCAGAAAGGTGGTTTCTATTGCCGGGTCTGTTTTGGATTCTGCCTTGAAACGGCAGAAGCAGGAGCACCTTGCCGAGTGTTTTGCCCAGCTTATTTGCGGTCCTGCTTTGTCCGAGTCCGCAGAACCAGTGACGCCGCAAGCAAAGACTATCTCCGATACTTCTCTTGAGGCTCTGGCTGAGATGGCAGCCGGTATAGCGCATGAGTTGAATAATCCGCTATCGGTCGTATCCGGTCGGGCACAGTTGCTCGCTGATGCTGAGACCAGTCCCCGAAAGAAACAGTCTTTGAAACAAATTCAGGAAAACGTCCGCCAAGCCTCCGCAGTTATCGAGGACCTGATGGGCTTTGCTGAGCCTTTTCAGCCGAGGCCGACCCAGGCGGATATAAAACAGATACTCGATGAAGCCATACAATTAGCCAGCCAAAAAGCAAATGTAGAAAATATCAACGTCCATATTCACGTTGCCGAGGATGTCGAGAACGTTTTTGTAGATTCAGCCCAGCTTGCATCTGCCATTGCAAATATCATAAGCAATTCTATAGAGTCATACACAGGCGAGATAGGACCAATAACAATTGCTGCTGATACTGAGGGTGACGAGCGTGTGAGGCTGCAAATCAGTGACACCGGCTGTGGAATGGACGCGGAGACCCTGCGAAAAGCAATGCAGCCGTTTTTCTCAGCCAGGCCGGCCGGTCGCAAAAGGGGGATGGGCCTTGCTCATGCGGCAAGGATGATTCAATTAAACAAGGGCACATTGGATATGAAAAGCCAGCCCGGCAGCGGAACCACGGTTACAATTATGTTGCCCCGCAAATAACCTCGTAAGCGGTCGCCGTGCGGCTCGACAGAGCTCGCCGAAGTCCGGCGACGACTAAACTTTAAAAAAATAAAGGGGACGAGTCAAACCCGCCCCCTTTATTATTGAAGGAGGAGCATGGATGTGTTTGTAATTTATAATACGTTTAACCGAAAACCTGGTTCGCAAATTCAGGCAAGAAATACTTTATGGTTCTTAATTTTCAGCCCTTTTTCTATAATCAATACAATTGCTAACCGCCTGATGGCCAATAAGTTGAGTAGAAATCCATTAAAGAGCTTGCATTAGTATAAGGATTTGTGTATTTTGGTCTACAAGTGGCGGGTTACTAACAAAGGGGTGCAGTTAAGCATCCGTCACGCAGAAAGGTTGGATACAAGTAGAAAAAAGTAGTCTGAATATGCTTAGTTGTGGATTTTGGCTAAATATTTTCGCACTATAATTTCCTTTCTGCGTAGTATTTAATAAATTGAGTAAGAATGTGTAGAATATATAATAATTCTATATACGTACGTTCAAATAAGTAATTGCCGGCGATGGAAATAAAACGTCACGAATTCTTGGTAGCGCGCGTACCTGCCGGCCTAACAAGGAGAAAATAATCATGAAGCTTAATCATGATTTTGCAATGTCAGTTGAAACAATCTTTTATCTTAAAGATCGGGAGCCTAACAACTTTATTCAGGCTAAGGAAATCGCAAAGACTCTGAATTTCTCTGTTGGGTATCTGCAAAAAGTTGTTCAGACACTCAGCAGACACGGCATATTAGAATGCAAGCGGGGAAGAATCGGCGGCGTCAGGTTAAGGGCCAAGATTGTGACACTGCTTGATTTGTGGCAGGCAACCTGCGGCGGATTGGAATTTACGAGTCCCCCTCTTGCTGTGATGGAAAAACCGTTAAAAGCCTTCAGAGATTCATTAAGTAAGGTCGTAATCTGTAAGAGAAAATAAAAGGCAATATGGCTGCTCCCTTGATTCTCGATACTCGTCAATCACCCGTCGAGCATCGAAGAATCGAGTATATAGTATCGCAAACAATAAGTCCGAAAATACAAATAAATCCTCTCTGACAATTCCGGACACAATTTAGTTGGTATCAACCTTTAATTAGTCTTGACACCTTGGAAGCTGATAAGCGGTTGTTTATAGGGCTACTTTTCTGACCCCCCAAAGGCAGATTAAATATCCACATATGCCTAAAGCCAGCCCGCAACTAAGCCGAACCTAATATGCAGAGGAGACCACAAACGCAGTTATTAAAAAACAAAAACTAATGAACCAAAACCAGCGACACAGAAGATTACGACTGCTTATAAGCAAACTCAATAAAGAACGCAAAAAGCAGGCGAAGAAAATAGACATGCTCTGCAATGACCTCATCGCTGCGCAACGGGACTTTATCAGAAGGCTAAATACCATCAGTTTCGCGGCGGATTTCTACAAATCCATCATCGGAATTACCGATTTGGACAGGCTTTTATCTACCTCCAGAAAACTTATCAAAGACGAGCTTGCCAATGCAAATATCAGCTTCTTTTTGCGTAATACAAACAGCACCGCTGTCCCGAGCGGTTTGTGGGACACGCCTGAAAGTGACAAACCAACTGCTTCTGCAAAGAAACGTTTGGAAAAGTATTTCACTAACGAGGTCATAGAAAATATCTGCAAGTCCAACAAAATGTGCTCTATCGACGGGATGTTCGCTATGGGTCTGCAGGGCAACCTGGTTGAGCTAAATAAAATCTCAGCCTGTGCGATTCCACTTGGCCATCTCGGCCAGGCGGTTGGCTTTATATTGGTCTATCGCTCGTCAGAAAACAAATTAACAGCCGATGAGCTACACAAAATCTCCGCTGTGACCTGCGGCATGTCCCGAGCGTTACAATCATGCCAGGCGCCCTCGCATATCGGTGGTTAAAACAACATTGCCAAACCGGGTTTCTTAAGAGGAAGTGTTGGCTCTTATATCGATACTATCATCAAGCCGAGCAGCTTTTGCGTAGTTCTTTGCGGTTACATCGGCAGCTCGATCTTCTTCGCTGATATTGTCTCCACAGAAGCAGGAATCAATAGCGTATCCTTTGACTTGGTAAAAAAGGTAAGTCCCTTATAACTTGTGAGGTACTTATATTTAGTCATAAGGCCGGCCGGCGAATGAACAACAAGCGGTTTTTCAGTCCTTTGTAGAATGTCCAGGAAGACCTGGGGCTCCACAACAACAATCGGCCCCATAGCTTTGATCGCATTAGCAATAGCTGCAGCCGCTCCCGCTGCTCCTGCTGCGCCATTAGTCATTGGTTTTCTCCCATTGTAATAGATTCAACTTATCGGATTTCTTTGACTAAGAAACTTATTTAAGAGGTATGCAAAGCCCAGCCATAACCAGACTAAATAATATTACCCAAACAGTCTTCTTATGTCCTCGTCCGTGATTCTCTCATCAGGCCTTATCGGCTCTCCTCTTTGCCTTCTGATATGCTCAAAAAACTCCTTTACATTTCCTGGGGCCGATTTGATTACCAGGCCTAATGAATATCTCATTAGCGAGATATCCGCACCCTCCAGGACACCTTTTATAAGGCCTGTCTCTGAGTCCTCCCGGTGGTCCATTTCTTTATCAAATCTGTCTAATACGTCCTGCAGCCCGCCATATTCGATCAGCTCTTCAGCGATCAGTTTGTTGGTTACGTGAGAAAAGGGGAGTTTCATCGCTCTAAAAAGGTAAGCAGCCTCAGCAGGAATTGCATTTGCATGCTCAAAACCTTCCTTAAACTCCAGCCCCTCATAGTAATACGGCAAAAGTATCTGGGGTTTCTGGAACAGGATAATACCCCTTCTTACGAGGGTTCTATCCTTAAATCGGCGGTGTTCAGCAACGAATACATAAGGCAAGTCCATATCGCCGAAGGTGTAGAGCATCCGTTGATATTCTCTGATTACCTCGGTTCTTTTCCAGTACTCTTTAAATTTGTCCTGGTCGAATTCAGACATGTTTTTGTTCTCAGCACCAACACCAGGCTATCAACAACTTATTAAACTTGGCATTCAGACCCGTTCTCCCCGCTCCCAAATGTATCCTAACAAGACATAATAAGGTTGTCAAATGACTTATGTTCTGATAATTGCCCTAAAGAGACAGAAGAACATTTCGGAAATACCTGATGTGGTTGCTCAAAATTGGTTTAGTATTGGCTCTGAAAGCCAATATAATAGATAATAGTAGGAGGGTCACTCATTGACTCTCCTATGCCAGCCTCGCTCGGCCAATAGATTCATTTTCTGTTACATTCACAAATTACATTATGCAGGAATTTTGCGTTCTTGTGTAACGTAAATTTCGAGCACTATATTCCAAACTTATCCTATGTTTTTGCTGAATAAAGTGGAAGTGAACAGATATTTACACCGGCGGTATGAAATAGCCTTGTCCTATTAATTGATTGCCTACGGGCTGACCAGCCCCATCGTAGTAGCTTGTTTGACTAAGTCAACTATATTATCTACGCCGAGCTTGCGCATAATATGTTTGCGGTGCACCTCGACAGTACTTATGGAACGGTGGAGTAAGTGGGCTGTTTCCTTGTTAGTTTTTCCATCTAAAATCATATTCAAAACCCTCATCTCCGCACGGGTAAGCCCTTTGCACAAAAGTGGATCAGTTGGAGCGATTTCTTTTATTGCGTATTCCACAGCCGAGAGTAAAATCTGTCTTTCGAGAGGTTTTTCGATAAAATCAGCAGCCCCTGCCTTCATGACTCTGACAGCCATCGGTATATCACCGTAGCCGGTAACAATCAGAACCGGTAAGGAGGGAGCAAGTCGTTTAGCCTCTGTTAATAGCTCTATACCGCTCATTCCGAGTAATTTCACGTCGGTAATAAGTAAATCGCAACAGTCAGCACGCAGTTGTTCAAGACAATCAGCAGCGCTGGCAAAACAGCTAACTCTAAAACCGGCTTGTTCAAGGGTTCCGCCGACGAGCTCTCGTACTTTTGGCTCATCGTCAACAAAAAAAATGTGGTTTTTTGAGATATTAGTTATTGCTGCGTCAGTCACAAACGGGCCTTTATACTAAAATAACGAGCAGTCCTTAACGCCTCAAGCTTAAACGATCTAAAAGTGATGTATCACGCCTCCACAGTTCTCAAGGCTTTTGACTACACCGGATTTCAGATGATCTATCTCTTCATTTTAGTTTTTTTGCCCTCAAAGGATACTGGGGAAAGTGGGTATTTTCTGTACCTTGGTGGTTTTAACCGCTGATTATTGGCCTTGTCCTGCTAAAATAGTTAAAATAGCAAAAAATTACAATAAAAAACGGGTTAATTAACCTGAAAACTGAGTCATTATAGGAGTGTTTAAGCCTCTCTCCGAATATTTTCTTACCGGAACTTGGTCACCGATATTTAGGATAAAACTTTTCATGGCTCTTAATCGGCAATGTAAAATAAAACGTCGTTCCTTTGCCCAGTTTGCTTTCGACGTGGATTTTACCGCCGGCCCGCGAGACGATGTGCTCTGCAATGCAGAGGCCCAGACCTGTTGCCGCACCTATAGGCTTGGTAGTGAAAAAAGGCTCAAAAATCTTATCGAGATTCTCCGGAGCAATACCGCCGCAGTTGTCAGAAAACTGTAGCTCGACGTAGTTATCTTTTACTGCGCCACTAATAACAAGCCGGCAATCCTTTTCGACGTCGGCTGCATGTATGGCGTTTTCAACTAAGGCAAAAAATAGCTGCTCTATCTTTTCCTCGCTCGAATATATATTTGGGAGCTTGTCAAGACCCGTAAGGTCCAAGGTAATCTTTGCTTGCCGGGCACTTTCATTAAACAATTCTATTGTTCTCTGAGCAACAGCCTTCAAATCCACCTGCCCTGCGGCTCTTTCTGAGGATTTCCTGACAGCACTGCGAAACTTCTTCGTAATTGATGTGACTTTTGAGACTTCTGCTAACACATCCTTAAGCTTGTTATCAACAGTCCCCGGACATGGTGCTTTTTCCAGCTCCGTCAATACATTCTCGATTAACAAAGTAATGACGGTCAGAGGTTGAGTTAGCTCATGGGCCAAACCTGCACCCAAAGTGCCCAGCGAGGCTAATTGTTCGGCACGAGCCATTTTCTGCCTGTAATCATCGAACTCTTTTTCCCTTTGCTTTAATTCGGTGATGTCCCTGGTAACTGCGAGAATTCCGGTAGGCTGTCCGTTACTATCTTTCAATAAGGTAACGGAAATATATGTAGGAAACGCTGTTCCATCTTTTTTGACATGTCCTATTTCATCCGCCCAGAAACCCTGGGTTTTTATCTGATGTATACGAGCCTTTAATGTATCCGTCTGCTCTTCGTTATGCAACTTCGCAACCGGCATTCCAATCATTTCTTCAGGAGTGTAATCGTGCATCCGAGCATAAGCTTTGTTGACGTACAACAGCCTTGGTTCTAAGTCTCCTATTGCTATACCGTCAATTGACTGTTCGATTGCGGAACTAAGCGCTCGTATTTTTTCCTCGGTCTTTTTGCGGTCTGTGATGTCTCTTATTACTCCACAAAGGACTCTTCGTCCCCCAAGCTCAAAAGTGCCGGCAGATATCTCGACAGGGAACACAGTTCCATCTTTTTTTCTGTGATAGCGAACCGGGATTCTGTGGAGTTTTCCTTCAAGTATTTGGTTAATAGACTCGTTCGTCTTTTCAGGTTCAGCAGTGATGTCTGATTGTTTTAAGTTGAGAAACTCTTCTCGGCTGTATCCATAAAGCTCTTCGCAGGCTTTATTAATCTCCACAAACTGTTTTGTTTCAGTGTCAAAGAGCCATATCGCATCCGTTGTTGTTGAAACAACCTGCCTGTATTTTTCTTCTGATTCTTGCAGCTTCTGCTCTGCTTTCTTATGCTCGGTAATGTCCCAGAAAATGCCTAATACTCCAATGATATTACCTTGCCTATCTTTGACAGGCGTTTTGACTGTATGGACGATGAATTCTTGGCCTTCTTGGATGTATTTTTCTTCGATGTCTTTTGTCCAGCCTAATTCGATAATTTGCTTATCGTCAGCCCTGTACTTCTCAGCCAATTCCTTGGGGAATAAGTCGTAGTCTGTCTTTCCGACAATTTCCTCGGCCTTGATCTTGAAATCCTTGGCGAGATTCTCGTTGCAGGACAGGTATACCGAGCTTCTGTCTTTAAGGAATATCTTCTGAGGGAGATTTTCAAGAAGTGTTCTGTTCTTATCTTCGCTGGCCCGGAGTTTCTGCTCTATCTTCTTACGTTCTGTGATGTCCCTTACAATGCCAAATATGCTGTTTACTTTATTATTTTCGAAAATAGGAGCAACGCTAACTTCAACAGGTACTGTTCTGCCGCTTTTGTGAACAAGGTTTATTTCGATGTTCTGGTGTGATTTTCCTTTGATAGCTTCCTTAAATAAAGCCTGTGCTTTTGGAAGGTCGGATGGTGAGATAATACTGGCGAAATTTTGTCCTTGTCTTTCTTCTGGAGCATATCCAAGGATACGTTCAACGGCTGGAGAGCAATAAATGGTTGTGCCATCTATAGTTGTCTGAAAGATATAATCAAGACCGGTTTCCGCCATTAGGTGAAGCCGCCCTTCGGTCTGCCGCGTTGCTTCCTGTGTTTTTTTTCGTCCGGTGATATCTTGCACTATACCTTCGTAGTACAAAATTTTTCCCGACTCATCGCGGATGGCCCTTGCATTTTCGATAATAAAAAGGAGAGTCCCATCGCGTTTTATCCATGCAGACTCCAGTCCAACAACCTTTCCGTCTTTTTCGATAAGGTCTTTGAATGCTGAGCGTGGATAGCCTTGTGCAAATCCCTCTTTTTCCAGGTCTCGCTGCGAAAGCTCTTCAAAAGATGAATAGCCCAGCATTTGGATAAGAGCCGGATTAGCCATAATGATTCGGCCATCGGGAGTGGTTCTGTATATTCCTACAGGGGTGTTCTCAAAAAGCTCTTTGAATTGACTTTCGAAGTTCTGATGTGCCTGATTCGCTTGTTCGAGTTCGCAGATACGTTGGCGCAAAGCGTTCAACTCTTGTAGCAATTCCGCTTTGCTTTTACGCTCCTCCGACATTATGTTTTCTGCTCCCTCCATTAATACCTTATTGTCTCCTGCTCACTCGGTCTTGGAAAATTACAAATATGGCCGCAAGTGCTTTGCTGTAAGTTGGTTAACTACCATCATAAGTACCAAAGACAATAAGATAGTATATTGGGCTCCAATAAAGAAATCAAGAAAAATACCATCCATTTTTCCGCAATTTACTTTTCGTGACCGGCATGGAAAGCAGCCATTGTGACCCATAAAAAAGCGGGTGGCGGGAATCGAACCCGCGTGACCAGCTTGGAAGGCTGGGGCTTTACCCCTAAGCTACACCCGCAAAACAATCATTTATTATTGGGCGGATTCAACTCACAAGTGCAACAAGTGAATCCTTCTGGGTTAACGATTTATAAAATACCTCATTTGGAGTTTTAAAGCCAAGAGATTTTCTGGGTCGGTTATTCAGGCGAGTCATCACAAAG
>Ga0315541_1003023_pt1 | contig 13313 bp, 5 predicted proteins | sample SalMarSW160190MG_FD_203095 | JGI IMG/M metagenome (GOLD analysis project Ga0315541, IMG submission 203095) | Salt marsh sediment microbial communities from the Plum Island Ecosystem LTER, Massachusetts, United States - Salt Marsh Sediment SW1601-190 ...
CGCGCAGGACCGCCGGGTCCTGCTCGGCGCCCTCCCGGGCCGGGCTCCTCAGGACGTACCACCCCAGCGCCGGGACGCACAGGAGGGTGAAGAGGAGAGACCCCACGAGGGCCGCCGAGATGGCGAAGCCCATGGGGCGGAACATGATCCCCTCGGTGCCCCGCAGGGTGAAGATGGGGAGGAAGACCAGGATGATGATGAGGATGGCGAAGAGGATGGGGCGGCTGACCTCCTCGCCGCTCCGCACCAGCGCCTCCACCCGGTCGGCCCCCTCCTGGAGATGCCGGTAGGTGTTCTCCACGAAGATGATGGCGGCGTCGGCGATGAGCCCGATGCCGATGGCCAGCCCGCCGAAGGACATGAGGTCGGCCGCCAGCCCCATCCGCTCCATCACGATGAAGGCGAAGAGGACGGAGAAGGGGAGGGTCACCACGGTGAGGAACGCGGACGGGAGGTGCCCCATGAAGAGGAAGAGCACCCCGACCACCAGGACGACGCCCGCCGCGAGGTTCCAGGCCACGGTGCGGAAGCACGCCTTCACGAAGGAAGCCTGGTTGTAGAAGGGGACGACGCGGACTCCTTCGGGGAGGGAGGCGTTCACAGCCTCCATCCGCTCCTCCAGCTCCTCGATGACCCGGGCGGTGTTGGAGCCGAAGAGCTTGAGGACCATCCCCACGACCTTCTCGCCCTCCCCGTTGGCCAGCGCCGCGCCCCGGCGGATGGCCGGGAGCACCTCGACGCGGGCCACGCTGGAGAGGTAGACCGGCGTGCCCTCGCGGTAGGCCACGACGATGCGTCGCAGGTCCTCCACGTCCTGTACCAGGCCGATGCTGCGGACGATGTACTCCTCCTGGCCCCGGGTGATGAAGCCGGCGGCGGCGTTGCGGTTCCCGCCCCCGATGCGCTCCATGAGGTCGGCCAGGGTGAGGTCGTAGGCCAGGAGGGCGTTGGGGTCCGCCAGGACCTGGAACTGCTTCACGTCCCCGCCCATCCCCAGGACCTCCGAGACCTCCGGGACGGCCTTGAGCTCGTACTTCACCAGCCAGTCCTGGAGGGTGCGCAGCTCCATGAGGGAGGTCCCCTCCGGGCCCTCCAGGTAGTACAGGTAGACCATCCCGAGCCCGGTGGCGATGGGGCCCAGGAAGGGCTCGCCCGCCTGGGCGGGCAGGTCGGCCTGGATCTCGTGGAGTCGGGGGGCCAGCACCTGGCGCGCCCAGTAGATGTCGGTCCCCTGCTCGAAGTACACGTTCACGAGGGAGAGGCCGTAGGTGGAGATGCTTCGGATCCGCTCCACCCGGGGGAGCCCCGACATGGCCGCCTCCACGGGGATGGAGACGAGCTGCTCCACCTCCTGGGGGGCGAGCCCCTCCGCTTCGGTGTAGACCTGCACAAGCGCCGGGGAGGGGTCGGGAAAGACGTCGATGATCAGGGAGCGGTAGGCCAGGATCCCCAGGACGCACACGACCAGCGTCAGCCCCAGGACCAGGAGGCGGTGCCGCACCAGGAAGCGGATGGAGGCGCCGATCATGTCCGCTCCTCAGTGGACGTGGGCGTGCCCGCCCGCGCTCTTGGTCAGCTCCGCCTTCAGGAGGAACGCCCCGCGGAGCGCCACCGCCTCGGATCCGTCCAGCCCCTCCAGGATCACCTGCCCCTCGGTGAGGACCTCTCCCGGCACCACCTGCCGCACCTCGAACACACGGTGCTCCTCCCCGGGCTCGGGCGCCCGCTCCACGAACACCACGCTGTGGCCTTCATGGAGCTGGACCGCGTCGGGCGGGACCACGATCCTCTCCACTCCCGGCGACCGCACCCGGAGGAAGCCCTGGACGTACATGTTCGGCTTGAGGGTGCGGTCGCCGTTGGGCACCTCCACCCGAACCCTCACGGTGCGGAGCTGCGGGTCCACCTGGTCGGCGATGAAGGTGATGCGGCCGGGGAAGTCGCGCCCGGGGATGAGGGCTGTGCGGATCACCACCTCCGCCGACGGGTCCAGGTGGGGAATCTGGTGCTCGTACGCGTCCAGCCAGGCCCAGAGGACGGAGAGGTCCGACACGGTGAAGAGGGTGTGGCCGGGCTCCACCGGCTCGCCCAGCACGGCGTGCCGCTCCAGGACCACCCCGCCCAGGGGCGTCCGGATGGGGAGGAGGGGATCCACCCGCGCGCCCGCCCCGGAGGCCGCCTCGCCATCCACTCCCCCGGCCAGCGCGGCCATCCCCTCCTCGGTGACGCCCAGCGCCCTCAGGATCCCCTCGGCGGCCCGCAGGTCCGCCAGGTGCTCCTCGTAGACAGCCTGGCGGCGGAGGAACTCCCGCTCCTCCAGGGCACGGCTCTCCCGCAGCACCCGTGCCCGCTCGGAGTCGGCGCGGGCGAGCTCCGCCTGGGTGAGGGCCTGGAGGTAGTCGGTCTGGGCCCGGGCGAACTCGGGGGCGTTCAGGGTGGCCAGCGGCTGGCCACCCTTCACCCCGCTCCCCAGGTCCACGTGCACCGCGGCGATCTGCCCCGGCACCAGCGAGGCGATGCGGGCGGTGCGGTTGTCGTTGGTCCCCAACACCCCGGGGAGGACGAGCTCCGCCGCGGTCGTCGTCCGCGCCGGGGGGCCGACCTCCACCCCCCATGCCTGGGCGTCGGCGGGGGCCACGTGCACCTGCTCGGCCTCACCGGCACCGTGGCCGTGCCCCTCCTCCGCCCCTCCGCCCGCCGGCGTTCCGGGGGGGCGGCAGGCGAGGAAGACGAGCGCGACGGGGAGGATGACGCGGCCGGCGGCGGAGGGACGCGCCGGGCGCGCACGTTGCTCTGTCGGTGTTCTGTGGCTCAAAGGACTCCTCCCCCTGCGGCCAGCTCCAGGGCTGAACGCTCCACGTTCCAGTCGTGGAGCGCCTGGAAGTACTGGATCTGGATGGAATGATAGGTGCGCCGGGCGTCCAGGTACTCGACCAGGGAGATCTCCCCCTCCCGGTAGCTGGTGTCGGCGATCTCCATGCTCGCCTCCGCCTCCTCCAGCAGTCCCTCCTGGAAGAGCTGGAGGGTGCGGCGGTTCACGCGGAGGTGGTTGAGGTGGATCAGGATCTGGGCTTCCAGCTCCATCCGCAGCGCCTCCTGGGAGCGCTCCGCCGCAAGCACGCGCTGGCGATCCCGCTCCAGGGCGGCCCGGGACTGGTTCCAGAGAGGGATGGAGATCCCCACCCCCAACCTGCGGATATCCCCGTCCAGCGCCCGCTCGGTGCTCCCGGAAAGGACCGGGTCCGGGAGCCACCCCAGCCGGCTCCCCTTCATGGCGTGGCGGGCCGCCTCCACCTCCCGAGTTGCCCGGAGGAGGGCAGGGTGGCCGGGGAGCGCCCGGGCCACCAGATCCGGGAGCGCCGGCTCGGGAGCGTCGGCCCGGAGCTCCCCGGCGAGGACGAAGCCCTCGGGGAGGACATTCCCCAGGAAGGTGTTCAGGTGGCGCCGGTACTGGTCCAGCTCCATGACGGCGGCCTCGGCCTCGTTCACCGCCCGCATGTGCTCCACCCGCAGGCGGATGGCCTCCAGCTCCTTCACCTCGCCCACCCGGGCCCGGTTCTCCATGAGCTCCCGGATCCCGGCCAGCGCCTCCTCGTTCAGTCGGGAGAGCTCGGCCAGGCGCTCCAGGTAGAGGATGCGGAAGTAGTGCAGCCGGACCTCGTGCTCCACTTCCAGCGTCCCTGTGCGCACGTCCTCCCGGGCGGCTTCGGCCAGGGCGTCCAGGGCGCCCAGCCGGTAATGGCGGCGGAAGGGGTTCTCCAGGCTCTGGCGGACCGCGTACCCCTCCACGGTGCGGCCGGCCCCGCCCTGGTGGGGCTCGCCCGTCCCCCTGCCGTACTCCACCTCGGGATTGGGAAGCCGCCCGGCATCCCGGCGCTCCGCCACCTGCGCCCGGGCCTCGGCCCGCAGGGCCTGGACGGTGGGGTTCCGCTCCCGCCCCAGGCGAAGGAGGTCGTCGAGGGTGAAGACCTCCTGGGCCGGAGCGCCGGCCGGGAGCGCCAGCGCCAGGAGCAGGGCGGGAAGAAGCGCGCGGCGCGCGGGCATGCGGTGCATCACGGGCTGGGCGTCTCAAAGGGACGGGAATTCCGACGACACCGAGAGGGGGAACGCACGGTAGACGGTGCCGGGGTGTGAAGCAAGGTGATCCGAGCCCGGACGGGCCGGTGAGGCGGGTGAGCTTTCGTCGCGACCCGGACGCGCTAGAATTGGGGGCGCCACGAAGCCCCTGTAATGGAGCGATGCGTGACCGGAGTCCCCCCGGAGCCCGGGAGTGAAGCGAAGAAAGGCGGCGTGCCTGGCTTCGTGAAGGCCGTTTACTTCCTCCTCCTGCTGTACCTGTTCTTCGCTTCCATCGAGTTGATGAGCGAGGCGTTCAAGCTCGTGGGAAAAGGGTTCGCCGAGCAGCTCGTCTCGACTGCGGCCGACCCCATCGCAGGGCTCATCATCGGCTTCCTCGCCACCAGCCTCATCCAGAGCTCGTCCACGACGACGACCATCGTGGTGGGGCTCGTGGCGTCCGGGACGCTGAGCATCAGCGTGGCCATCCCCATCGTCATGGGGGCCAACATCGGGACGACCATGACCAACACCATCGTCTCGATGGGGCACGTGACCCGGTCACGGGAGTTCGAGCGAGCCTTCGCGGCCGCCACGGTGCACGACTTCTTCAACGTGCTCTCCGCCCTGACGCTCCTGCCCATCGAGGTGGTGTTCCACCCCATCCAGCGGACGGCCCAGGCCATCGAGCTGGCCTTCGAGGGCGCGGGTGGGTTGACGCTCGCCAGTCCCCTGAAAGTCCTGGTGGGACCGCCGGCCGTGTTCCTCGTGGAGAGCATCCCGCACCCGATTCTCCTGCTGATCCTCGCCCTCGGGCTGCTCTTCTTCGCCCTCTCCCAGATGATGAAGGTGATGCGGGGTGCCGTGCTGGACCGGCTGGAGGGGCTGTTCAGCCGGGTGCTCTTCCGCAACGACCTGGCCAGCTTCTCGCTGGGGGTGGTGACGACCGCCGCAGTGCAGAGCAGCTCGGCCACCACGTCCCTGGTGGTCCCTCTCGCAGGGACGGGGGTCCTGACCCTGCGGCAGATCTACCCCTATACGCTGGGCGCCAACATCGGGACCACCATCACCGCGCTGTTGGCGGCTTTCTCCACCGGACACCCGGCCGCGGTGACGGTGGCCGTGGCCCACCTCGTGTTCAACCTCATGGGGCTCACGATCTTCTATCCACTGAAAGCGGTGCCCATGTGGCTGGCCAAGAAGGCCGGCATCATCGCCGGGAAGTCCAAGGGAAACTCGGCCATGGTGGTCGCCGTGTATATTTCCCTGCACATCGTTCCCATCGTCTACCTCTTCACGCGCTGACGCGCAGACCGGACCAGCTGCCATGTGGAAGGACATCCTTACGCTCTTCAAAGGCTCCAACCTCTGCGAGGAGGCCTTCGACGAGGCCACCCTGATGCTCGAGACCTCCCGTGGGATGTACCGGGACGCCGTGGAGGCCCTGCACGCCCAGGGAAAGGCGGTGGCCGACATCTACCAGCGCGACCGGCACATCAACAAGTACGAGCGCAGCGTCCGCCGGAAGATCGTCACCCACTTCGCGGTGGCCACCAAGCCCGACGTGAACATGGGCCTGGTCCTCACCGCCATCGTCATCGACATCGAGCGCATCGGCGACTACACGAAGAACATGATGGAGCTGGCGGTGGCACTGGAGGCGCCCTTCGACGGCCTGGAGCTGGACGAAGACGTCCGGGAGTTGGAGGCCACCGTCAGCGGCATGTTCGAGGACGTGATCCCGGCGCTGCGGCACTCCGACGAGGCCCGGGCGAGGAGGGCCATGGAGGCCCACCTGAAGGTAGCCGAGGTGGTGGAGCGCGACACGTTGCTGCTCCGGGATTCCCGCGTGCTCGCCGGCCACTCGGGGCACGCGGTGACGGTGGCCCTCTACTTGCGCTTCCTCAAACGGGTGAGTGCGCACCTCAAGAACGTGGCCACCAGCGTGGTGAATCCCTACTACCGGATCGGCTTCCGGGAGAAGCTGGACGTCCCCGAGGGGAGGGGCTGAGGGCCTTACCAGAGGGTCCGCCCTCGACGGGTGTCGGGCAACTCCCGACCTCCGTGGAGGGATTCTCCCCCAACGGGTTCGGGTTCCCCCCGCTGGCCCGGGGCTTGCCTTTGAAGGATCGTTTCCCAGGTTGAGCCCTGGTGCGTCCGCCTGCCATCCCGGGACGGACCCGTCGGCCCCATCCCGTACCCCCGCTCCAGGTCCGAATCCTCCCCATGAGCCAACCCACCCAAGGCCTCGCCGGACTCGACGCCGAGTCCCTCGGCATGATCCTCGACTCCATCCGCGGTTTCGCCGAGGAGAACCTGCCCGACGACCGCCTCCTGGAGCTGGACCGGACCCACGAGTTCCCAGAGGAGACGGTGCGGGGCATGTGCACCGAGCTGGGTATCCAGCTCCTCTTCATCCCCGAGGCGTACGGCGGGATGGGGGCCGGCGCCTTCGACGTGTACCGGGTGTGCGAGCTCCTGGCCTCCATCGACCTGGCCGTGGCCACGGGCGTGTTCGCCACCTTCCTGGGGAGCGATCCGATCCTGTTCGGCGGCACCGAGGAGCAGAAGGCGCGCTGGCTCGGCGCCATCGCCGAGAGAGGGCTCCTCATGGCCTACGCCGCTTCCGAGCCCGAGGCGGGCTCGGACCTGGGGGCGCTGCGTACCACCGCCACCCCGGTGGTGGAGAACGGCGCGGTGACGAGGTACAGGATCAACGGCGCCAAGATGTGGATCACCAACGGCGGGTACGCCGACCTGTACTCGGTGCTGGTGCTGGCGCCTGGCGGCCCCACCTGGTTCATCCTGGAGAAGGGCGCCGATGGCCTCGACCACGGGGTCCCCGAGGACAAGCACGGGATCCGGGCGTCCAACACGGCCGCGCTCTCGTTCGCCGACGTGTTCATCCCCGCCGGGGACCTGGTGGGGCTGGTGGAAGGGCAGGGGCTGGTCCAGGCCCAGAAGGTGTTCGGCTACACCCGCCTCATGGTGGCCGCCTTCGGCCTGGGGGCCGGGTGGGCGGCGCTGGAGCGGGCGGCGCGCTACTCCACCACGCGCATCCAGGGGGGAGGCCCGCTCTCGCAGAAACAGGGGTTCACGCACAAGCTCCTCGTCCCCCACGCATGCGCGCTGGAGTCGGGCCGGGCCTTCATTGAGGAGACGGCCATGCGCCTCGATGCCGGCGAGGGTACGCTGAACACCGAGGGCGCCATCGCCAAGTACCTGTCCACCGAGGCGGGCAACGCCGCCGCCGACGCCGCCATCCAGGCCCTGGGGGGATACGGGTATGTGCGCGAGTACATGGTGGAGAAGATCCGCCGCGACGTGCGCATCACCACGATCTACGAGGGGACTTCGGAGATCATGGAAATGACCATCGCCCGGGACCGGTGGCAGATCCACCTGAAGACCCGTGGCCGCCACTATCACGACGAGGCCGTGGCGCTGGACGCCCTCCACGCCGCGTCGCCCACGGTGGGCGCCGACGTGGCGGCGGCGGCCTCCCGGTCGCTGGCCGAGCTGCTGGAGCGCGCCCGGGTGCGGCGCCTCACCCGCCACCAGCACGTCCTCTTCCGGTTGGGCGAGCTCATCGCCCGCGTGGAGGGCGCCGGCGCCCTGGCCCGCCGCGCCGCGGACGCGCTGGCCGGGAAGCTCCCGGAGAAGGGGGGTGGGCGGTTGGCGCCCGAGGGGCTGGCCGCCGCCAGCCGGGTGAACGCCCGGGACACGGCGGCCAGGCTGGCCGGAGAGGGGATGCGCTGGGCCATCGGCGCCGGCGGGGTGGGCCCCGCGGAGCGGGCGGCGTTCGAGCAGGCGCTGGGTCTCGCCGCGCTCCACGAGGCGCAGGCGGGGCTCATCGAGGACATGGACCGGGTCGCCGGGGCTCTCTACCAAAGCGTGGAGGCGTGAGCATGGAAGGGGACCGCCTTGTCGCCATCGTCGGGATGGGAAGCATCTTCCCCGACGCACCCGACACCACCGCGTTCTGGGCCAACCTGACCGCGGGGCGATACAGCATCAGCGACGTCACCGACCGCTGGGATCCGGCGCTCTACTACGACCCGGATCCCAAGGCGCCGGCCAAGACCTACTCGAAGATCGGCGGATGGGTGCGCGAGTATCCCTGGGATCCCATCGGCTGGCGCATGCCCATCCCGCCCCGGGTGGCGGCGCAGATGGACCTGGCCCAGCGGTGGGCCGTGGCCGCGTGCCGGGAAGCGCTCCTGGACTACGGCTATCCCCAGCGCCCCCTGAACCCCGAGAACGTGGGGGTCATCTTCGGGAACGCTCTGGGGGGCGACAACCACCTTCTGTCTTCGGCTCACATCCTCTTCCCCGAGTTCGGGGAGGAGCTGACCAAGGCTCCCTCGTTCCGCGCGTTGCCTGCGGAGGTCCGCAGCGCCGTCTTCGAGGAGATGCTCGCCGGGGTGCGCCACCGGCTCCCCGACATCACCGAGGACACCATGCCCGGTGAGCTCGGCAACATCGTGGCAGGGCGCGTGGCACAGCTGTGGGACTTCAAGGGCCCCAACTACATCACCGACGCGGCATGCGCCTCGACCCTGGCGGCCATGACGGGAGCGGTGCAGGGGCTCATCCAGCACGACTACGACGCGGTCCTCACCGGCGGCATCGACGCCAACATGAACGCGTCCACGTTCGTGAAGTTCTGCAAGATCGGCGCGCTCTCGGGCAGGGACAGCCGTCCCTACGCCGAAGGGGCCGACGGGTTCGTGATGGGGGAGGGGGCCGGCGTTCTCCTCCTGAAGCGCCTGGCCGACGCCGAGCGCGACGGCGACAGGATCTATGCCGTCATCGTGGGGATGGGTGCGTCGTCGGACGGAAAGGGGAAGGGCATCACCGCCCCCAATCCGGTGGGACAGAGCTTCGCCGTGGAGCGGGGGTGGCGCCGCGCCGGCACCGCGCTCCAGCCCGGCGACATGATCGAGGGGCACGGCACCTCCACCAAGGCGGGGGACGTGGCCGAGCTGGAGGTGCTGGACCGGGTCTTCGGGAGCCGGGGCCTCTCCGCGCAGTCGGTGGCCCTGGGATCGGTGAAATCCAACATCGGGCACTTGAAGTCCGGGGCAGGCGCCGCCGGACTGGTGAAGGCCTCGCTGGCGCTGCACCACAAGATGCTCCTTCCCAGCGCCAACTTCCCCGCGCCCAACCCGGCCTACGACTTCGCCCGATCTCCCTTCGAGGTGATCACACAGGCGCGCCCCTGGGAGAAGTCGGGCGGCGACGGGATCCGCCGGGCCGGCGTGAGCGCCTTCGGCTTCGGCGGGACCAACTTCCACTTCGTCCTGGAGGAGTACGTGCCCGGGCTGCGCCGGCCGAAGAAGGCGGTGGCGCAGGGCGCCGAGGTGGCGGGCGCTGGCGCCCCCGGCGCAGCGGCGCCCAAGCCCCCGCTCCGAGGCGCGCTCCTGGTGGGCGGTGCCGACGACGCTGCGGTGGCCGCGCGCCTGCGCGACGTGGCGGCAAGGGCGAAGACGGGGTGGGCGCCCCCGCCGGCGGCGCCCGCCGAGGCCGACCTGCGCTCCGACGTGCGCGTGGCGCTGGACTTCGGGGATGCCGGGGAGCTGGCGGAGCTGGCCGAGAAGGTGGTCGTGGCTCTGGAGGCGAAGGACGAAGGGCGCTGGAAAGCGCTCCGCAACAAGGGCGCCTACCTGGGCCGGGGCCCGACGCCGGGGAAGATGGCGTTCCTCTTCCCCGGGCAGGGGGCCCAGTACGTGGGGATGCTCTCCGAGCTCAAGGCCGCCGAGCCCATCGTGCAGGAAACGTTCGACGAGGCCGACCGGGTCATGACTCCCCTGCTGGGAGGCGAGTCCCTGAGCGCCAAGATCTTCGTGGATTCGAGCGACCCGGCGCGGGTGGCTGCGGCCGAGGAGGCCCTGAAGCAGACCGCCGTCACCCAGCCCGCCGTGCTCACCGTGGATGCGGCCCTGTCCCGCCTGTTCGCGGCGTGGGGGATCGAGCCCGACATGGTCATGGGGCACAGCCTGGGCGAGTACGGCGCGCTCGTGGCGGCGGGGGGGATGCCCTTCGCCGACGCGCTGGTGGCGGTGGCCGCCCGCGGCGATGCCATGACACGCCTCTCCCTGAAGGACAACGGCCTCATGGCGGCGGTGTTCGGCCCGCTGGAGCAGGTGAACGAGATCGTGGCAGCCGTGGAAGGCTACGTGGTGGTGGCCAACGTGAACTCCACCAAGGAGTGCGTCATCGGTGGTGAGACCGACGGAGTGAGGAGCGCCGTGGCCGCGCTCCAGGCCGCAGGGATGAGAGTGATCCAACTCCCGGTGAGCCATGCGTTCCACACCCGCATCGTGGAGCCGGCGGCGGCGCCGCTGCGCGACGTGCTGCGGGGGCTGGATCTGCGGGCGCCGCGGGTCCCCGTGGTGGCCAACGTGGATGCCGGGCTCTACCCCACCGGTCCCGATGCGCCGGAGAAGATGGTGGAGATCCTGGGCCGGCAGATCGGCTCGCCGGTGCAGTGGGTGAAGGCGCTGAACGCGCTGTACGACGCCGGGTGCCGGATCTTCGTGGAGATGGGCCCCAAGCGGGCCCTGTACGGGATGGCGGTGGACGTGGTAGGCGGCCGCGAGGGCGTCTCCGTGCTCTTCACCAACCACCCCAAGACCCCCGACGTGGTGCAGGTGAACCGGACGCTGTGCGGGCTCTGGGCCATGGGGCTGGGGAGGGGTGTGAGCGAGGAGCGCGTGGCGGTTCCCCACGCTCCGGCGGTCCCGGTGATGCGCGCCGAGGCTCCGACTGCGCCGGTGGTGCGCGCCGCGGCGTCCGCCCCGGCGGCGCCCGAGGACCGCTACGTCACCCTCGGGCGCATGTTCGCCGAGTTCCTGGACAAGAGCTTCGAGCTCTACTCCGGCGGAGGGGCCCGGGAGAAGGCACCTCCGCGCATCGGGATCACCGGCGTGGCGGTGGGACTCCCCGGGAGCCAGCGGGTCTTCGACGACGACACGCTGGAGAAGGTCATGCGTGGGGACGTGTTCATCTCGACGGTGCCGGAGAAGCTGCGCGACTCGGTCCTGGACCGGCGCATCACCCGCCTCGTGAAGAGCGCCGAGGGCGCGGCCCGGTTCGAGACCATCACCGATCCCGAAGACGTGATCAAGCTCGCCGGCCGTGCCGGCGAGCTCGACCTGGTTGCCCAGTACGGGTTCCCCGAGGACCGGCTGGGGGCCCTGGACTGGGCCACCCAGCTGGCCATCGCCGCGGGGATCGACGCCCTCCGGGACGCCGGGATCCCCCTGGTGCGCCGCTTCAGGACCGCGAGCACCGGGTCCAAGCTCCCGCTGGGATGGGGGCTTCCCGATGACATGCGGGACGATACCGGCATCGTCTTCGGTTCCGCTTGGCCAGGCCTCGACTTCTTCGTGCGCATCATCGAGAGCTTCTGGAGGGACAAGGGACGCCGTGACCGTCTGGCCGAGCTGCAGGCGTCCCGGGCCCTGGTGGACGACGGCCCTGCCGCGGTGGAGCTGGACGCGCGCATCGCGGCGCTGGGGGACGAGCTGGCGGCCCATCCGTATCACTTCGACCGCCGCTTCCTGTTCCAGGTGCTCAACATGGGGCACTCCCAGTTCGCCGAGTACATCGGCGCCCGGGGTCCCAACTTCGCCACGAACGGGGCGTGCGCCACGGGCACCCAGGCCGTGGCGCTGGCCCACGATCTCATCCGCCAGGGGCGTTGCCGCCGGGTCATCGTGATCACGGGCGACGACCCGACCACCGACGACCTGTTCCCGTGGTTCTCGTCCGGGTTCGTGGCCTCCGGGGTCGCGGCCACCGACGCCCGGGTGGAAGACGCGGCGGTCCCGTTCGACCGGCGCAGGCACGGCCTCATCATGGGGATGGGCGGCGCCGCCCTGGTGGTGGAGGAGCTGGACGCCGCCGCCGAGCGCGGCATATGGCCCATCTGCGAGATCATGGGCACCGTGGTGGCGAACAGCGCCTTCCACGGCAGCCGCCTGGATGTGGATCACATCGTCGGCAGCATGGAGAAGCTCGTCAGCGAGTTCGAGGCACGCTGGGGGATCAGCCGCCGCGAGCTGGCGAGGGAGGCGGTGTTCGTCTCCCACGAGACGTACACGCCCGCCCGGGGCGGCAGCGCCAGCGCCGAGGTGCACGCGCTCCGCAAGGTGTTCGGCCCCGACATGGACTCCATCGTGGTGGCCAACACGAAGGGGTACACCGGCCACGCCATGGGCGTCGCGGTGGAGGACTCTCTGGCGGTGAGGATGCTGGAGACGGGGATCGTGCCCCCGGTGCCCAACTTCCGCGAGGTGGACCCCGACCTGGGCAGGCTCAACCTGTCGAAGGGCGGGAGCTACCCGGTGCGCTGGGTGCTGCGCGTGGGGGCCGGGTTCGGGTCCCAGATCGCCATGAGCATCCTGCGCTGGACACCGCCCCCCGACGGCCAGCGCCGCGCCATCTCCGATCTCGGGTTCCACCACAGGGTGGCCGACCCGGGTGCGTGGGCGGCATGGCTCGCCCGGGTGACAGGGTACCCGGCGCCGGAGCTGGAGGTGGTGCAGCGCACGCTGCGCGTGAAGGATCAGGGGGCGCCGGCAGCATCCACGGCACCGGCCGAGGTGCGGCGGGCCGCAGTGCCGCCTGTTGCGGTGGCGCAGGCGATGCCGGTGGCCGCGGAGGAGCGTGCGGTGGCACCCGTGGTTGCTCCGCCTGCCGTGGCCCCACCCCCGGTGCCTGCGGCGCCCGCCGCCGATCCGGTGGCGGAGCGCGTGCTGCAGATCGTGGCCGAGCAGACAGGATATCCGCCGGATATGCTCGCCATGGACCTGGATCTCGAGGCGGACCTGGGCATCGACACGGTGAAGCAGGCGGAGATGTTCACCGCCATCCGTGCCGCCTATGACATCGAGCGGGACGACAACCTGGCGCTCCGGGACTACCCGACGCTGGGCCGTGCCATCGAGTTCGTGTACGAGAAGCGGCCGGACCTGAAGGGGGTGGCTGTGGCGGATGTCGCGGCGCCTGTCGCTCCGGTTGCGGCCGCGACAGCGACCGTGTCACAGGCTGCGGCTGCGGTCGCCGCCGCTGCAGCACCGATCGCCGCCGCGGTGGGCTCTGCCGAGGCCGCGCCTGCTGCCGGGCCCACCGATCCCGTTGCCGCCCGCGTCCTGCAGATCGTGGCCGAGCAGACAGGATATCCGCCGGATATGCTCGCCATGGACCTGGATCTCGAGGCGGACCTGGGCATCGACACGGTGAAGCAGGCG
>Ga0315541_1003024_pt1 | contig 13308 bp, 7 predicted proteins | sample SalMarSW160190MG_FD_203095 | JGI IMG/M metagenome (GOLD analysis project Ga0315541, IMG submission 203095) | Salt marsh sediment microbial communities from the Plum Island Ecosystem LTER, Massachusetts, United States - Salt Marsh Sediment SW1601-190 ...
ATAGGTCGCGCTGGCAGTGTTCGTCCGTCCACCCGCCACCGTTCCATAGGCTGCGTCGGCGGTATTCTCGAATCCACCTCCAACGGTTGCTCGGTCTCCACTGGCAGTGTTGTAAAACCCACCCGCCACGGTTGCATAGGTCGTGTCGGCGGTGTTGTGAGATCCACCTCCGACAGTTGCACACCCTCCACTGGCTATGTTGCCCACTCCACCTCCCACAGAGCAGTACTTGTAATTCTGTCCGCTCGTGCCGGTGGTGCAAGCTACTCCCAGGTTCACATGGGTGGAGTCCGCATTCCCGTAAAGCGTATTACCGTATCGAGCAATGCCCCAGCCACCGCCGGTGGTAACAGTCGTGTCAGCACCATCGGTTATGCGGAATATCCAAGGACTACCAGAACCGCCTCCTCCCCCAAGCGCATAATCAGCGGTGTCCGCCCACTGCGCTCGGTAGGCATAACCCACGCTGGTAAATTGTATGCGCGGCATGGTATCGTCATCCACCTGAACCTCCAGCCAGTACTGTTGGGAGAAACTCAGAGTGTCAATGGGAACGTTACTTCCCAGAATCACGTTGAATAAACCATTGGTGACCGGGACACCAGAATGCGTCTCCGTCCATTTTTGCGTGCCCCCGGTGGTGTCATCGTAAATCCTGAAGATGATATTGGGGTTGCCGTCTATGGGATCGCCCGAATCATCCGTCAGCATCCCCTGGTAGTTTATCAGCTTGGGTATTTCAGCCAAGCTCAAGCTGGCCAGAAAAACCAAGATAATTATAACTGAAAACATAAAGAACCGGAACACGGAAAGCCTCCTTTGAGGTTAAAGGTTAAATTCTTTTCGACAATTAAGGGAGATTTTCTATTCTTGGCAAGGAAATTTTAGTTCGTCACGGACGCCCTCGTCCATAACACTCAATAGTGCCCTCAGCCCATTTGGGCCTTAACACCCAAATCTGACTCAAGTCAGCTAGAACAAGGTCTCTCCCACAAGCGGACAGGGGACCCCGGTTATTTGCTTTCTAATGCTTCAATTCTTCTTTTCAATCCTTCATTTTCTGCCTTAAGCTCTTTGCTCAGTTCCAAAAGGTAGAGCGAAACCAACTCGTATTTGATCGCATCCGGCTTGCCATCTCTATAGGTGACCAAGTTGCTTAGACCCAATTGGTTAAATTCCTCTGCGATAAAACCGATGTTCGTTTCTCCGCTTACCTTATCCACAAAAGACTTCGGCTCAGCCCGCAGGATTTTGGCAAAATCCTCCTTCAATGGTTGGATGTCTTCCTTATACCTGTCGGAGGAGCCATAGTAGTAAAGGCGGTTGTTGTACCAGCGAACAGTATTCCCACTGGTTGTGCCGGTCATGGAATTGATATTGACGTAGCCACCAATATTGGTGAGCCCTCCATCATTCTGGAGATACAAAGTTGACGTGGTGGTTCCGCTCCCCTTCGCCATAATCTCATTATTATCCATGGCAAGGTGATAAGCGGTGGAAGAGCCGATAATCACATAACCGGAGTTTTCCACGGTGCCTTCAGCATCGGTTCCTTGATCCACATGCAGTTTTACTTGGGGAGGGACTTCGATGCCCAGCTTACCGTGAGTGAACACATCACCGAGGAAATAGCCTCCCCAGTTTATGGCTCCACCCGATGCAGAACCGTACACAGCGTAGTTTAGGCCAGAACCAGTTGCCACACCGCACACACCACGGTTAAACACATCGGAATTTGAAGCTCTGCCATAGACACCGGTTGAGGAAGGGGGACCCGCGCCAGACCACCTATAGGCCAAACGACTCTCCACAGAATCGCTATTTGTCACTTTGACCCCATACCAATCATCACCCGACTCGCCTTCGTAATGATGGCACAGTTTTACGTCCATATCGCCCTGCACGACTTCCACCTTGCTCGCGGGACTAATCGTCCCCATGCCGACACTATCTGTGATAGTGGTCAGTCGCACTACCGTCCCATCATGTGTCCAACCACCACCGGTCGGTGCGGTTACAGCCACAGATGCAGTATCCGCCACCATAGCCCGATACGCATAGCCCACGCTCGTAAATTGCAGACGTTCGGGCATGGTGTCGTTTTCCACCTGAATCTCCAACCAATACTCCTCTGAGAAATCCAGGTCTATCCCGCCGCTCTGGCTTCCCAGAATCACGTTGAACAATCCGTCGGTAACCGGGACCGAAGAATGGGTCTCATCCCATCTCATCGTCCCGCCTGACGAAGCATTATAAATCCTGAAGGTGATGTTGAAATCTCCGTCCAATGGTTCGTCGGAGTTGTCGGTCAACATCCCCTGGTAGTTGATCAGCTTGGGTATTTCAGCCAAGCTCAGGCTGGCGAGGGAAACCAGGATGATCAAGCCCGAGAAGAGAACGAAGCGCTTCATCACAGACCTCCTTTGAGTTGGGTTGAGGTTAGACTTTTTCAGCAATAAAATGGAATCATCTCTCAATGGCAAGAAAAATATCCTATTCCCCCTCTTCCCCAGGGGACGAGGAAGCGGCTCTTCCCTCCCTTGACGGGAGGGAATAAAAGGGAGGGTGAAGGAATCGTAGGGCAAATCCCCCTTTTGTAAAAGGGGGACACAGGGGGATTAGTATGCTCCTTTGCGCCAAAGACGGATCTGCCTCCGACAGATACTTCGGGTCGGAGCTTTCGCGCGGGCGATCCACGAATTGCCCGTACAGAGGTAACGGAAGAGGCGTCCGTCACCAAAACGAGGAAGCCCGCCGCAACGCTTTCAACTCTTTACTCTCTATTTCCCTCTCTCCAGCTCCGCAATCTTCTGGCTTAACTCTTCGACTATCTGCCTCAACTCCTGATTCTGCTGAATTAGTGCTTTTACCCCGGCCAAGGATACACCTGCCACGTCGGCTGCTGCCAGGTATTTGTCCTCGATGGTACCGTTCTCTCTCGCAGTGCCCACTGCAAAGATTTGCGCGAAATCCTCGGCGTAGGGACCAATATGCCTGCCACGTGAGCCCTTGTATCGCCAGGATTCAACTGGCAAATTGGAGATCTGTGCTAAGATTTGTTCGGCATCAAGCGACTCAAAATCGGTTTTGACAGTTCTACTGCTGGCGTTGGTCCAAACGCCGTCAGCAGTCAGATGCGCTCCATTCCCGTTGGTCGCATCGGTTCCGACATGGATGGGGTAATCTATTCCGCCATCGCGGTCGTCCCGGTTGATGCCCAGCCTGCCGGAATTATCGCCGTCAAAGAAAACCACCTGGTAGCTGGTATCCAGGTAAACTCCCTCCCCGAAAGCCATAGAGTGATCGGCGTCTACGGTTAGAGTGTCCTTATATCCTCCACAAATCACGGAAAAGGCGCCATCATTGTCATTGCCATGCCCCCCGAGGACTGTGGCGAACATAGAAGTAGCAGCGTTGTAAGATCCGCCGCCCACAAAAGCCGCGCTGTCATTATCCCAGTCACCAGCATTGTTTCCAATCCCGCCGGCCACGGTGCTCCAGCGGCCGACAGCGGAGTTCAAGAATCCACCTGCCACTGTGGTGTACTGTTCACTGGCGGTATTGGATTGTCCCCCGCCGACCGTCGAATACAGGGAGGTAGCTTCGTTGGCATATCCTCCGGCAATTGTGGCGCAGGTATTACTGGCGATGTTATAGCGTCCTCCGCCGATGGCAGCCCAGTTACCGCTGGCGTTGTTTTCTCTACCTCCGGTCACTGTGGCAAATTGACCAGTAGCCGCATTATCATAACCGCCACCAACGCAAGCAGCGGTGTCCGTTGTCTGGTCACCGGCTAAGTTGGAATAACCGGAGAAAGCACCTGCATAGACACCTCCTGCCGTGTTTTGAAGGCCCCCGCCGACTGCGCCATAAGTGCCGCCGGCAGCGTTTCCGGACCCGCCGCCTATGGTCGCTCGGAATCCGCTGGCAGTGTTTGCATATCCGCCTCCCACGGTTGCCTCGCCGTTAATGGCGCTGTTGCTCCGTCCGCCGCATACGGTTGCATGGTCGAAGCTGGCGTCGTTGTACTGCCCACCACCCACAACCGTGCCCTCACCGCGGGCGGTGTTACCTATTCCTCCGCTTACGGTGCAGTATTTATAATTTTGTCCGTCAAATCCCGTGACGCCTGACACTCCAAGATTTACATGGGTGGAGTCCCTGTTGCCATAAAGGACGTTGCCATATCGGGCAATGCCCCAGGCGCCGCCGGTCATAAGAGTGGTGTCGGCAGTGTCGGTTATATGGAACGTCCAATCATTGTCGCCTCCTCCCCCTGCCGCAAGAGCATAATCGGCTGTGTCTGCCATTTGCGCCCGGTAGGCGTAGCCCACGCTGGTGAATCGTATGCGGGGCATGGTGTCGTCATCCAGTTGAACCTCCAGCCAGTACTGTTGGGAAAAACTCAGAGTGTCAATGGGGACGTCACTTCCCAGAATCACGTTGAATAGACCATTGCTGACCGGGACACCGGAATGCGTCTCCGTCCATTTTTGCGTGCCCCCGGTGGTGTCATCGTAAATCCTGAAGACGATATTGGGGTTGCCGTCTATGGGATCGCCCGAATCATCCGTCAGCATCCCCTGATAGTTTATCATCTTGGGAATCTCAGCCAAACCTACATTGGCCAGAAAGACCAAGATGATCAAACCTGTCCACCACAGGCGCCCGCCCGCCATCCGTCGGGCAGGTATCTGCCTCTGGCAGAAAAGAAGAATAAAGCGTTTCATCACAAACCTCCTTTGGGTTGGGTTGAGGTTAGACTTTTTCAGCAATAAAATGGAATCTTCTCTCAATGGCAAGAAAAATATCCTATTCCCCCTCTTCCCCAGGGGACGAGGAAGCGGCTCTTCCCTCCCTTGACGGGAGGGAATAAAAGGGAGGGTGAAGGAATCGTATGGCAAATCCCCCTTTTGTAAAGGGGAAGACAGGGGGATTAGAATGCTCCTTTGAGCCAGAGATGGATCTGCCTCCGACAGATACTTCGGGTCGGAGGTTTCGCGCGGGCGATTCATGAATTGCCCTTACCCAGGTAACAAACGAGCCGTCCGTGCTCAAAAGGATATTTGACTGGATGCAAAAAAACAAGGGCGGAGGTTTGTCTCCGCCCCAGATATCTTGTCAAGCTTGGAGTGTCTGCCTTTGGGCAGACCAGGACACTAGATTATCGATTATCTACCGGCCCTTCTCCTTTTGGTCAATGTAGTTTATGCCCATGGTCTCCGGCAGATCGTAGGCCTTCGGATGCAGGTATTTTCCGCGTTGCTCAACCGGCTTCTCCTCTTCCACCGGAATTCGGTTCTTCTCTGCGAACGCATCCTGCCGAATGCCCGTCACCTGCCAGGAGACCTTCAGACCCGGTTCTCCGCCCGCAATCTCAAAGCTGTTGCCGGATATTTCGCGCGCAACGTAGAGGTTCGGACCTGGTTGTCCGATAGCTGTAAGCTGGTAGCGGAAATCGCGGTTCAGCGCTTCGAACCACTCCGGCAAGTCTATTCGCGCCTCGCCGCTGCCATCCAGCACAACGTTCCCGTTGTAAACATTCATCATGTCCGGAGACTCCACAAAGGAGTGATATAGGTATTTGTTCTCCGGGTCAAGAGGATGATCGATCTTGAAGGACCCGCTACCTTTGCTGAGGTGTCCCACGACATGAAGGCTGTCGGCGATGTAGACGGCGCCATCCAAGTATGCTGCCAGGTCTCCACTTGCACCAGCGTATATAGCGGGACTCGTTCCGTAGTTGACTGCATAGAGAGCTCCCCAGTGAGTTCCCTCTGACACGTTGGCATAAGCCCTGAGTCCATCACCACCGCCAGTCTGGTTGTCGAAGAGTGCCCCATATGAGCTCAAGCTGGCTATCATCCTCATACCTCCGGATGCTCGCACGGCAAATTGATTCTCTCTCTCTGAGCTGAAATCTCCATCGGTGCTATCGGCCCAGACGAAAGAACCATCGTGAAGAGCCCTCGCCTTCCGCCCGGCGGCAAAGCTGAAGTCACCTTCTGCGGTGTTGTCGTAGCCCCCCGGAACGGTCGACCATTTTCCGTTGGCTTCGTTGCTGTAGCCCCCGCCGACCGTAGCCTCGAGGTTACCTGCGATGTTCGCAGTACCCCCACCGACCGTCGCCCGCGCGCTGTCGGCGCTATTCATGTAACCCCCACCAACAGTGGCGTTGACGCCATATGCCACGTTATCCCAACCCCCAGCGACCGTGGCTTCAGCGCCGGAGGCGACATTACCGACACCCCCACCGACCGTGGCCCACCAGCCGCCAACTGTGTTGTCCGAGCCCCCACCGATTGTGGCCCAGGCGCTGTCAGCCTTGTTCCCGGAGCCTCCACCGACCGTGGAGTACCCGCCGCCGGCTTTGTTGCCATGTCCGCCACTCACAGTAGAGTAATGATAATTTTGTCCACTGATGCCGGTGGTGCAGGACACACCAAGATTTACCATGGTGTGGGCATAATCGCCATAAAGCACATTACCGGCGCCTCCCCGGGCAATACCCCAGAGCTCATTTGTGTAGAGCACAGAATTGTCAACGTGCCAATTGGAGCCAGATCCGGGTGCCGTCGTCAGGGCGCTGTCTGCCACCATACATCGATAGGCATAGCCCACGCTGGTGAACCGCAAACGTTCGGGCATGGTGTCGTTGTTCACCTCAATCTCCAGCCAGTAATCTTCTGAGAAATCAAGATATATCCCACCGCTCTGGCTTCCCAGAATCGCGTTGAACAAACCCTTACTGACCGAAACCACGGAATGGTTCTCTTCCCATCTTTTGTCCCCTCCAGAGGGGGCATTGTAAATTCTGAAGAAGAGATCAAAATCCCCTTCCAAAGGCTCGCCCGAATCGTTGGTCAGCATCCCCTGGTAGTTGATCAGCCTGGGAATTTCTGCCAGACTTAAGCTGGCCAGAAAAACCAAGATGATTAAAACTGAAAGAATAATGAAACGGTACATCACAAACCTCCTTTGGTTTGGGTTGAAGTTAGACTTTTAAAACAATTAAATGGAATTCTTTATCGATGGCAAGAAAAATATCCTATTCTCCCTCTTCCCCAGGGGACGAGGAAGCGGCTCTTCCCTCCCTTGACGGGAGGGAACAAAAGGGAGGGTGAAGGAATCGTATGGCAAATCCCCCTTTTGTAAAGGGCAACACAGGGGGATTAGAATGCTCCTTTGAGCCAGAGACGGATCTGCCTCCGACAGATACTTCGGGTCGGAGCTTTCGCGCGGGCGATTCATGAATTGCCCCTATCCAGGTAACAAACGAGCCGTCCGTGCTCAAAAGGATATTTGACTGGATGCAAAAAAAACAAGGGCGGAGGTTTGTCTCCGCCCCAGGTATCTTGTCAAGCTTGGAGTGTCTGCCTTTGGGCAGATCAGGACACGAGATTATTGCTTATCTACCGGCCTTTCTCCTTTTGGTCAATGTAGTTTATGCCCATGGTCTCCGGCAGATCGTAAGCCTTCGGATGCAGATATTTTCCCCGTTGCTCAACCGGCTTCTCCTCTTCCACTGGAATTCGATTTTTTTCTGCGAACGCATCCTGCCGAATGCCGGTCACCTGCCAGGAGACTTCTAAACCGGGCTGACCCCCGGCGATCGCAAACCGATTGTTACTGATCTTTTCGGCTATATAGACTGGTGCGAACCCGCCGATACAGGTAAGCTGGTAGCGGAAATCGCGGTTTAGCGTCTCGAACCACTCCGGCAAGTCTACTCGCGCCTCGCCGCTCCCATCCAGCACAACGTTCCCGTTGTATACGTTCATCATGTCCGGAGACTCCACAAAGGAGTGATATAGGTATTTGTTGTCCGGGTCAAGAGGATGATCGATCTTGAAGGACCCGCTACCTTTGCTGAGGTGTCCCACGACATGAAGGCTGTCGGCGATGTAGACGGCGCCATCGAAATATGCTGCCAGGTCTCCGCTTGCACTAGCGTATATAGCGGGGCTTGTTCCGTAGTTGACTGCATAGAGAGCTCCCCAGTGGGTTCCCTGTGACACGTTGGAATAAGCCCTGAGTCCGTCACCACCACCCGCTTGGTTGTCCAAGAATGCCCCATATGAGCCATTGTTGGCTATCATCCTCATACCTCCGGATGCGCGGACAGAAAATTCGTTCTCGCTGCTTGAGCTGAAATCCCCATCCGTGCTATCGGCCCAAACGAAAGAGCCCCCGTGATTTGCCCTGGCCTTGCGCCCGGCAGCAAAGCTGAAGTTGCCTTGTGCGGTGTTATCATAGCCTCCAGGGACGCTGGACCATTTGCCGGTGGCTTCGTTGCTATAGCCCCCGCCGACTGTGGCTTGGTCGGCGTTGGCTTGGTTCAGCCAGCCCCCACCGACAATGGCTATGTAGCCGTCGGCTGTGTTCTCACTGCCCCCGCCGACTGTGGCTCGGTGACCGCTCGCCGTGTTGAACCCGCCCCCGCCGACTGTAGCGTAGCCACCACTGGCTTTGTTGGTCGAGCCTCCGCCGACTGTGGCCATGCCGCTGTCCGCTGTATTGTAGGTGCCCCCGCCGACCGTGGAATAACTCGCGGCTGCGCGGTTCCCAAGTCCACCGCCTACAGTGCAGAGAACATTGTTTTCTCCGCTCGCACCGGTGGTGCAAGCCACACCAAGATTCACCATGCTATAGGCTTGATTCCCATAAAGCACATTGTCAGCCCCGCCCCGGACAATACCCCAGTAGTCATTGGTGTAGAGCACAGAATTGTCAACGTGCCAATTGGAGCCAGATCCGGGTACCGTCGTCAGGGCGCTGTCTGCCACCATAGATCGATAGGCATAACCCACGCTGGTGAATTGTAAACGTTCGGGCATGGTGTCGTTGTTCACCTCAATCTCCAGCCAATATTCTTCTGAGAAATCCAGGTATATCCCGCCGCTCTGGCTTCCCAGAATCGCGTTGAACAAACCCTTACTGACCGAAACCACGGAATGGTTCTCTTCCCATCTCTTGTCTCCTCCAGAGGGGGCATTGTAAATTCTGAAGAAGAGATCAAAATCTCCGTCCAGCGGATCGCCCGTGTCGCTAGTCAACATCCCCTGGTAATTGATGAACCTGGGTATGTCCGCGGCAAAAGCCACCGAACAGAGGACCAACAGACATACTTCCACAAAGAACAGAACTTTTTTCATCTGTCCCTCCTGCTTGGTTAAAGGTTATGGTTTCTTGTCAACCTGCTATTCAAATTCTCGCAAGTTCAGCAAAGTGTATCTTTGTAACCCCCGGAGAAGATTTTGCGCCAGAACTCCAGAGGCATCAGAATCGCAGGTCGGGCAGTCCTGCAGAAGGCGGGACTGCCGGACAGTCTTCTAGTGGTTTTACTGCTTCTTCTCCAGCTTGGCTATTCTTTCCTCCAGTTGGAAAATATACAAAGTCTGTTCCTCGATCTTCTCCAACATTTGGATCAGAAGCTCATCAATCTTGAATCCTTCATTCTTCTTCACCTCTTCTGCCGATACGACATTGGGAAGACACTTGTGCTCGCGCACGTATTTCTTCAGCTCCTCCAAAGACATGAGCTGGTAATCCGGCTCGAACACGTAATCCGGGTGGCTATAATTAACTCCGCCTTTCTTAACATTGTATGACCCGGCAACGTTTATATCTCCGTTAACGTCCAGCTTGTAGTTAGGGTCGGTCGTGCCGATTCCCACGTTGCTGTTAGTAACAGGATTAAGCAATATGTGTTCTCCCGCTGTTGTGCTCCCTATGAACAGATCGCCTCCCTCGAACTGAAGATCAAGATCGTTACCATCCGTCCTCACGGCTATCCACTGCCCGGTCGCATCCTCTTTCAACCGTATTCTGTTGCCTCTGACGTCCAGTTTATACTCAGGATCAGTGGTGCCGATGCCCACCTTGATTGCATTCACCGAATTGTGGAAAATCACCGCATTGGGGGTTGAGGTGGTAAAATCACGACCGAAGGCAAAAGTATAGTCCCCATCAGAGGTGATCCTCACCTTATATCCGGCAGCCAGTGAGTAGCTTCCGGCAGCAGTATCTGCCCAGCCCCCGGGCACGGTTGCATAAGAGCCACTGGCGGCGTTGGAAGCTCCACCTCCCACGGTCGCTCTGTCGCTGCTGGCGGTGTTGGATCCTCCACCTCCCACGGTTGCACACCAGGCGCTGGCGGCGTTATCACCCCCGCCTCCCACGGTTGCATACTCGCTGCTGGCGGTGTTGTCATTTCCACCTCCCACGGTTGCGTCGGTGGAGCTGGCGATGTTCGACACTCCACCTCCCACAGTTGCCCGATGGTTGCTGGCGGAGTTGCTATGTCCTCCTCCCACGGTTGCATACCCGCCGCTGGCGCTGTTGCCCACCCCACCTCCCACGGTTGCCTCCTCCCCGGAGGCTTGGTTGGACACTCCACCTCCCACGGTTGCGTCGGTGCCGCCAGCCCGGTTGTCCTCTCCGCCTCCGACGGTTGCGTTGTGGCCGCTGGCAATGTTATGCAGTCCACCTCCCACAGTTGCACGATAGTTGCTGGCCTTGTTCCCCATTCCACCTGCTACAGTGCAGTATTTGTAGTTCTGTCCAAGGGCCCCGGTGGTACATGTTACCCCCAGGTTCACATGGGTGGAATCGTAATAACCGTAGGAAGTATTGCCGTAGCGGGCAATGCCCCAATAGCCATTCGTGAAAAGCACATCACTGCTAAGATGCCAATTCGAGCCAGACCCAGGCGTCGTCGCCAGAGCACTATCCGCCACCATAGCTCGATAAGCATAACCCATGCTGGTGAATTGTAAACGCTCGGGCATGGTGTCGTTGTTCACCTCAATCTCCAGCCAGTATTCCTCTGAGAAATCCACGTCTATTCCCCCACTCTCACTCCCCAGAATCACGTTGAACAAGCCATCGGTAACCGGGACCGAATAATGGGTCTCGTCCCACCTCATCGTCCCGCCGGATGGAGCATTATAAATCCTGAAGGTGATGTCGGGAGTTCCGTCTAAGGGACCGCCCGATTCATCGGTCAGCATTCCCTGGTAGTTGATCAGCTTGGGGATGTCCGCCTGTGCGCCCGCCCAGACGAAGGCAAATAAGCACACCACCACAATGAACAGAAGCTTTTTCATCTGTTCCTCCTGATTAGTTGAAGATTATAGTTTCTCGTTAACCTGCTATTCGAATTCTCGCAAGTTCTGCTGACTGTGTCTTACTGGTCCCGGCGCAAGACGTTGAGTCCGGCCGTTGGTGTGAACCGCACGGTTTACCTCTCCGGCCGGCAAAAACGAAGCGAAAATGTGAAGCTTCCTCTGGGTCAAGCTGAGGTCTTAGACTCTGTTTTCCCCAGCCTTGACGCTCTAAAACCAGAAGCAGTTTGGAGTGTCTGCCTTCAGGCAGACCAAATATGTCACTGAAAACCTGCAGCCTTTCTCCCCTCACCAGGAGTAGGTCGGGCTACCGCAGGTTGCCCGACAATCTTCTAAGGCTCTTCCGAGAACCATCCCCTTCTCTTGACTTCCTCTCTTATCATCCTGTAAAAGTTCTTGGCATCCTCTTTTTTCACACCCTTGGATGGGATTTCGAGAACTTCCACTTCCAGGGTTCTGTTGGTAAAGTTTATGATTATCTTCTGTCCTGCTCTCACCTCTTTGCCCGGCTTTGCCACCGTCCCATCCACCAGGACGATCCTGTTCTCGCAGGCCTTCTTGGCTTGGGTACGCCTTTTTATCAGACGGGCATCGGAGAGGTAGGTATCCAATCGCATGCTAAGATTTGTTTGTCTGCGGTGGACCGTGGACTTGTCCTGAGCGAAGTCGAAGGGCTGTGGTCGGTGGACGCTTTACAGCCTTATCTCCACGTAGGTGTCCTGGCGCATCCGCTCCACCCATCTTGACACCTCCTGGTTGGTCTTTCTGCGACGCGCCATATCCTTTATGATGTCCCAATCGTCTTCCAAGGTCAGTTTTCTCTCTTCTTTTGCATCATAGACCTTTAGAATGTGGATTCCGAACTGGCTGGACAAGGGTTTGCTTATTTCACCAGCCGCCAGACCCTCGACGCCCCCTTTGAACTCCGGAGTCATCTGCTCGACCGGATACCAGCCCAGCTCCCCTCCCATTTTTCTGGACTCCTCGTCGGAAGAATACTCCTTGGCCAATTCTCCGAAGTCCGCTCCCTCCAAAAGCCTATGATAAAGAGTGTCGGCTAGGTTTCGCACCCTGACGGTATCCTCCTGGGTGGGTCCCACCAAAATGAGTATGTGGCGGGCGCGAACCGCGTCCTCCTTTTTCTCCTCCACCCTGATTATGTGATAACCGAATTCCGTCTCTACCAGGTCGCTTATTTCTCCCGGATTCAACGCAAAGGCAACTTTCTCGAACTTTTCGATCATGCTTCCCTTGCTGAAGAATCCCAAATCCCCTCCGCTTGTGGCGGTGGCGGGATCATCAGAATACTCAGAAGCTAAGGAGGCGAAATCTTCTCCTCCTTTTGCAAGTTCCAAAACCATCTCCGCCTTTTTCTTCAAGGAATCCAGAGTGCTCGGGCTTGGCCCTATTTCCAAAAGGATGTGCCCCAGTTTTATGGAGTGGGGCTGGTCGGGGATGCTGTCTTGATAGTTTTGGTAGAAATCTCTCACCTCTTTGGTGGTAACCGAGACCTTGGAGAGCTTTCTGGAGACCAGCCTATCGATATACATCTGCCTTCTTATCTGCTCTCTGTATTTTCTTTTGAGCTCGTTTTCGGTCAAGCCTTCGGCCTTGAGCTGATCCTGGAAGCCCGCATCTGAAGGGAACTGGGATTTCACTTTTTCCATCTGCTCCTTGACTGCGCTCTCCACCTCTTTGGAGGTGACCTCAATGGTGGTGTCCTTTTGCGCCTGGATCAGAAGCAGGTTGTCGTTGATCATCTGCTCCAAAACCTCGGATTCTATCTGCTTCTGTTTTTTCTCATCTGCTGGATCGATTCCGAACTGGGTGGCATACAAGGTCACTTGGGTCTTAAGCTCGGATTCCAAGATGATCTCATTTCCCACCACCGCCACGATTCGATCCAGGAGCTCTTGACCCTGGGAGGAACCGACCAGAATAAAAAGATTCAGGATGAGAAGAAATGGTATTTTTCGCATGGTTCCCTTAGAGTGGAGTTGACATTTAACACTTGCTCAAGTGCTCGTGGCTTTCTTGGATGAGCAAAATAATACCGCAAATCAAGGACAAAACTCACAAATTCTCTGACAGATTAAGGTCAGGCACAGTGACGGTGACTTACGCCAAAAAAACAATAAGACAATTAGCCCATCACAGTCTCGTAACCGAGCCTTTCTTTGGA
>Ga0315541_1003027_pt1 | contig 13292 bp, 12 predicted proteins | sample SalMarSW160190MG_FD_203095 | JGI IMG/M metagenome (GOLD analysis project Ga0315541, IMG submission 203095) | Salt marsh sediment microbial communities from the Plum Island Ecosystem LTER, Massachusetts, United States - Salt Marsh Sediment SW1601-190 ...
CCCCACGGCCGATTCAGTAATCTCAGCCGCCGTTTCATCCAGGATGCAATCAGGCAGGGCACCGCAAGGGTCAACGACAAAATCGCCAAGCCGAGTCTGAAATTAAATCCCGGCGACCGCATCAGTTTCGTCCTGCCGGAACCACCGAGCAAAGATATTCTGCCGGAAGATATACCGCTCAATATCATTTATGAGGATTCGGAGCTTATCATTCTCAATAAGCAGCCCGGCATACTTGTTCATCCCGCTCGCGGAAATACGCACGGCACTTTGGTCAATGCCTTGGCGTTCTATTCGGACGAGCTTTCGAGCGGCCTGGGTGAATTTCGTCCCGGCATCGTGCATCGGCTCGATAAAAACACGACCGGCGTTATGGTTGTGACGAAGAACGATACAACCCAGTGGAAAATTGCCAAACAATTCGAACACCGGCAGGTCAATAAAACATATCTGGCGATTGTTCACGGCACTCCCGAGCTTACAGCCGACCGGATAAAAATGCCGTTGGGCATCCATCCGAAGGTCAGGGAAAAATACGCCATCCGCCCGGAAGTCGGCAAGGAGGCGATTACCTTTTATGAAGTCATTGAAGCCTTTCGGGGCTTTTCGCTGCTGGAGATGACTCCGAAAACCGGCCGAACGCATCAAATTCGAGTGCATTTGGCGTATTTGAAACATCCTATCGTCGCCGACGATATGTACGGCGGAAAGCTCGTCTATCCCTGGCAACTGGCCGATGCCGAACCGGCCGTGCAGGAGCCGATCATCAATCGAGTTGCGCTGCACGCATTCAGCCTCGAATTCAAACACCCGACTACCGACAAAATGGTCAAATTCGAAGCACCTTTACCCGATGATATGCAACACCTGCTTGATATGCTGCGAAAATACCGAAGCCTCTGACGATTGGTTTTTTCAACTTCGTTTAGCCGTGGCCGAAGCGGCCACGGTCAACCCCGGACATTGCCCGGGGCTAACAAATTGGGTTTGTTTTTATCCAGGCATAGTCGCAGACGGAGCCGGATTCGCCATATTATCTTATTATCAAAGAGCTTACGATAAATTGCCTATTTTGAAATTGGCTTTGTTTTTTCAAATTGTTTAGCCGCAACCGCTTCAATTTCATTGGAAATTGGACATTCGACATTTAAGATCTGAAATTTCAGATTTGAGATTGATTTATGTTTCCCCCATTTTTTCATTCATTATTCATTATTCGATGCTCGTCCTGAGCTCGTCGAAGGATTCGCGATTCCATTCGTTACGTATTTTACCCAAAAACCGCCATAATGCAATCAAAATCCCCGATTTTTCACTAAAAAAACAAGGACACAACTTCATAAATTTCTTATCGTGCAACAATCTTAAGCAATTCCGGAGCAAACCAGTAAGCGTGCCTGTTTTCATATAGATGCTCAATTGCGGCCGATCTTTCAGGAGAACCCGCGGGAAACTCTTTATCAAACAATATAGCTATTCGATATCTGACAATTATTTGTAAAATGCCTTCGGTCAAAAATGCAGCTATAAGCCCCAGGGCTAACGATAACGGCCATCGAAAATTGAAGATGTACCAAAACGTAAAAGGAGTGACGACATAAAAAAACAAACCTATTAATTTTTTAGAGCGTAAAATACGCATCCAGATCAATCCGGAGGTAATTGTTTTATTAAGCCTGGTATTTATTTGTCCGGATACTTCTTCTCGCTGTCGGTTTATCCTTTTCCATTCCTCGGATGCCTTTCTTTCGAACACAATCCTTTTACGCGTGTTCTCTATGTAAAACGATTCCTCTTTTTTTGAGAATGTAAATATGGAATAAAACCCATAATACCGCTAAAGTAATTGCTATTGCGAGAATACCTAAGGTTTTTATACCGCTCGATTCATCCCAAAACAGCAGAGTCGCTACCGTCAAGACGATAAATACCCCCAGAAATATCATCTCAAATATAATCCGAGTAATTATATATTTTCTAAAAAGTCTCATTTTCTATTCTGAGAAAAAATATTAACTGTCGCGGTTTTCCGGTCTTATCTCTAAATTCTATGACTATCTCTTTTGCAGGTGCGGAGTGTATTTAATGTAATGCTGTCGGTATGTAAATGCAAGCACAAAAACAAGTAGATTTTACCAACTTTTGAAAAATCAAACGCTTTCAGCAAGGGTGGAGAATCGGGATTTGATATATCAAATTTGAAATTTGAGATTTCAGATTTGAGACTTAAGATTTGAGATTTCAGATCTGAGATTTGAGATTTTTATTGCTCATCATCATAATCCTGCGGTCTTGCTTTTCGCATAGTCTCTTCGAGTTTTTTTTCAAAGGCTTCTCTGCTCTTGTTGCCTTCGTACCTGGTGCGGGTTCGGTCATTTAAGTGTCGCTGGCCTTTGATGTCACTGTTCTGGAGATTGTCCGCCCATGCACGTATCTGGCGCGAGCATGATTCGGCAAGAGATTTTAGATTCGGGATTTCGGATTTTAGATGAGCAGCTTCGCCGAAGCGTTCTGTAAAAATCAGCATCGAGCGAGTTTCGCCGCAGGAGCCGCGAGAGATATAGAGAAATGCGAGCAATTCCGCCGTCGTGCCGCGTTCGAAACCTTCGGCGATGTTATTTGAAACAGAAAGCGATGCCCGACGCAATTGACCTCGAAGGTCTCCCGGCTGGTTAAAAAATCTGTCTTTCGTGAGGATATATACGCGTACAGCCAGTTCAATCGCATCTTTCCAAACCGGCAAATCTTCGAATCGTTCGTATTTCATTTTCATTCCCTCCGAACATTAATTTGAGATTTCAAATCTCTTACTTATTGTTGCGGCAGTTTCGCCAGGTCAACGTCGGAGCCGGCTACCATCAGGATGTCACCCTCATAAATAACCGTTCCGGGCATGGGTACGTTGATGATTTTGCCGTCCTGCTCTTTTGTTTTTTGGGAATTTTCCGCTCGCTTGATTAAGACCAGGTTGACGTTATATTTTTGCCGCAACTGCAGGTCCATGACGGTCCTGCCGTCGAAGCTGGCAGGCGCCTTTATGCGTCCTAAGCTGTAGCCGGGAGCGAAGTCGATTTTTTCGCCGATTTGCGGTGCGATAAGTTTGTAGGCCCATCTTTGAGCAGATTCGATTTCAGGATAAATGACCTCGGTGGCCCCGACTTTGGAGAAGACCTCGCCGGCGATTAAATCCTCGGCCCTGGCGTATATTTGTGTGACCCCCAGTTGCCTGAGATTGACGACCGTCAGAATCGCCGATTCGAATCCTCGCCCGGTGCCCTGTCCGATGCCTATAATAGCAACGTCAGCCTTGTCCACGCCCTGTGCTTTGAGAGCTTCTTCGTCGGTGCTGTCGAGCTTAACTGCGTGGCTGACCTGGTCTGCTATCAGCTCTATTGTTTCACGGTTTTTGTCGATGGCGATAACTTCTGCTCCGCTCATGGCCAGAGCGATCGCCAGTTTTTGGCCGAATCGTCCCAATCCGATTACTGCGAATCTTGCCATAATAAGTACCTCATTATAAAGTGCCTAAAGCATAAAGTGCCTAAAATTAAAAAAGAAAATAAGTCACAAGTGCTAAGTCTTTTGCTCTGCTCTACATTCACTTTAGTCACTTTAGCTCATTTTAGTCACTTTAGTCACTTTTTTTATCCGACGATTATCGATTCATCGGGATAACTGTATCGGGCCGGTTTTAGATTGAATGTAAGTGCCGCCAGCAGAGTCAAAGGCCCGAGTCTGCCGATGAGCATCGTCGTAATGATAATCAATTTGCCGGCGTCCGTCAATGTTGTCAAAGATCCGGTTACGCCAGTCGAGAGGCCGACGGTTCCCAGGGCCGAGCCGGCTTCGAATAAAATATCCATCATACTAAAACCGTTCGATTTTTCTGTAACGCTCAGCGCCAGTGTGGCGGTAAATAAAACGACGATAAAAAGTACTGTAACGGTAATAGCTCTACCGACGACTACGATCCGGACCGAGCGATTAAACATCTCGACTTCCGGCCGTTTTCTTAAGGCCGCAATTGTAGTCATTATTATGACAGCCAATGTTACGGTTTTAATTCCGCCCGCGGTCGAGCCTGGTGAGCCGCCGATAAACATAAGTAAAATCAGGATAAATTTGCTTGAAGCCGACATCGCTTTAACCTCGACGGTATTAAAACCGGCCGTTCTGGCGGTAATCGACTGGAACAGTGCTCCGAGGATTCCGACCTTTTGCACGGATTCGGTGTTACCGGCGTAATGTTCGAAAAAGAGGATGGCAAAGGCCCCCAAAACTATCAAGGCGGCACTGACGGCCAGAACGATTTTCGTTTGTAACCGCATTCTTTTCGGCGCCGCCATTGAAAAGCGATATTTTTTAATAAAACATTTTTTCAGAAGCCTTTTTATTCTGTCGGCAAGGATATTGATAAGATCATACAGCACGCTGAAACCGAGTCCGCCTAAGATTATAAGCGGGCATATAACCGTGTATATCTGCCAGTTGCGGTTGTACCGGATAAAACTTTTACTGAACAGGCTGAAACCGGCGTTGCAAAACGCACTGATTGAATGAAAGATACTGCAGAACACCTGGTTGTGTATGCCGGACCAGTTCGGAGAATCGTCCCACATCCCAAAAAGGCTTACCGCGCCGATAGCTTCGATGAGTATTGTGCCGATAAAGATAAAAGCTATCATATTGCCGATTCGACTTAGTGTCCGAGTGTTGAGTAAGTCCTGCATAGCAACCGATTCTCGGACGCTGAATGCCTGGCCCAACAGCAGCGCCAAGACCGCACCGAACACAACTATTCCAAGGCCGCCGAGCTGGATCAGTGTCAGGATTACGACCTGTCCCATCATAGTAAAATCCTGGCCGGTATCTTTGACGATAAGTCCCGTCACACAGGTCGCGCTGGTGGATGTGAATAATGCATCGACGAAGTTCAGGCTCTGACCGTTCCTGTTTGCAGCGGGCAGTATTAGAAGCCCGGCCCCGGAAATTATCAAAAACACAAAGCTTGCGATTAAAGCCTGTGTAGGATTTCTACCGGAGGCGGCTAGATTGATACCGGTTCTGCACAGTTTTATTACAACCTGCAGGACTAAGTAGATGCCCACTGCGAAATGCCGCACCTGTGTGGCCTGCGGTGCGTCAAGTGAGAACCAGCGGCCTGCTCCGACCACTGTGGTGGCGAGAAAAAGGAAAAGGGGGATTTCGAACCAGTTTGCCCGCAGGAACTGGATTTTTGAAGTCGCATTGAGCATCCGGATGATTTTTTCAATCACAAAGACGCAGAGTAATACGACTTGCAGGGCATGTAAAATCCATGCCGGCAGCAGAGGCTCATTGAAACCGAAAAGCAGAATGAAGGTTGTCGCCACCGTCCCGGCGGTCAGAACATTGACGCCGATTATTACCCTCTCCAGTCTGTTGTTTTTATATTCTATCCGCATAAATCAACGTTTTTTTTGTCAAATTTAAGGTGATAATTGTATGTCCAAACACGAAAGTCGTAAACCTAAAACCGAAAAAACTTCATGCAACATCAGCTAAACCCAGTGAGTCACCGAACTTAGAGATCAAAGCCCGGCGAATATTGCTGTGTTCCGAACGTAATAACATAGGGTCCTGCGAGACAATTTCAAAAGCATCTTTTCGTGCCATGACCAGCAGTTCGTAATCGTCGATGATGTTTGCAATTTTCAAATCCGGCAGTCCGTGCTGTCGCGTGCTGAACATCTCCCCCGGTCCGCGTAGTTGCAGGTCCTGCTCTGCGATTTCGAAACCATCGTTACTTCTTGTCATGATTTCGAGCCGGTTTTTGGCTGTTTCGTTTTCGGTCTCGGCGAACAGGAAGCAGTATGATTTTGCCTCCGAGCGGCCGATGCGGCCTCTTAACTGATGCAGTTGTGCCAACCCGAATCTGTCCGCGTCTTCGATAACCATTATAGTAGCGTTCGGCACATCCACCCCGACCTCCACTACGATGGTGGAAACCAGTACGTCGATTTTGCCTTTGCGAAATTCCGCCATAATCCGCTGCTTTTTGGCGGACGGCATCCGGCCGTGCAGTAACTCGACTGTAAATTCCGGGAAAATATCTTTCGATAAAAAATTCCATTCGTCGGTTGCCGCTTTAACGTCTCCGTTTTCTTCTACAGCAGTAATCCTCGGATAGACGAAATAGGCCTGTTTTTTCGCCCTCAAACGTTCGCGGATAAAATCGTAGGCTTTCTGACGGTCGTTCGGGTTAATCCGGCGTGTTACGACGGTTCCTCTTCCCGGCGGGCAGTGCCTGATGATGGAGACGTCCAGATCGCCGAATGCCGTCATTGCCAGAGTTCTCGGGATGGGTGTGGCTGTCATCACGAGGCAGTGGGGCGTTGTTTGCTTTCGCAGTTGAGCGCGCTGGTGGACTCCGAATTTGTGCTGTTCGTCGATAACGACCAGACCCAGATTCTGAAATTCGATGTCACTCTGTAGCAGGGCCACCGTGCCTACGACAATGTCAATGTCTCGGCGTTTGATTTTATCTAAAATTTCTTCCCTTTTTTTGCCGATTAATCCGCCGGTGATTAGAATCCTCCTGACATCGCTGTTTTTTAAATATCTTTCGATGCTTATAAAATGCTGGCCGGCCAGAATTTCCGTTGGCGCCATTATCGTCACCTGCATCTTATTGGCGACGGCCAGCAGGGCGGCATAAAGCGCAACCACCGTTTTGCCTGAGCCGACGTCACCCTGTAACAGGCGATTCATGGGTTTCGATTGACTCATATCCGCTGTTATTTCTGCTATGCTGTTGTTCTGGTCCTGTGTCAGAAGGAACGGGAAGCGTTTTCTGATTCTGCTGTCAATTTTATCGTTGCATATACACGGAGAAGCCGACGAAAAATGCCGGACCTTATACCGGCGAAGGGCCAGTCCCAACTGCATCAGGAACAGTTCGTCATATTTCAACCTGCGTTTTGCCTGCGCGAGTTTTTTCTCGTCCGGCGGTTGATGAATCCAGGCAAAGGCGTCCTTTCTATCGATTAGATTCGTTTTTTTCAGGAAGCCTTTATCAAAAAATTCCGGTACAAGATCGTTTATGTGATCGAGCACGGGCTTTATGATTCGTTTGATTTGCCTGCTGGAAAGTTTGCTGCTTGCAGGATAGACGCCGCCGCTGAGGTATTCGGCAGGTTCCGGGTGTTGTTTGTCGAGAATCACAAATTTGGGATTGGTCAGTTGTAACTGGTGTTTATAAAGTGTCACTTTACTGCAAGCGAGGATGATTTGGCCGGGTTCCAGTTGATTGCGTAAATATCCGCCGTGAAACCAGATAATCCTGCACGTGCCGGTGTCATCGCTGATCATGGCCTCGAATAATGGTTGCCTGCGATAGTTTTGATAGTCTGTCGATTCGACCATGCCGATAACAGCGGCCGTTTGATTGGGCCGGAGCTGATTTATTTTTACGGCTTCGGGTATAAAATTCCAGTCTCTTGGAAAATACTCTAACAAATCCCCGACTGTCTCGACGCCTAATTGGGCGAAGGTTTTTGCCCTTGCCGGCCCGACACCTTTGAGGAATTGAACCGGCATGGATAAATCTATTTTCTTTTGTGATTTTTCATTTACTTCGGTCATTGTTATGATTAATTGTTGAAGCCGTATTCGCCGTAGAGCTTAACGAACCGGACATCACAAATTACTTTCTCGATTAATTTATCCGCTCTTTTTTCGCAGACAATAAGTTCCTGCATGCCTATATATCCGACAGGTATTACCATCAAGCCGCCGTCGGCGAGCTGTTCCGTTAAGGGTTTAGGAATATTCGGGACGGCTGCGGTGACCATAATCCGGTCGAAATGTCCCGATATCGGTAGTTTCGACTTCGGCCAGCCTTTGCTTCCGTCACCAACGTAATATTCTATATTACTATAACCTAACCTGCCTAAAACCGCCTGGGCCGATTGGGACAAATCTGGAAGAGTTTCAATTGTATAAACTTTTTTGGCTAATTTGCTCAGGACGGCGGTCTGATATCCGCTGCCGGTTCCAATCTCCAGGACATCACAATCCTTGGTGATATAAAGTTCCTGTGTCATAAGAGCGACAATATAAGGCTGAGAGATAGTTTGACCCATCCCGATAGGCAGGGGGCCGTCAGTGTATGCCTGTGAGCGATGGGATTCCGGCACGAATTCTTCCCTTGGAACCTCGGCCATCGCGGACAGTACCCGGGGATTATTTATACCCCGTCCTTTCAGGTCCCACCTCAGCATATGCTCTTGAGCGGCATTGAGTTTGTCCTTGTGTTGTTCAGGCATGGCATTAATAATCGTTCTTTGAAAGATATTTTGCAAACCAAATTTTTGTCGGAGTCAAATAGTCTCCATTTATAACAATAGTTTTATTGCTGCGGCGATTGTCAGAATCTGAACAACGGCTGTAAAAGCTTTTTGCGGGATTCGCTTGAGAAAGAGTATTCCCGTGAATGCACCGGCGGCAATGAACGGCAGCATAATAAAATCGAGTTTAACTGATTCGAGAGTCATCAAATCCAGACTCGCACTGAACGGGACTTTGAGCCAGTTTATGACAAAGAAAAACCATGCCGCCGTCCCGACGAATTCCGTTTTGGGAAGTCTCATAGCCAACAGGTAAATAATCATGACCGGCCCTGCTGCGTTGGCCATCATCGTGGTGATTCCGGCCATAAATCCGAACCAGATTGCCAGCCACCATGGGCTTGGAAACGGCACATTTTTATTTTTACTTCTCGTCCGCCAATAATTTAAGGCAAGCATCAGGAGCACTATTGCCCCGATAATCGGCTTGAGCTGCCGGTCGCTGATTATTTTTAATCCGAAGTATCCGGCAACGATACCCGCTGTGGCCGGCGGAAGCAGGCGAAGCACATGATGCCATCTCGCATTGCGCCTGTGATAGACAATCGCGAATATATCCGCCAATATCAAAATCCCCAATAATATGCCGGTTGATTGCTTTGTGGGCAGCACAAGCGCCATCAAAGGCACAACAAGTATTCCAAGCCCGGGGATGCCGGTCTTCGATATTCCTATCATAGTTGCACATAGGGCAACCGTAGCCCAGCCGAGTAGATTCAGATCCAATTAGTTTTCCCTTCTTAAGGTATTTTTCTTTGCCGATTCTATTTTTTACTTCTGCAATCTATCGATTTTAAGTGTTCTTTTCAATTGACAATTCTCTTTTAAAGCTTGAAGATAATGATTAAAAGACAAACCTTATAATATTATGTTGAGAATCTATGTTCCTTTAAAAAGGAAACCTTTTTAGGAGAATAAGAAAATGAATATCAAAAAAACACTTTTTTACTTTTTAGCTGTGGTTTTAGGCGGTTGTGTGCCGGTTGCGTCCATCCATTGTCTTTATACTGAATCAGATGCTGTGTTCGAAGAAAAACTCCTTGGAACCTGGGTGCAGGAACCAAATAGCCCTAAAACAACCTGGGAGTTCACCCGTCATGACGAGGAGCCAAACAATGTTTACAAACTGATTTTTACTGATGAAGAGGGTAAGAAAGGCTCGTTCGTCGCCGTTATGGTCAAGCTTAAAGACAAACTTTTTCTCGATGTTTTCCCGGATGAATATCCGTGGGACATGGAGGATCCAAACCAGGTGGATTGGCCGTATAACAGCTTTTTCCTGATACCGGCCCATACGTTTATCAAAGTCGATTCCATTGAGCCGCAGTTAAAATTGCGTGTAACTATGGATGATAAAATGGATGAGCTGCTGAAAGAAAATCCCAATGCAATCGAGCATACATCGATTGATGACAGGATTGTTCTGACGGCACAGACAAAAGCGTTACAGGAATTTATTCTGAAATATGCCGACGATGAACGCTTGTTTGTCGATGAGGTTGCCCTGAATCGCAAGATTGCTCCCGATAAAAAGCCTTAAAATTAATCGGGCTGGTAGTAACTCAAAAAGGATTTTCTATTTTTAATCGTTGTCAATTTATAAACGTTAAAGAATTCTTTCATTTGGGTATTGAATAAATGGCTGAAAAAACCGAGCCGAGAAGGTATCTGATAAATATCGATTCTGTTTCCGCCCAGCAGTTGTTTACCGATTGTCTGGTGATAGGCTCCGGCATAGCGGGTCTTCGCGCCGCCATCGAAGCCGCCGACCATTGCAAAGTCACTATAGTTTGCAAGGCCCGCCTGACGGACAGTAACACATGGAAGGCGCAGGGGGGAATTGCTTCTGTCCTGGAAAAAACCGATACGTTCGAGTCGCACATAGCCGATACTTTCAAGACCGGCTGCGGATTGTACGAGAAGGAAGTTGTCGATTTGGTTGTTCGCCGGGGGCCGGAGCTTATAGAGCAACTGCGGCAGTGGGGCACCGAGTTCGATCTGGTCGATAATCATATTGCCGTGACGCTCGAAGGCGGTCACAGCCATCCCCGCGTCGCCCACGCCCACGGCGACGAGACCGGCAGGATGATTGCCGAGGCACTCATAAGAAAAGTCAGGGAACATTCGAATATCAGGCTCCTGGAAAATTTCTACGCCATCGATTTGCTTACGAACGACGGCGCCGAATGCGTCGGAATAATCGGTAACAACCTCGACAAGGGGATTCAGATTATCTGGGCGGCCAATACTATCCTTGCAACCGGAGGGGCGGGGCGGCTGTATCGCGAAACTACGAATCCCGAAGTTGCTACCGGTGACGGCGTCGCCATGGCTTTCCGGGCGGGGGCCGTACTGCGGGATCTGGAATTTGTTCAGTTCCATCCGACGACCCTCTACATAGCGGGGGCCACCCGCGCGTTGATTACAGAGACCCTTCGAGGCGAAGGGGCGGTTCTCGTGGACAACCGGGGCAGAAAATTTATGAAAGACTATCACGAAGAGGCGGAGCTTGCCCCGCGTGATATTGTGAGTCGGGCGATACTCTCGCAGATGCGAGAGACCGAATCGACCCATGTCTATCTGGATGTTCGGCATTTCGAGAAGGCATATTTTGCCGAAAGATTTCCCTGGATAAACGAGCTGCTCGAAAGTTTCGATATAGATATAAGTCACGACCTGATTCCCGTGCGGCCAAGTGCGCACTATATGATAGGCGGTGTCAAAACCGACATCTCGGCAAGGACAAGTATTGAAAATCTCTATGCCTGTGGCGAAGTTGCTTCGACCGGTCTGCACGGTGCGAACCGGCTCGGCAGTAATTCTCTGCTCGAAGGATTGGTGTTCGGCGAAATTGCCGGCCGGGAGGTTTCTAAAAATATTAAGCCTGGTGCCGGTCATCCGAAACATCCTTTCATCAAGTGTCACATTCCGCAATCCGTGCGTACTCGCCTGGATACCGAAGACGTCACCAATTCGCTGCGGGCGCTTATGTGGCGAAATGTCGGTATTACCAGAACGGACCAGCCTCTGGCCGAGGTTCAGGAAATCATCCGCTTCTGGCAACGGTATGTAATGGATAAAACTTTCGATTCGGCCGAAGGCTGGCAGTGCCAGAATATGCTCACGGTCTCGCTGCTTATAGCACAATCCGCTCGAACGCGCTGTGAGAGCAGGGGAGTGCATTACCGCAGAGACTTCCCGCAAACCGACGATAAAAATTTCAAGAAACACATCGAGATATCCAAAAGCAGTCATACGAATTGAAAATTATCCTTGAATTTTGCATGAAAATATCCGGTCTTTTTTGCCGTTTTATTGCCTTTTTATGCTCGTAATTCCCTGCAAAACAAATCTGGCGAAAACGGCGTATTAAAATGAGCGAAATTTTGATATAATAACCCGTAATCCATATATCAGGATAAAAGAGTGGGTTGGGCGATCGCCCTGCGTCGCGTAAAGCTATGCAGGGAGGAAAGTCCGAGCAGGACAGGGCAACGGCGGTGGCTAACGGCCACCCGGGGCGACCCGCGGGAAAGTGCCACAGAAAATACACAGCCCCCGCTGCTTCGATTTTGCTTGCCGCTGCGTCTCGCGACGCAAGTCACGGCAGCAGGCGAAGCAAAACAACGGGGGTAAAGGTGAAATGGTGCGGTAAGAGCGCACCGCGGCGTCGGTGACGGCGCCGGCAGGGCAAACCCCGCCGCCTGCAAGACCAAGTAAGCCGGTCAATCTTAGCCCTGAGTTGAGCTTTGAAGCTCGGGCCGGCGGGTAGGTCGCGTCCCCTGCTGCTTCGCTTTTGCGAAGCAAAACGGCTGGGGAGAGCCGGTCGGCAACGGCCGGTCAAGATAAATGATCGCCATATACAGAACTCGGCTTATAGACCCACTCTTTTTTTTTATCCCCCCAAGCGGGCTTGGGGGCTAAACAATTGGCTTCCCTTGGGGATAAATTGTTTTTTCATATTGTTTTTCGCAATACGCAAAACGCTTCACTCAATACGAAACAAATTGGCTTTGTTTTTTTCCGACGAAATTTCCCAAATCCGTCATTTTTCTCGTAATCTTTTTATTTCAAAGAGCTTACACTATTTTGCCTATTTTAACATTGGCTTTGTTTTTTCAAAAAGTGTCGATTTGTAGAGAACGCTCTACATCTGTCGAATTCCACCTTTCGGCGGTTTTTGCTCCGATTTGTCATATTGAGCTTGCGAAATATCTGGGCTACGAACATAAAAAAGAGATTCTTCACTACGCTACTCTCCGTTCAGAATGACAAAGGGTGAAAAATATCGTTTTGCCTTTTTACTTTTGACTTGCTTCAAATTCCCTATCCGCGATATTCTATCCCCTACCCCCCAAACCCTATCCCCTATTGATTATATCCAAAATCCCCCTTTTTGCAACCAAAATCCCCGTTTTTTTACTAAAATTGTCCTTTACTTCTATATCACTTAATGTCTGTCAATAATAATGACAAGGATTATAAATTTAATAATACCAAAACCTATTATAATTCTATGTTTGTTTCCCTATTCAAGCGAGTAATTTACGACCGTACCTATAATGCTCTTTACAGCCTTTGTGCAATTGTGAAATTCAAACCTTAGCAAAGCCGTTTCGCCTAATTCTTGAAAGAAACCACTGATGAGCGCGTGAATAAAAGATTGTGTTGATGAATCTACTCCGGAAAAATCAAGGACTATGATATCATCGCTTGATTCAAGCGCTGGGCGAATATACTTCTCACGAAGGTCACGGGCTTGGTCTTTATTCTCAGCAAATGCGCCACAATGTTTTTCCATCATGATCTTCATGCAAACTTTATCCTCTTGTAGTAGTCTTTCTTCATCTTTTTAAGACTAGCTCGATATGAATCGCCTATCATCTGCATAAGCTTGTTAAATGC